>Ga0208588_1000149_pt1 | contig 21864 bp, 25 predicted proteins | sample NGESurshal092012_8_FD_184483 | JGI IMG/M metagenome (GOLD analysis project Ga0208588, IMG submission 184483) | Arctic peat soil microbial communities from Barrow, Alaska - NGEE Surface sample 415-3 shallow-092012 (SPAdes) | ecosystem: Environmental > Terrestrial > Soil > Wetlands > Peat ...
TTCCCCGCGAAGTTCCGGCACCTGGCCCGACCCGGGGACCGATGAAAGCGATCGTCGCGGTCGAGCACGCCATGCTCACCGCCGCCTTCCACATGCTCACCAACGGCGAGTTCTACCGCGATCCCGGCCCCGATTACTTCACCCACCGCGACCCCGCCAGGACCAAAGCCCGCGCCGTCAGACAACTCGACGCCCTGGGATACACCGTCACCATCCAGCAAGCCGGATAACCCCACATCAACGCCGTGCTCCACGACAGCACCAGTACCGTTGTGGAGCACCCGCACGTCACCCACCGAAGTGGTTACCAGCGGTGGTCACCCTAATTTTCGTGTGAGCTGTGAGGGTGAGGAGTCAAGATGCGGAATACGGTGCTGGGTGGGACGAGTGAAGGAGTCAAGATGCGCATTACGGTGCTGGGTGGGACGGGATACGCCGGGAGCGCCGTAGCGGCCGAGGCCGCGAAGCGCGGCCATGCCGTTCGCGCTTTCAGCAGGACTGCGCCGGCCGAACCCATTCTCGATGTCCACTACATCACCGGCTCAGTGCTGGATCCCGTAGTGCTGGCCCAGGCGGTCGCCGAAACAGAGGTGGTGTTCGAGACGCTGTCACCCCGCGGTGACATGGCCGGAAAACTCGACGACGTCATTTCCGAGCTGATCCGACTGGCCGATGAGGCGGGAGTGCGCCTCGGTGTGCTGGGCGGTGTGTCGTCGGTACTGATCTCAGAGGGCGGACCCCGCTTCTTCGATGTCCACCCTCCGGCCGGTGCTGTGCGGCCTGAAATCGAGTTCGGCCTGTGGAAGCTGGACGCGTTCACCGCCGCGCCGAAGTCGCTGGATTGGTTCTTTGTGAGTCCAGCCGCCGACTTCGGTGCATGGCTCCCGCAGCGGGTCACCGGGACGTATCGGATCAGCGACGATGTGCTGCTCACCGATGCCGACGGGACGTCTTGCATTGCCGCACCGGACCTCGCGCTTGGTGTGCTCGATGAGATCGAGAAACCCGCGCATCGGCGTCAACGCTTCCACATCGCGCTCTGACCAGCCAGGACTCGACGCGATCGGCGGTGCACCAGTCGCTATCAGCGCAGCAGGATTGACCTGCGCAGCGATCCGCCGCCACCACACTCAAACGCCCGTCACACGGTGCACGATCACCATGCCGGCGATCTGACGCCTTCAAAACTAGGCATGGCGACCTACAGTCGCCTCTTTTCGAATGTGCGAAATCGATCGTTCGCGAGACAACTTCGCCCGAATCGCAGCACCGCAGGTCACGTTTGTAACGCAACCCGTGCAGACAACGACGTCATGTCAACGGCACGTCACGTACTGCCCCGTTGGCGATACATTCGCGAATCCAGGATCGCTGCTGGCAGGCACCTCGACGGTAGATCAGCACCCTGAGGCCCGACCCACTCCCGATGCACGAGAGCTCCTCCGGCTTACCCCGGGGAAGCTCACCCCTCAGATTCCCGTAACGGGATCCCCTGCGGTACGACAACGATCAAGGCAGCCCAGCCATGCATTCGGAAGCGCGGGGGTTTCGATTGCGGTTCCTCGAACGGAGAAGGCGACGGGCCGGGGTGCGTGATGGCGGATGCGCTCATTCCCATTGGAACGGTGGGAGTGCGAACGCCCCTCTGGTGACTGCCATGCCGGTGAAGATCCACCAGGACGCTCCGGGATCGAGCCCGAGCCACGGCTGGTGCATCATCTGGACGGCGTACTAGAGCGGACTTGCGTCCGAGACGTATCCCATTGCACCGGTGAGTACCTGTCGTGGCGGCCCAGCGCCCCCGACCATCAACATCACGAACCAGATCAGCAGGCCGACCGCCTGCGCGGCACGCGCGGTCGGGACCACGCCGCCGAGCAGCAGCCCCATCAGGGTGAAGCCCGCAGTCAGGTAGAAGACCGCGATGACACCCAGAAGCGCTGCAGGCGAATCGAAATCGTACGGGGCGGGCCGCGACCAGCAGGATCAACGAACTCGCCGCGGACAGCGCGAACGCGACGATCAACTCGGAGCCGGCGATCACCCAGACGCTCAACGAGGCGGCCCGATAACGCTTGAGCACGCCCCGCTCGCGGTAGCCGGCGAGGTGGGTCGGGATGCTGATCACGCACACGGGGCGCGTTAAGGTTGGCTGACCAGCGTAGGACGACTCAAGGCCACCACGAAGGCAGCCAGGCAGAGCGCTTGGGACCATCGGGTGAAGCCGCGGTGGGAGAACGTGCCGATCGGGGACGTGCGCCCCTCCCAGGTCCAAGAATGGGTCCGCGACCTCGTCGCTGAGTGAGTCGGATCCGCGTCCATCGAGTCGGCTCTGGTGATCCTTCGAGGTGCTCTCCAAAGTGCGGTCGATGATCGGGCTCTTGCGACCAACCCCGTCGCGAACATCAAGGCACCACGGCGCAAGCATCAGCGGCGTGGATACCTGACCCATCGACAGGTGAGTGCTCTGATCGGGGAGGTCGACGACGAGATTTCGGCGACAGTGATCTTGTTTCTTGCGTATACCGGGCTGCGCTGGGGCGAGATGGCCGCACTCAAGATCGGTAGTTTCGACATGCTCCGACGAAGGGTCACTGTCACCGAGGCGGTTGCAGAGGTCCGCGGCCGGCTCGTTTGGGATACGCCGAAATCGCACGAGCGCAGGAGCGTGCCGTTCCCGGCATTCCTCGCCCCACCGCTCGCCGCACTGATGGAAGGCAGAGGCCGCGACGACCTCATGTTCGCGGGACCAAAGGGTGCTGTCCTACGCGTCAGTACCTTCCGCCCACGCGTCTTTGCCCACGCCGTGGCGCGGTGTCAGCAGACGTATCGTGACTTTCCGACGGTTACCCCTCACGATCTCCGCCATACAGCCGCTTCTCTCGCCATCAGCGCTGGCGCCAACGTCAAGGCCGTCCAGACGATGCTCGGGCACAAGTCTGCGGCGATGACTCTGGATACGTATTCAGACCTGTTCCCGGACGACCTGGACGGGGTCGCGGCGAGACTTGACGAGGCTGTTCGCGCGCAGGGTGTGGGTATTTTGTGGGTACGCGACTCCACGGCGGGTGGTTAGCTACCCTACACAAGTCTCTGACCTGCGGAAACGTGGTGGAGCTGCGGGGAATCGAACCCCGGACCTCTTCGATGCGAACGAAGCGCGCTACCAACTGCGCTACAGCCCCTGGTCGCGGTGTGGACCGCGAGCCGTCGACAACGATAGCAGCGCGTCCGCCCCGCTCCTGCACTCTGCCGCAGGGTCGACGGTCCGACGGTAGCGCCGGGAGTCAGCCGACCCGGAACGCTTCACCGGCCAACACCGGCACCTTGCGGGACACGTCGATCTCCGCGGCGACCGCGATCTCCTCGCCGTAACCGGCGTCGGCGAGCTCCCGGCCGGACGCGCAGGCCGCCAGCGCCATCGCCGGAGAGCGGCCCAGCGCCCGGAATGCCGCTCGGGCCGACGCGGCCTCCGGCGACACCGGTCCGGCGCCCAGCGCGGCCAGTGCGTCGATGACGATGCCGGCTCCCCACAAGTCCTCGACGGCCGGGCGGAGTGTGTCGCCGGGCCAGCGTTCGCCCGACGCCACCACCGCGATGGGCCCGCGGACCGCCTTGACGATCCATTCCGCGCAGGCGGTGGCGTTGCGCAGCGACGCCCCGACGACCGTCGCCCCGGATTCGGCCAGCGCACGGCAGATGGCGGCCCCGTTGGGCGAGGGCAGCACGAGCTTCGATGTCGCGGTGAGCGGGCCGCCGGGTTCGGTGGCCCGCCGCACGGACACCGGCGAGAGGCTGACGCCGGTCGGTCCCGCCTCTCGCCGGCCCACCGCGAGCACGGCGCCCCTGGTGGCCGCGAACGCCGCGGCGGAGGCGTCCCGGAAGCGGAACGGGAAGACCTGGATACCGGCGTCGACAGCCACCGACAACGTGGTGGTGAACGACAGCACGTCGACGACCACGATTGCGTCCGCGCCCTGGGCGATCGTCGTCGCGCCCTGCAGTCCCCAGTCGAAGCGGATCCCGAACCCGGACTGCCCGTAGGGATCGGCGCCGCCGCCTGCTGTGCTCGCCGGCGTGGTCACGTCACGCTCCCGACGGCAGCGCGGCCCGCCCCGGCAGGCTTGCACGCGGCACGCTTGCCGGCAGCACGCACGGAAACAGCTCAGACGGACACAGCACATTTCGACGCGGGACGGAGCTCGGCGCCACCCAGCGGCGGTCAGGGCCACGCTGGCCCACCTGGGTCACTGGCCCGCGGCTCGCCGATAGGTCATCGGCTGGTGGAACTCCTCGAGGTCGTCGAACCCTGGATCGTCGTCGTCGAGATCGACCACCGTGCGTCCGGGCGCGACGACCGACATCCCGGCCCGCGCACGCTGCGGCCGGCGGCCGTATTCGGGCCTGATCTGCCGGGCCCGCTGCACCCGCTCCATCCGCTTCTGCCGGATGGCCGCCTCGATCCGCACCTGACGGCGCAGGTAGGTGAGGTAGCCGACAAGCAGGGCGAGGCTGATCGCCGCACCGAACCACAACCAGTTGACCAGCAACAGCGAGGCCACCGTGGACAGCCCGGCGCTGACCGCCAGGATGAGCGTGACCCGCCGCCGCTGCTGGTAGCGGTACGCGCGGGTGGCCTCGGCGGCCTCCGGGTCGAAGCCACCGCGGCCGGGGCGGCGCGGCACCGGCCGGAGCTGCTCGTCGCTGACCTCGTAGGAACCGGCCGGCGCGGCGGCGACGTGATCCGCCCACTCCTGCTCGTCGACCTCGTCCGGCACGGCCTCGGCCGCTGGGTGGTCATCGGCGGCGTGCTGGTCAGCGGTAAGGCGCTCATCGGTGGCGGGGTGCTCGTCAGCGATGCGGTCGTCATCGAAACCGGTCTCCCCATCGGCACTGTCGTCGTCAGCGCCACGGTCCTCGACGTCCGGCGCCATCCGGACCGGCGATTCCGGCAGCAGGTCCTGATGTTGGGTGTCGATCTCGGCCGACTCGTCATCGACCAGTTCGGGATCCACCGGCATGGCCTGCTTCCGGCCACGGGCGGACGCCTGCGCGGCTGCCCATTCGTCGGCGGCATCCATCGGGTCCGGCTCGGAGCCGCCACCTACGGTCACCAGCGCCTCGGTGCGGCCCGCATCGTCATGCATCTCGACATCGGTCACTGTGCGTCCTTTCGCGCGGCGGCGGGGCCGACGACGCAGCGACGCCGACGCCCGACGCAACACCCGAAAACCCGAACCGGCAGGCTCCGCCTGCGGAACACGCTCGCGGCGCCGGGCGATCATCGGCACCAGCACCACCAGCCAGGCGACCACCAGTAGAACGACAATGAGAGACGTCGGAATGTTCATCGGGTGCTCCCCTCGCTCGGGTCGCACGGCGCGCGACGACGGACCGAATGGTCAAGATCACGCTAACCACTGCGGGGCCCCCGACCGGGTAGGGACACACCCTGGGATGTCCCTGGTCTGCACCGGAGTCTCGCCGGGCCCCGGGGCAGGGCGTCACGGGTGCGGCGGGCAGGGCGTCACGGGTGCGGCGGACCGGGCGTCACGGGTGCCGAGTCGGCCCGAACTCCCGCCGCCGCTGCGGCGGGACCCGTCGTCACACCGTGCGCTACGACGCCACAACATCCGCGCCGGTAGTGCCGTAGCAGCAGGGGTTGTGACGACCACCGACGACCACCGACGCGCCCTACCGCCCGCGGTCCGATCCGCCACTTTGCCAGTGCTGCAACAACTGTGGCAGCCCGCGGGGCAGCTCCTCCGCGGTCAGCGCGTACAGCAAGTGATCCCGCCACCCCCCGTCGATGTCGAGGTAGCGCACCAGGTGCCCCTCCTGCCGGAACGCGAGATGCGACACCACGGCCCGGGAAGCACGGTTCTCCGGGGCGATGGTGGCCTCGATCCGGTGCAGCCCAACGGGTCCGAAACCGTGCGCAACGGTCATCGCCACGGCTGCCGTCGCGACACCCCGCCCGTGGAAACGGGAATCGACCCAGTACCCGACCCAGCCGGAGCGCAGCGCGCCGCGCTGGATGCCGCCCAACGTGACCTGCCCGGCGAACTTCCCGTCCACCGTGACCGCGAACGGCACCACCTCACCCCGCCGCGCGCCCGACCGCAGCAGGTTCCGGTGGGAGTGCCACATCGCCTTGGAATGCCGCTGTGCCCAGGTCAGGTCGCTGGTGGCATCCCAAGGGGCGATCAGGGCCTCGTCGTTCACCCGGGCGCGCTGCCAGTCGGGCCAGTCCGAGCGGCGCAGCGGCCGGCACTCGACCCGACCGATCCCCGTCTCCAACGGGCCGAGTCTGGTCGGCCAACCCGGATGCGCCCCCGTCACGACGCCGGCCAGTAACCCAGCCGGATGCATGGGCGGCTACGCCCGCTGCGCCAGGAAGGACACCGGGACCTCGCTGCCCACCGGCACCTCGGTGGTGTCCTCGTCGACCAGCACCAGACAGTTCGCCTCGGCCAGCGAGGCCAGCAGGTGCGTCCCGCTGCCGCCCAGGATGTGCACCAGGTAGTCGTCCTCGTCGTCGCGCATCAGCTGCCCGCGGAGGAACTGCCGGCGGCCCACCGGCGAGGTGATGGGCTCCAGGGTGCGGGCCATCACGATGCGGCGGTAGGGGTTTCGCCGACCGAGCATGATCCGCAGCATTGGCCGGACGATCACCTCGAACACCACGAGGGCAGACACCGGGTTCGCCGGCAGCAGGAACGTCGGCACCTTGTCCGGGCCGAGCAGGCCGAAGCCCTGCGCGGACCCGGGTTGCATGGCAACCCTGGACAGGTCGAGCTCGCCCAGCTCGGACAGCGCCTCGACGACCAGTTCCGCGCTGTGCCCACCCGCGGCGCCGGCGATGAGCACCATCTCGGAGACCAGCAAACGGGCTTCGATGAACTCGCGCAAGCGTCGCGGGTCATTCGGGGCGATGCCCACCCGGTTGGCCTCGGCGCCGGCGTCCCGGGCGGCGGCGGCCAGCGAGAACGAGTTGACGTCGTACACCTGGCCCGGGCCGGGGGTGCGGGCCACGTCCACCAGCTCGTCACCGACGGACACGATCGACAGCCGCGGCCGCGGGTGCACGAGCACCTTGTCCCGGCCCACCGCCGCGAGCAGACCGACCTGCGCCGACCCGATGAATGCGCCGAGCCGGACGGCGACGTCACCGGGTTGCACGTCCTCGCCGGTCCGGCGGACGTACTGGCCTGATTCGACGGGCTTGATCACCGACACCCGGGCGCCGCCGCCCTGGGTGTGCGAGCGCGGAACAACGGCGTCGGCGACGGTGGGCAGTGCTGCGCCGGTCGCAACGTAGACGGTCTGCGCGGGCTGCAGCCGATGGGGAGTCCGGGCACCGGCGGCGATCTCCCCGACCACCGGGAGCACGACGGGATGCCCCTCGGCGGCGATGGCCACGTCGACGGACCGCACTGCGTAGCCGTCCACGGCGGCCTGGTCGAACGCAGGCAACGCGGCGGAGGCGACCACCTCTTCCGCGCACAGCAGACCTTGGGCCTCGGAGATGGCCACCCGCACCGGCGGCGGCGTCACCGCGATGGCCAGCACCCGCTCGAGCTGCTCGGCAACCGACCTCATCCGATCGACCTCACCGGATCGGGCGCGACGTACGCCTGCGGGGCCGGGCGACCGGATACACCCTGCACGCCGTCGTCCACGCACGGCGCCGCCCACCCAGCAACGACAGGAGGGTTCATGGTCGCCAACCGTAGTGCCTGACCGCCACGGATTCCGATCGACACCGGGCCGCCGCCCCCCTCGACGCAGGGTGCGGGCCCATTCGACGAGCCGCCGGAGGCCATGGGAGATGCCTTACGGTGTGGGCGTGCGGGCAGCGAGCGAACCCATAGAGACGGCGAAAAATCGTCTCCGGGCAGGGCTCATCGCGGCTCGACGAGCCCGTGACGACAGCCGGCGCACCGCCGCCCGGCAGGCCAATGCCGCACACCTGCTGACCGCTCTGGTCGGCTACCCCTGCATCGCCGCCTACCTTCCACTGCCGACCGAGCCCCTCGACCAGCGGTTGCTGGACGGACTGGCGATGACGCACCGGGTGCTGGTGCCGGTGGTGACCGGCGCTGCCCCGCTGGACTGGTGCGAGTACCCGTCACCGCTGCGGTCCGGCCCGATGGGGATCGCCGAACCGGTCGGCCCCCGACTGGGCCCCGACGCGATCACCGTCGTCGATGCTGTGCTGGTCCCGGCGCTCGCGGTCGATCAACTCGGTCACCGGCTCGGACGCGGCGGCGGGCACTACGACCGCACCCTGGCGCTGCGGGCGCGGTTGGCCAGGGGGTGGCCGGCCCCGCTGCGGGTGGCCGTTCTGTACGACGAGGAACTGCTGGCGGCGGTCCCGTTCGACGCCCTCGACCAGCCGGTGTCCGCGCTGGTCACGCCGTCCAGTGGGGTCCTCGAGCTGGGCTGACGCTCCCCCGGCCGGCGGTATTTGCGCCACCACGGTGCCGGGGAGCATCATCGAAGCTGGCAGTCGGTGCGTTCGAGTGCCAACTGCTCCCTCTTGCAGCACCCACGACCGGTCGGCAGCGCTACTTCCGCTGCCGGGCCGCCACCCGGAGGACCTCGTGCCCACCTACCAGTACGCCTGCACCGAGTGCGGCCACCGCTTCGAGGCCGTCCAGGCGTTCACCGAAGACTCGCTCACCACCTGCCCGGTCTGCGCAGGTCAGCTGCGCAAGGTCTACGGATCGGTCGGCGTCGTCTTCAAGGGCAGCGGGTTCTACCGGACCGATTCCAGGGCTTCCGCGACCGGCACCGGCTCGGCGAACGGGTCCTCGGACAAGCCGGCCGCCGAGAAGGGCGGCTCGGACAAGGGCGGTAGCGACAAGGGCGGTAGCGACAAGGGCGGCGAGAAGAAGGCAGTTGCAAGCACGGGTTCCGACTCCGGGAAGTCGTCGTCCGCCAGTTCGTCCTCGGGATCCTCCGGCAGCTCGTCCGGCAGCGGCTCGTCCGGCAGCGGGTCGTCCAGCGGCGGGTCGTCCGGCAGCTCATCCGGCAGCGGGTCGTCCAGCGGCAGCTCATCCGGCGGGCGCAAGGCCGCCGCCGGCTGATTTTGCCGATGGTCGCAGGCTCGGCCCGAGTTCGGTCGAGAAATCATCCGCCGGCGCGTCTCTTGCGTCCGAAAAGTCTCCCCGACTCGGCATTCGCGCTGGATGGCGGGGCTCCGCGGTGAGCGGCTCTGGCAGATCCCGCTGGTCGAGTCCGGAACGGTCGTGACGACCGGCGAACCCGTCGCCCATCTCGCCGGCGACCACGGCCGCCTCCGGACAGTGCAGACCGCTCCGGACGGCAGCCTGTGGGTCACCACCTCGAATACCGACGGCCGCGGCAGTGTGCGGGACGGTGACGACCGCATCCTGCGACTGGATTTCACCGACTGAGCGAGGGGATTCGTCACTGACCGGTTGGCCACAATCGCCCACTGCACCCCTCCTGATGCGGGCCGCGCCGGGCCCGCCCACCAGTTGTCCACACCGGTCGTCGGCATTTGTCCACAACCCATCGCTCGGACCCCACGGTGAACGGCTGCCGAACTACCGTCCCTGGCATGACGCGGCGGAGGTGGCGATCGGGCGGTCAGGCCGGCCCGGGCAATCGGGGTGCCCGCGAGCTCAGGCCCCGCTGGTACGAGCGGATCCGGCAGTCCGTGGCCGATCGTCGGCGGGGCGGCCGGCTGGCCCGCACGCTCCGCCGAGTGGCCGCGGCCGTCCTGGTGCTGGCGGCCGGCGTGATCGCGATGTCCCCCGCCCAGGCGGCCACCGGCGAGCCGGTGCTGGTGTTCAGCGCGGACCTGCCGATCGGGGCCCGGCTGCAGCCGCAGGACCTTCAGATCGTGCCCACCGGCCGGCTGCCGGACGGTGCGATCGCCGAGCCGGCGCAGGCCATCGGGCGAGAACTTGCGGGCGCCGCGCGCCGCGGGGAGGTGCTGACGGACGTCCGGTTGACCGACCCGGCCGGGCCCGATCCCGGACCCGGGCGGGTCGCCGTGCCGGTGCGGCCCAGTGACCCGGCGATCGTCGACCTGCTCGGACCCGGCATGCACGTCGCCGTGGTCACGGTGGACGAGTCGGGTGCGGCAACGGTGCTCGCGGCCGACGCGGTCGTGCTGGTGGTCCCGGACCGGCCCGATCGGGGTTCGGCGGACCGACCGATCGTGCTGGCGGTTCCGGCCGAATCCGCGGATCAGCTGGTGATCGCCACTGTGGCAGGCTCGGTTGCCCTCCGGTTCACCTGATCGAATCAAGGGCCGGGTATCGTCGGCGCGTTCCGTCATCGGTCGGCAGCCGCCGACCCGCGACACCCGTGGACGTCAGTTGGGGAGGCGCCATCATGATCAAGGGCTTCAGGGACTTCATCCTGCGCGGAAACGTCATCGACCTCGCGGTCGCTGTCGTCATCGGTGCGGCGTTCACCGCGCTGGTCGGTGCGGTCACGGCGAATCTGATCCAGCCGGTGCTCAATGCGTTCGGCGGCGTTGACACCGGGAGCATCGGCTTCTACATCAACTCGAGCAAGCCCGAGTCCTACATCAACATCAGCGCGATCATCGGCGCGATCATCACCTTCCTGATCACCGCGCTGGTCGTGTACTTCGTGTTCGTCGCGCCGATGAAGAAGATCCTGGACGTGGCCGCCCGGAAGAAGCAGCCGATCAAGGCCGACCCGACCGAGCTCGATCTGCTGGTCCAGATCCGCGACCTGCTGCGCGCGGGCAACTCGCCGGACCTGGTCGCCCACGCTGACGCGGCCGAAGCCACCGAACGCTGATCCGGCAGCTGCTGAGCTCGACCGCCGCCCGGCTTCGGACCGCCGATGTCATCCGTGGTGCGGCGGCAGGTTCGCCCGGTACCACGCGTCACGCTCGGCCGCCGGTCCCGCCTCGCCGGCGCGATCGTCCAGTTCGTCGCGAGTCACGTCGGGGAGCACGTCACCGAAGATCTCGTCCAGCCGGCGGCGGGCGGCGGCCCGCCGGATGGCATCGCCGGCCTCCGCGGATGGGGTCCGGGCCGCCCTGGCCGCGTCACTCGCCGTCGGAACGTCGTCGGCGGCTGTCCCGGGTAGGTTCATCCCCGAAGCTTCCCACCCCAGGGGAGCGTCCGGTTCGCCCCGCCCCGGCCGCCACCGAGCACAGAGGACACCACCATGGGATTGATCGACAAGGCCAAGGACACGGCCGACGGGCTGACCGGGAAGGCCAAGGACGTCGCGGGCGACGCCGTCGTGCGAGCGGCGGGTGCGGCGGGGCCGGCCTGGGACAAGACCAAGGACGTCGCCGGCACCGTGTCCTTCGTCGTCGCCGGTACCGTCGGCGAGCTGAAGGACAAGCTGTTCGGCGCCCCGGACGTCACGGACGAGCAACACGGCGAAGGACGGGACAGCGCGACGGACTGACCGGCGGCTCAGGCCTCCGGATCGGACAGCATCTCGATCACATGAATGGCCAGCGGGTTCAGTGTGGCCATGCCGTCGCGGATGGCCGCCCTGGAGCCGGCCAGATTGGCCACCAGCGTGGAGCCGGACACCCCGACCATTCCGCGGGAGACGATCGCATCCATCACCCCGGCCGCCATCCCGGACCAGCGCAGCGCCTGCGCGATGCCCGGCAACTCCCGGTCGATGACCTCCGCGGTCACATCAGGGGTGACGTCACGCGGCGAGACCCCGGTCCCGCCGACCGTCACGACCAGATCGACGCCGCCGATCACCGCGGTGTTCAGCGCAGTCCGGATGGCCACCTCGTCGGAGGGCACCGCGACCGACCCGTCGACGACGAACCCGGCTTCCGCGAGCAGTTCGGTGACCAACGCCCCGGCCCCGCCGTCATCCTCGCCGTGCAGGGTGTGATCGGTGATCGACACGATCAGGGCCCGACCGGCATGCATGCTCGTGGACACGCGAGACGCCTCCTGGTGCTGTGATAAACCGCAACCGCCCGTCCGTGCACCGCGGGCGTGCCCTCGGGCCGGAACCAGCCTATCGACTGCCCCGGTTGGCCCTCACACCCGGGACCGGTCCGTGGTCCCACCTGCCGGCCGGCTGTCCGACTTGCCACCCGGTCCGACCCCCGCCAGGGGACCGATCCCCGCCAGGGCACCGATCCCCCTATGCTCATCCCGCGCCCTCCCCGGACCGCCGAGTTCCCGCGACACCGGGCCTGAGCGCCCAGAACCCACCGCGTTGTCCGATCCGGTCGGTGTGCCGGAATCGACGAAGGAGCACTCCATGGCGCATCGACGGAGCACGGCCCGGGATCTGGCGCAGATAGCCATCTTCGCCGCGCTGATCGCGGCCCTCGGCCTGCCGGGCAGCATCGCCATCGGCACCACCGGCGTGCCGATCACCCTGCAATCACTGGGCATCATGCTGACCGGCGGCATCCTCGGCGCGCGGAAGGGTTTCCGTGCGGTCGCGACGTTCCTGCTGTTGGCCACGGCCGGCCTGCCGCTGCTGGCCGGCGGCCGGGGCGGCGTCGGCATCTGGACCGGGCCGTCCGCCGGTTACCTGGTCGGATTCCTGGCCGGCGTGGTGGTGATCGGCCTGCTGACCGCTCGCATCCTGCCGCGCTACCCGCTCTGGCAGGGCATCGCCATCAACTTCATCGGCGGCGCCCTGGTCGTCTACCTGTTCGGCGTCACCTGGTTGGCGATCCGGACGAGCTGGGGCCCGGCGATCACCGGTGTCTTCGTCTACCTGCCCGGTGACGTACTCAAGGCCGTCGTGGCCGCACTGGTCACCAAGCAGGTGCACCGGGCCTACCCGGGGTTGATCGAAGGCGTCCCGGCCGTCAACCGGCAGTCGCCGCCCTCGGAAAAGGTGTCGCCCTGACCGAAGGGCCACAGCTCCGGCTGGGCGGTTCCGGCGGTCGGCCGGCGATCACCACGGCCGGGTCCACCTGGACGTACCGGGAATTCGCCGACCTTGTCCGCCAGCTGCGCGACGACCGACCACCCACCGATCATGCCTGGACGATCGCCGGCCTGCCCACCGTTCCCGCCCTGGCGACGATCTTCGCCGCGGCTGCGGCCGGTCGTCCGGTCGTCGTCGCCGATGGCCCCCCACCCCCTCTCGGGCGCCTGCCGGCGGAGGCATTTCTGGTCGCCGTGACGTCCGGGACCTCCGGAACGCCGCGGCCGGTGCTGCGCACGGCCGTGTCCTGGACCAGCTCGTTCGCGCCGCTGGCCGAGCTCAGTGGACTCGGTCGTGACGACCGGGTGCTACTCACCGGGCCGCTGCACGCGACGCTGCACCTGTTCGCTGCCGTGCACACCCTCGCGCTCGGCGCGGAGCTGACCGACCGGCCGGCAAACGCGACCGCGGTGCACGCCGTTCCCGCTGTGCTGGCCGAACTGCTCGACGCGCTGCCGGCCGGCGGACCGCTGCGCACCGCAGTGGTCGCCGGCACCGCCCTGCCGGAAACCGTCGGGGTGGCCGCGACCGGCCGGGGCCTCGCCGTCACCGAGTACTACGGGGCCGCAGAACTGTCTTTCGTCGCCGCCCGGCGATATCCCGCGCCGCTGCGGCCCTTTCCCGGTGTCCGGGTGGAGCTGCGGAACGGCACGCTGTGGGCGGCGTCGCCGTACCTGGCGATCGGCTACCCGGACGGGGTCACCGGCCCGTTCCGCACCTCCACCGACGGGTTCGCCACCGTTGGCGACCTGGCCGAGGCGAGCGGTGACGGCGGCCTGCTGATCCGCGGCCGGGGAGACGCGGCCATCACCACCGGCGGCGCCACCGTGCTCGCCGAGGACATCGAGCGGGCGCTGGCCGCGCTGCCGGGGGTCGCCGCGGTCGCGGTGGTCGGCGTGCCGCACGGCCGGCTCGGTCAGCTGGTCACCGCCGTCATCGAACCGCGGCCGGGTGCCGACCTGACCGGGCTGCGGGCGGCCGCTCGGCGGGTGCTGCGGGACCAGTCCCTCCCCCGCCGCTGGCTGACCACCGACCGGCTGCCCAGAACGCCGGGCGGCAAGATCGCCCGACACCAGGTGGCGCTGGCCGCCGACCCGCTGTCGGCCGGGACACCGCCGCTACGGCCACTACCGTAGGCGTCCGTGACCCGCCGCCCGCCCGACGCCAGCGCCCCGGTGCTGGTCGCCGGCCGCCGCACGGCGATCGGCACGGCGGGGCACGGCTTCGCCGGCGTCGACGTCATCGCCCTCACTGCTCCGGTGCTGGCCGCCGTCGCCGAGCAGACCGCGGCCCTGGGTCTGCCGGTGGACGACGTCGTCATCGGCAATTGCCTCGGACCAGGCGGGAACGTCGCCAGGGTCGCCGCGCTCGCCGCGGGCCTCGGCGAGCAGGTGCCGGGGGTGACCGTCGACCGGCAGTGCGGTTCCGGGCTGGACGCGGTGCTGCAGGCCGCCGCGCAGGTGCGGGCCGGCGACGCGAAGCTGCTGCTGGCCGGCGGAGCGGAATCCGCGAGCACCGCCCCGTGGCGGTTCTGGCCCCCGCACGGCGCCGCGGAGCCCGCCCGCTACACCCGCGCACCCTTTGCGCCGCAGGGTTTTCCCGATCCGGAGATGGGCGAGGCGGCCGACACGCTGGCCCGGCTGCGCGGCATTACCCGCCGGCGCCAGGACGAGTACGCGGCTCGGTCCCACGCGCTGAGCTACGCGGCGACGCTGGCCGGTGTGTACCAACCGGAAATTGTTGCGGTCCAGGGCATCTCGCGTGACGAGCGATCCCGCCCCGGCCTGGATGCCGGCAGGCTGGCTCGGCTCCGGCCGTCGTTCGCGGCAGACGGTACCGCCACCGCCGGCAATTCCTGCGGCATCTCCGACGGCGCGGCGGCCGTCGCGGTCACCACCGAGGGCGCCGCCCGGTCCGCCGGGCTGCCGTTCCTGCGGGTGCTGGCCGCCGCCGTAGCCGCCGACCGGCCCGACCTGCCCGGCCTCGGCCCGGCCCCGGCGGTGCGCCGGCTGTTGGCCCGGCCGGCGTGCGCCGAACGCGGCATCGCACTGGCCGACATCGGCGCCATCGAGATCACCGAGGCCTTCGCCTCGGTGGTCCTGGCGGTCGTCGACGACCTCGACCTGGACCAGTCACTGGTCTGCGCAGAGGGCGGCGCGATCGGGCTCGGCCATCCCTGGGGGGCCTCCGGCGCGTTGTTGCTCCTCCGGCTCGCCTCCCGGATGCTCCGCGACTACGGCCCCGCGCTGGGCCTGGCGGCCTGCGCGATCGGTGGCGGCCAGGGCGTGGCCATGCTGCTCGAACGGCCGGCGAACTGATGGCCGAGATCGTCTTCACCGGCGTCGGCCACCGGTTCGGCGAACGGGTCGTCCTGGACCGCATCGATCTCACCCTGGCCGAGCGGCGGATCGGCATCGTGGGCGCCAACGGCTCCGGCAAGTCCACCCTGGCCCGGATGATCAACGGACTGGTCAGCCCGACCACCGGCACCGTGACCCTGGACGGGCTGGACACCACGGCCAAGGGCCGGGACGTGCGGCGCCGGGTGGGCTTCGTCTTCACCGACCCGGACAGCCAGATCGTCATGCCGACCGTCGCAGAGGATGTGGCGTTCTCGCTGCGCCGATCCGGGCTCGGCAAACCGGAGATCGCCGACCGGGTCGGCGCGTCGCTGCGTCGGTTCGGGCTGGCCGAGCACGCCGACCATCCCACCCACCTGCTGTCCGGCGGGCAGAAGCAGCTGTTGGCGCTCGCCGCCGTGCTGATCACCGAGCCGGACGTGGTGGTCGCCGATGAGCCCACCACCTTGCTGGACCTGCGGAACGCCCGCATGGTCAACAACCTGCTGGCAGGCCTGCCGCAGCAGGTCGTGCTGGTCACCCACCATTTCGACCTGCTGGCCGGGTTCGACCGGGTGGTCGTCCTGAACGGCGGACGCGTCGCCGCCGACGGCCCCCCGGCCGCCGCGGTCGACGCCTACACCGGGTTGCTGACATGACGGTGATTGGTCTCTACCATCCCGGAACCTCTGTGCTGCATCGCATTCCAGCGGGCTGGAAGCTGGTCGGGATGCTGCTGGCGATCATCGTGGTGGTGCTGCTCAGCACCCCGTGGCAGTTACTGGTGGCGTCCGCTGTGCTGGCGGTCGGGTTCGCGATCGCCCGGATACCGCCGCGGGTGGTGTGGGATCAGTTGTGGCCGATGCGCTGGATCGTCGCGCTGATCGCGATCTTCCAGGTCATCTTCGCCTCGCCCGAGCGGGCGGTGATGGTCTGCGGTTCGCTGTTGCTCACCGTCGCGATCGCCGCTCTGGTCACCCTCACCACCAGGGTCACCCAGATGCTGGACGTCTGCCAGACATTGCTGCGCCCGCTGTGCCGGTTCGGCGTCGACCCGGACCGGGCAGGCCTGGTGCTGGCCCTGACCATTCGCTGCATTCCGTTGCTGGTCGACATCGTGCGGGCGGTCTCCGAGGCGAGAAAGGCACGTGGGGCCGGCTTCTCACTCCGCGCCATGGCTGCGCCCGCGGTGGTCCGGGCGCTGCGTTCGGCGGATGCGATGGGCGACGCGCTGATCGCCCGCGGGGTCGACGACTGAGCCGTCGCTCGCTGACACCCCCATCCCCGGTCATCCCGAATCTGGACCTCGGCATCCTCCCCGGGCGTCCGCCGGCGCTCACCGGCCGTCGGGTGACCCCCGAACATCCATCCATCGGCATCGCACCGCCGTCTCTGGCCGGCCGCTCCCCGAAAATGGCTGCCCGCACTCGGTTTCCAGACTGCTGCATCCAATCTTAGTGCGCGGTCGGTAACTCTCCTCGACAGCACTCCCCACTGATTCGAGGAGGATCTATGAAGCGTCTCATCGCCGCAACCGCGGCCGGCACACTCGCCGTCGCCGCAGCCCTGTTCGGTGCCCTGCCGGCTTCGGCCGCGGGTACCGCCGAGGTGTTCGTTGTGCACGGCATCCCTGGCCTGCCGGTCGACGTCTACGTCAACGGCGCTCTGACGTTGGACAACTTCCAGCCAGAGACCGTTGCCGGACCGCTCGATCTGCCGCCTGGCACCTACAACGTGGCGATCACCGCCGCCGACGCACCGGATGCCTCGGCACCGCTGCTCACCGCCTCCGCGGACCTTGCCGATGGCAAGAGCTACACGCTGGTGGCCCACCTGACCGCCGACGGCAAGCCGACGATCACGCCCTACGGCAACGACATCTCGACGATCTCCGCCGGTCAGACCCGGCTGGTCGTTCGGCATGACGCCGCCGCACCCGCGGTCGACGTCCGGGCCGGCGGCGCCGTCGTGCTGGCCGGGGTCACCAACCCGCAGGAAGGCGTACTGAACATCCCCGCCGGGACCGTCGAAGCCGACGTCGTGCTCGCCGGAACGTCCACTGTCGCAATCGGTCCGGCCAGCGTGAACCTCGCAGAGGGCAGTGCGACGTTCGTGCACGCCGTCGGTAGCGCCGCGGACGGCACCCTCGCGCTGGTCTCGTTCGTCATTCCGGGTCTGCACTCCGCCCCGGGTGGCGTCCCCGCCGGCACGGGTCCGGCCGACAGCCCCGCCGGCACCATCGCGCTGGTCGTCATGCTGACCCTGGGCATGGCCGCCGCGGTCGTCGGTGGACGGCGTCTGTACCTGGACCGCTCGCTCTGACCGAGCCGTCCGGGCAGCGCGCACCAGCGCGGTCCAAGATGTCCCGACGCCAGGCTGCCACCGGCCTGGCGGCGGGGCTCGCGCTCATCGTGGCGGCCCCGGTGGTGTGGTGGGTCGCCCAGCCCGAACCCGCAGGCCAAACAGTCACCACCGTGAACTCCGCCATCGCGGATGATCTGGCCTCCCCCTCCCTGGTGACCTCGGGGGCCCCAGGGGCGGGAAGTCCAGGCTCATCCACACCGGCACCGTCGATAGCCAGTTCGTCGGTGGCTCCACCGGCCGACCCGACCACACCGGCGCCGGCGCCCACCACGGCGCCGGCACCACCACCGGCTCAGGCACCGCAGGCGGTGGCTCCTCCGCCGCCGGCCCCACCGGCACCTCCCGCGGAGCCGGCAGCACCTGTTCGGATCGAACTGCCGGCACTTGGCGTCGACACGGTTGTCATCCCGGTCGGGGTGGACAGCAAGGGGTACATGGAGATTCCGCAGGACGTGAGTGAAGTCGGTTGGTACAAGTTCGGTCCGGCTCCGGGCGCATCGGTCGGCTCGGCGCTGTTGACCGGGCACGTGGACGACGTGCGGCAGGGAGTCGGGGTGTTCGGCAGGATCGGCGACCTCAGTCCCGGCGACACCGTCCGGGTGACCGACGAGGCCGGTGCGACCCGGGAGTTTTCCGTGGTCTCCCGGGAAGAATGGTCTAAAGGTGAGGTGCCGCTCGATCGGCTGTTCGATCGCGGCGGTTCCTCGAGGTTGGTGTTGATCACCTGCGGCGGTTCTTTCAACAGTTCGACCCTCGGATATGACGACAACATTGCCATCACTGCGGTGCCTGTTGCGGCATGACCTACGCTCGTCTGGTGTCCAGTCCCTCCACTCCGCCCTCGGGGACCTCACCTGAGCAACTAGTGGACGGCGAATGGATGGCCAGATTCAAGGCCGGTGACGATCGGGCGCTTCGGCAGGCCTACGACCGGTACGGCGGCATGGTGCAGCGGGTCGGCATGCTTCGACTCGGTAACCACCACGACGCGGAAGAGTTGGTGCAGCAGGTGTTCGTCCGGGCCTGGAAGGGCCGGGACGGTTTCGATCCGGAACGCGGTTCACTCGGTGCGTGGCTGCTGGGCATCACCCGCCGGCTGATCGCCGACCGGTATGCGTCGCTGGACCGGGACCGCAAGGTGGTCGCGGCTGCCGAGAGCATCGCCCCGCCCGCCACCGACGTGAAGTCGGTCGACCGGGTGGTCGATCGCGTAGTGGTCGGAAATGAACTCAATCGTTTGCCCGCCGAGCAACGAATGGTCTTGAAGCTGGCGTTCTTCGGCGACCTGAGTCATTCCGAGATCGCGGCGAGTACCGGCCTGCCGGTCGGCACGGTGAAGAGCCATATCCGGCGAGCCCTCATTCATCTGCGGAAGCGTTGGGAGGTGGACGGTGCAGCTTCATCCTCATCCTGACGACCTCGCGTTGATCGCCCTGGGCGACAGTCTGGGTGGCGCTGCCGACGCCCACGTCGCCGGCTGCGCCCAGTGCAGTGCCGAGCTCGAGTCGTTCCGGCTGACCGTCGGGCTGGCCGAGCTGAGCAATTACGGCGAGGAGGCCCCGATGCCGGGTGAGCACGTCTGGCAGTCGATTGCCACCGAGCTCGGCTTCGCGCAGGCCGAACGCTCCTCCGGGTCGGTGGCGACCGCCATCGGTCGGGCGCCGGTCGGCGACGAGCCCCGTCCCGTGCCGTCACAGCTGACCACACGTGCCGCTACGGGCCTCAACGGGTCGGCGACGCCGTCCCTGCGGTCGGTTGCCGGGACCGGCGATGACGTCCCGGCTGTCGTGCCGCCGTCGGATGCGACCGCGCCGACGCCGATCGGCGCCGCCCCGTCGCGTCGCCGGGCACGGTGGGTGGCCCCGCTTGCCGCGGCCGTCGTCGGCATCGCGGTGGGCGCCGGTGCGGTCGTCATCTCGCAGCACCGGTCCGATGACGTCACCGTGGAGGCCATCGCCCCGCTGACCCCCGTCGTCGGTGGTCCGCTCACGGCGGACCAGCAGGAACAGCTCGGCAAGGCGGAACTGGTCGCCGCCCCGACCGGGCAGGAGGTCAGGGTCCTCGCACCCTCGCTGCCGCCGTCCTCGAACGACTACGAGGTCTGGCTGTTCGGGAACGACGGCCGGATGGTCTCGCTGGGCACGCTCAACGACGGCTCCGGGACGTTCACCGTGCCGCAGGGCATCAGCACTCAGGAGTACCGCGTGGTGGACGTGTCCGACGAGCCGCCGGACGGCAATCCCGCGCACTCCGGCGTCAGCCTGGTCCGCGGCAAGTTCAGCTGACCCCGGTCGGTCCGGTCGGTCCGGCCGGCCGGCCCGCCGGCTCCGGTCAGCGCCCGGAGCGACGGCCCACTCCGGCGGCCCGACGGTCCGTGCGGTCGCACCCGGCTTTCGACCCGGTGCCTCCAAGCGGCCTCGGCCGCCTCCGCCGGCACGCCAGCTGGACCGGCCGAGTCGGATCTGTCCCTGGATTTCGTGTACTTCCCTCGGTTGGCACCCCTCAGGACTGTCACCGGCCGCTGGTGGCCGGCCCACCTGTCCTGACCGAAAGCCGCCATGATCCCCGACAGCCCTTCCCGGACACCCCTGCCGGAGCACGGCAGGCACCGCCCCGCCGAACGGACGGCGCCGCGCGCCGTCGACGTCTCGCTGCACCGGGCGGTCCCCGCGGCGGCCCTGGTGGCCGTCGCGGTCACCTGGGGGATCACCTTCTCGGTCGTCGACGGAGCGGTGGCCGAACTACCGCCGGCCGACCTGGTGGCCTGGCGATTCGGCCTCGGGACGCTCACCCTGCTGCTGGTCAGATCAGACGGTCTCGTCCACTGCCGAAGCCGTTGCGTCGAAGGGCAATCTGTCTCGGCGTACTGCTGGGTCTGGGGTTCCTGCTGCAGACCTGGGCGATCACCTACACGGACGCGATGACGTCCGGCTTTCCTGGGGCTGCTCAGCCTGTCGTGCACTGATGCTTGCGGCCTTCGGGTGACGTCATGCGCGACAGTGCGTGTCGGGGCGTCGTGCATGTTGTTCATGGTGTCCACTGGGCGGGTGGTCATCGGCGCGGTTGGTAGGCCTCGGGTGTTTCCGGTGCGGATGCCGTCGGGGGAGCGTTACTGGACATTGCTGGATGATGATCTTGAGCCAGTCGTTGCCGCGGATGAATTCCTTCGGCATTTGCGTTTTGGACGGGATGCGGCGGAGTCCACGACTCGCACCTATGCCGGTGGAATCGCGTTCTTCCTGCAGTGGTGCGCGTTGACCGGTCGAGATTGGCGCACGGCTGCGGGCTATCTGGGCATGTTCATGCTGTGGCTGCGGCATACCGAGACCGGCGATGACGTCTTATTAAGTTCCGGTACCGGGCGGGAAGGCGGTTCGCGGTCCCCGTCGGGTGAATGCGGTGTTGGCTGCCGTCCGGAGAGTTCTTGAAACATCAGGTGATTGCGGGGGCGATCGACGCGCACGTGATGGCGCAACTGTATCAGGTCGCCGATCAGCGTCACCTGCCGGCGGAGGCACGGGGTGAGAGCACTGGGTTGCGGTACTACGCCAAGGCCCGGCACCGGCTCGACGAGCCTGTGCAACCGGTGGACCGCGCGAAGGACGCCGAGGTGCTGGGCCTATTGAGGGCGTGCCGGTCGGCCCGGGACAGGAACGGTGAAGTCCTGCGCGATGATCCGTTTCGCCTGTTCCGGGGTGATCGCCTGGTGACCAGCGGACGCCAAGACGAAGGGGCTGGGCGGCTAGCTCGGTCACGTGAGGTTCGCCACCTCTCATGCCTGTGACTCAGCTCCGGGTGGCGGGACCCGGCACCCCGAATGCTCGGCCGGAATGGTCGGGTGAGCACTCAAGAGCCCTCATCGAACGCCTCCCGCACAGCAATGCTGACCTGCTCACCTTCGACGGAGTCCGGGTCGCGGTGTTCTCCACAGGGTCAACAACCGCGTCCTGGTGCCATTACTGGGCCGCGAACACCCCGCCGGGTACCGCCGGACCTCCAGCAAGCCCCGTACCATCGACCGGCACGTCACCAAGTACGTCACGCATGCCCGGAGACGAACCTGAAAACTCGGCTCAACTGTCGATCCGCTGGCAACCAAGGGGTCGCGAGGGCACGTTGGCGGGTCGAACGGCAGATAGGGCGCGCGACGAAATAACCTAGGTTTTTTGGGTTCGGGTCAGCTAGGTTCGTGGTATGGCGAACGGAACGCAGC
>Ga0208588_1000150_pt1 | contig 21834 bp, 17 predicted proteins | sample NGESurshal092012_8_FD_184483 | JGI IMG/M metagenome (GOLD analysis project Ga0208588, IMG submission 184483) | Arctic peat soil microbial communities from Barrow, Alaska - NGEE Surface sample 415-3 shallow-092012 (SPAdes) | ecosystem: Environmental > Terrestrial > Soil > Wetlands > Peat ...
TGATTTCGAGGAGCGCCTGAAGAAGGTGCTCAAGGAGATCCGCACCCGCGGCGACATCATCATGTTCATCGACGAGATCCACACCCTGGTGGGTGCCGGTGCCGCCGAGGGCGCCATCGACGCCGCCTCCATCCTCAAGCCGATGCTGGCCCGGGGTGAGCTGCAGACCATCGGTGCCACCACCCTGGACGAGTACCGGAAGTACGTCGAGAAGGATGCCGCCCTCGAGCGTCGTTTCCAGCCGATCCAGGTCGGCGAGCCGACGGTGGCGCACACCATCGAGATCCTCAGGGGTCTGCGCGACCGGTATGAGGCGCACCACCGGATCACCATCACCGATGACGCGCTGGTGTCCGCGGCCACTCTGGCCGACCGGTACATCAGCGACCGGTTCCTGCCGGACAAGGCGATCGACCTGATCGACGAGGCCGGCGCCCGGATGCGGATCCGCCGGATGACGGCGCCGCCGGACCTGCGGGACTTCGACGACAAGCTTGCTGCGGTTCGCCGGGACAAGGAATCGGCGATCGACTCGCAGGACTTCGAGAAGGCCGCTGCCCTCCGGGATTCGGAGAAGCAGTTGCTGGCCCGCAAGTCCGAGCGGGAAAAGGCTTGGAAAGATGGGGATTTGGACGTCGTTTCCGAGGTTGACGACGAGCAGATCGCCGAGGTGCTGGCCAACTGGACCGGCATCCCGGTCTTCAAGCTGACCGAGGAGGAGACCACCCGGCTGCTGAAAATGGAGGATGAGCTGCACAAGCGGATCATCGGCCAGAACCAGGCGGTCAAGGCGGTGTCCCAGGCGATCCGGCGGACCAGGGCCGGCCTGAAGGATCCGAAGCGGCCGTCCGGCTCGTTCATCTTCGCGGGGCCGTCCGGCGTCGGGAAGACCGAGCTCACCAAGGCGCTCGCCGAGTTCCTGTTCGGTGACGAGGACGCGCTGATCCAGGTCGACATGGGCGAGTTCCACGACCGCTACACCGCATCCCGGCTGTTCGGTGCCCCTCCCGGGTACGTCGGCTACGAAGAGGGCGGTCAGCTCACCGAGAAGGTGCGCCGCAAGCCGTTCTCGGTGGTGCTGTTCGACGAGATCGAGAAGGCGCACCAGGACATCTACAACACGCTGTTGCAGGTGCTGGAGGATGGCCGGCTGACCGACGGTCAGGGCCGCACTGTCGACTTCAAGAACACCGTCATCGTGTTCACCTCCAACCTGGGGACGCAGGACATCTCCAAGTCGGTGTCGTTGGGCTTCGCCCAGGGCAACGACGCGGAGTCGAACTACGACCGGATGAAGCAGAAGGTCAACGACGAGCTCAAGCGGCACTTCCGTCCGGAGTTCCTCAACCGCATCGACGACGTGGTGGTCTTCCATCAGCTGACCACGACCGAGATCAACCAGATGGTCGACCTGATGCTCAAGCGGGTCGAGGGTGCGCTGAAGAACAAGGACATGTCCCTGGAGGTCACCGAAGCGGCCAAGATGTTGCTCGGCGAGCGCGGGTTCGACCCGGTGCTCGGTGCGCGGCCGCTGCGCCGGACGATCCAGCGGGAGATCGAGGACAAGCTGTCCGAGAAGATCCTCTTCGACGAGGTTCGTCCCGGGCAGATCATCCTGGTCGACGTCACCGGCGAGGGGAAGGACCAGGAGTTCACCTTCCGCGGCGAACCCAGGCCGTCCGCCGTCCCTGAGGTTGTCCCGGTCGGGCTGGCCACCGACGCCGGCGAGGCAGTCTGATTCACCAGTAGGGGTTTGTGTTGATCATGGGGCGCAGCACGGGAAACGCCGGCGACACGCCGAGGAATGTGTGCTGCGCGCCATGATCAACAAGATGGGGGCGCGCGGGACTTTCAGTCGGGCAGGCTGATGTGCCCGGAACCCACGCGCACGACCAGGCCGTCGGTGACGAGTGCAGCCAGGCACCGCGTCAACTGTTCGGCCTGGAGGTCTGCCTGCGCGAGGGCGGTCACCGGAAGGGGCCCGACCGCTTCGCGCAGCGCGGCGATGACCCGGCCGCGGACCTGGCGGTCGGTGCCGTGCCACGCCTGCACCGCTCGCCGGGCCTCGCCCGGCACCGAGCCGGCCAGCCGCCATCGGCATCCTCCGGCCAGCGGGCACGCCGTGCAGGTCGGAGTCCGAGCCGTGCAGACCAGCGCGCCCAACTCCATCACGGCTGCGGAAAGCCTTGCGGCCCTGGCGGGTTCGGTCGGCAGCAGGGTCATCATCTGCGCTCGGTCGGCGCCGGTGGCCGGCTCCCGGGGCTCGTCCACACCGCGGACCACCCGGCACAGCACCCGGCGGACGTTGGTGTCCACCACCGGGGTCCGGGTTCCGAAGGCGAAGGCGGCGACGGCGCGGGCCGTGTACTCACCGATCCCCTGCAGCCGCAACAGGTCCTCGACGGAGGACGGCACGACGCCGTCGTGCTCGGCGGTGATCACCGTCGCCGCCGCCTGCAGGCGCATCGCCCGGCGTGGGTAGCCGAGCCGGCCCCAGGCCCGAATGGCATCCGCGGGGGAGTCGGCGGCCAGGTCGGGCGGCGTCGGCCAGCGGCGGAGCCATTCGGTGTAGATCGGCAGCACCCGCACCACCGGGGTCTGTTGCAGCATCACCTCGCTCACCAGCACACCCCAGGCGGGCGCGTCCGCGCGGCGCCAGGGCAGGTCTCGGCCGTGTTCGTCGAAAAACGCAAGCAGTCGGTCGGCGTCCAGCGGCGACCCGGCCACGGGATCCTGACCGGCTGGAACGCGTTGCGGCGTAGCCGAAACGCTCGGCGCCGTCCGCGGGGTCATCGGTGCCAGCCGCGCTCGCGGGGCCGGCGTCGGTTCGACGGCGGGTATCGGTTCACCGGCGGGTATCGGTTCGACGGCGGGTATCGGTTCACCGGCGGGCGTCGGTTCAAAGATGGGCGCCGGCGCCGTCGGTTCGGCAGCCGGCGCCAGCTCAGTGGCCGGCAACGTCGGAGTCGGCGGCAACCGCTTGTGCGACCACGGTCCCTGCCGAGCCCGGCGGCGGGGGAGTGGCCGCCGGATCCAGCTGCCCGGTCGGCGTGTCACCGTCGACGAAGACCTCTTCCAGCAGGCCGGTGTTGACGTCGAAGATGAAGCCGCGGACGGCGTCGTGGTGCAGCAGGAACGGTGAATCCCTGATGCGGCGCAACGATTCCCGTACCGAGTCGTGCGGATCCTTGAACGCCTGTACCGACCAGGTGGGCCGGTAGCCGGCGAAGGTGGCCAGGTGCGCCCGGAAGACGTCCTCCTCCAGCCTGGCCAGGCCGCAGTCGGTGTGGTGGATGATCATGACCTCGCTGGTGCCGAGGGCGTGCTGGGAGATCGACAGCGAACGGATCACGTCATCGGTCACCACCCCGCCGGCGTTGCGCAGCAGGTGCACCTCGCCGAGGTTCAGCCGGAACGCGCCGTGACCGTCGATCCGGGCGTCCATGCACATCAGCAAGGCGATCTTCAGGGTGGGCATGGGCCCCATGCCGACCGGGTGGTACTCGGCGGCGGCAAGGTTGCGGGCAAGTAGGTCGTCGATGGCCGTCACGCTGCACTCCTCGGCGTTGCTCCCAGGAAAGGCGAGGCTACGAGACTACCGTCGGCCTCGTGATGCACCCCGTTGGCCCTCTCAATCCCAAGGTCTACTGGGTCCGCCGGGTCTCGATCGTCGGGCTCGCCGTCGCGGTCCTCATCGGCCTGGTCTGGTTCCTCGCCAGCCGGACGTCCCGGTCCTCCGCCGGGCAGGAGCCGACCGCAGCCGTGGCCGAGGCGTCTGCTGCCCCGACGCTGACCGGCGTTCTGGCGGCCTCGAGTGGGCCCACCAGGTCGGCGGTCCCTTCGCCCAGCGCACCCCCGTCGGGCGCGGCGGTGTCCAGCGGCGCCGTGGTGCCCAGTGGCGCTGCGGTCAGCGCCGCGCCGCCGGTCAGCCCGGCGCCCGCCCCCGACCCGGCCGCCGCCACGCCGGCAGCTGATCCGGTGCCCGCCCCGACCGCTGAGCCGCCGCCGCCGCCCGCTCCGGAACCGCCGCCGCCGTCCTACGACGCGCAGGGCAAGCTGATCTGCCCGCAGACCGCGATCTCGGTCACCGCCATCACAGCAGCGCCGACGTTCGGGACCGGCAGTCAGCCAACGCTCGGAATGATCGTCACCAATGCCGGTTCACCGACCTGCCAGCTCGACGTCTCAGGGACGCTGCAGACGTTCACCGTCTATGCGGCCGACGGCACCAGGGTCTGGTCCACCGCGGATTGTTTCCCCGGCCAGGGCACCGAGGTCAGGGAGTTGACCACGGGACAGGCGCTGAAGTACACGGTCAAGTGGTCGGGCACCTCCTCGGCGCCGGGCTGCACCGGAGATCGGGCTCCGCTCCCGGCGGGCGACTACGGCGTTGTCGCCCAGTTGGGCGCCCTGACCAGCCAGCCGACAGCGTTCGCCATCACCGGCTGAGCGGTCGCGCCGCGGGCCGAGCAACGTCGACAGTGAGCACATGCGGGCCGGGGCAAGCGTCGGCGAATGAGCGACCGGCTTGTCTCCCCGCCGCCCGCAGTGGCTGCTGCAGAACGGCGATTGCAGAACAACCGGTGCTGACCGACGCCACCGCTACAGCGCGGCGCCGTACCGGTCCACGATGGACGACTCGGCCAGCCGGGACAGGCCCTCCCGAACCACCCGGGCCCGCGCCTCACCGACTCCCTCGACCTCTTGCAGGTCCGCCGCGGTGGCCGCCAGCAGCCCCTGCAGGTTCCCGAAGTGCTGGATCAACCGGTCGAGGACCGCGGGCGGCACCCGGGGAATCCCGGCGAGCAGCCGGTAGCCACGCGGGCTGACCCCGGCGTCCAGGGCGTCGCCATAGGTGCTCAGGCCCAGCACCCGGGCGACGGCGGTGAGGTCGAGCAGGGTGACCTCGTCCAGGTCGTCGAGCGCCGCAACGATGTCGTCGATGCGGTCCTGGCTCTGCTCCGGGGGCAGGTAATCGCGGATCAGCAGTTCCTGCAGACCCTGTGTGCCGCTGAGCATCTCATCGAGCTGCAGGCCGAGCAGCCGTCCGTCGGTGCCGAGCTCGACGACGTTGCTGGTCAGCTCGTCGGCGATCCGTCGCACCATCAGCAGCCGTTGCAGCACCGTCATCGCGTCCCGCAGGGTGGCGAAGTCCTCGATCTCCAGGGCGGACAGCGCGCGGGCCACCTCGTCCAGCCGGAACTTGTAGCGCTGCAGGGTCGCGAGCGCCTGATTTGCCCGGCCCAGAATGGTCGGCGGGTCGGCGACGACGTGCCGGCGGCCGCCGAAATACAAGTTGATGATCGACATGGAATGGCTGACCGCGATCACCGGGTGACCGGTCTGCAGGCCGGTTCGTTCGGCGGTCCGGTGCCGGGTACCCGACTCGACGGTCGGAATCGTCGAGTCCGGTGTGAGCTGCACGTTCGCCCGCAAGATCCGGGTGGCGTCGTCGTTCAGCACGACGGCGCCGTCCATCTTGCACAGCTCCCGCAGCCGGGTCGAGGAGAACTCGACGTCCAGCCGGAAACCGCCGTCGCACAGGTCTTCGACGCCTTGGTCGAAGCCCAGCACGATCAGCGCACCGGTGCGGCCGCGCAGGATTCGCTCCAGCCCGTCGCGCAACGGGGTACCGGGGGCGACTCTCGCCAGCACCGCGCGATGCGCTGCGACGCTCATTCGATCTTCCACCCCACCCCTCCCCGAAAAGGTTCTTCGCCCAGTTTAGGGCCGCGGCCCGTTGTCGGCCGGCACGGTGTTCACCGGTCAGCCGCCCCGACGTCGGAGCCATTGGACGACGCCATCATCATTGCCGAGACTGCGCAGGGCATCACCCAGGTTGGCTACTTCGTCCACCCGCATCCCGCGCGGCGGGTCGGTGTCGGCCCCCTGCGGCACAACGGCGTGATCGAAGCCGAGCCGGGCCGCCTCGGCCAACCGCCGGGAGAGGCCCGACACCGGACGCAGGTCGGCGGCCAACCCCAACTCGCCGATCACCACCAGGCCGGACGCCAGCGGGATGTCCCGAACGGACGACCAAATGGCGAGCGCCAGCGGCAGGTCAGCAGCCGGTTCCATCATCTTGGCCCCGCCGACGGTGGCCGCGAGCACGTCCTTGCCGGCCACCGCGACCCCGCCCCAGCGCTGCAGCACTGCGATCACCATCGCGGCGCGGGCGGAGTCCACCCCCGATACGGTGCGTCGACTGACCTCGCCGCTGCTGGGGGTGATCAGGGCTTGCAGTTCCACCGGAACCGCGCGGCGGCCCTGCATGGCAACCGTCGCGCAGGTGCCAGGAACCGGCGACCGGCGCTGGGTGAGGAACAGGCCCGATGGGTCGGCGAGCCCGACGATTCCGTTCGGAACCATCTGGAAGCATCCCACTTCGTCCGACGGGCCGTACCGGTTCTTCACGCCGCGGATCGTCCGCAGGGTGGAATGCCGATCGCCCTCGAACTGCAGCACCACATCGACCAGGTGCTCGAGCACCCTGGGCCCGGCGATCGCACCGTCCTTGGTGACGTGCCCGACCAGCACGCAGGCCATGTTGTGCTCCTTGGCGTTCGCCGAGAGCGCGGCGGCCACCGCCCTGACCTGGCTGACGCCACCCGCACTCCCCTCGACTTCGCCGCTGGCGATGGTCTGCACCGAGTCGACGATCAGCAGTGTGGGACGCACCTGCTCGAGGTGCCCCAGCACGGCCGCCAGGTCGCTCTCGGCGGCGAGGTAGATGTCCGGGTGCAAGGCATCCATCCGGTCGGCGCGGAGCCGGACCTGGGCGGCGGATTCTTCACCGCTGACGATCAGAACGGGCCCCTGCCCCCGAATCGCCCAGGCCTTGGCGGCTGACAGCAGCAACGTCGACTTGCCCACCCCCGGCTCGCCGGCCAACAGCACGACGGCGCCCGGGGTGAGGCCGCCACCCAGCACCCGGTCGAGCTCGGCCACGCCACTGGCCTGCGGGGCCACCTGGTCCGCGCTGACCAGGTCGATCCGCTGGGCCGGGATGGTGACCGCGCCGGCCGTGAGCCGCCGCAGGGTGACGGCAGCCGGACCCGCCTCGGTGAGCGTCCCCCACGCCTGGCACTCCGGGCAGCGGCCATGCCACTTGGCGGCCTCGTGCCCGCAGTCGGCGCAGCGGAATGCTGGTTTCACGACGGCCTTGGCCGGCCGGGACGACCGCTCGGGCATGGTTGATCTCATGCCGCGAACACTAGCCGCGACGTCCGACAGGCGTCCGCATTTGGGCTCTGACCGGGCCGAACAGGTCTGCCGGTCGGTCGACTTAGTTGCCGGATCCGCTGGTCGCGGTACTTGCCGCGCCGGCCGCCTCGCCGTTCGCGCCCTCTTCCCAGATGGGGGTCGGGTGCGCGGGCTGGATCGGGACCGTCTCCCGGTCTGTCGACCGTGCCGGCGGTACCTCGATCGGGATGTTCAGCGAGAGGGTGCCGGCGTTGGCGAAGGAGAACGTCACGGGGATCGACTGACCGTAGAACTGGTCCTGGGTGAACCCGGTGATGATCACCTTGGTGCCCTGGTCGGTGGCGAAGTCGGCCAGCGACTGGCCGGGCACCGTGGCGTCACCAGTGATCTTGACGGACTTTGCGGCCGACGTGCTGACCCCGCTCAGGGTGTCCGGGGTGAGGCTGTCGTTGGAGATCCACAACAACAAACGGGCGTTCGATCCCGCCGGGTAGTCCTCTTTGTCGGTCGGCGCCAGCCTGGCGTTCAGCACCGTCAGGTCTCCGACGGTGCCGTTCGCACCGTCGATCGCGGCAACCTGGTTCGCGGTCTGCGAGTACTGCCCGGCCGCGCAACCACCGAGGGCGAGCGATGCTGCGGCCAGCAGGGCGAGGCTGGTCGGGACGAGCGTGCGGCGCGGGCGGCGGGCGGTGCGGGACACGGCGGTTCCCCTCTTCTCGGCAGTCGTTGTACGACGGTAGGTCCGCCACACGGCGACCACCGGCGCCGCGAGCGGTGCGTTACTGACACGAGCGATGCCCTTTCGGAGCAGCGTGTGTCAGATGAGGTTAGCCGTCGGGTGGCCGGACCTGCTCGCCGGGCACGCCCATCGGTTCACCCAATGGTTCAACACGATCCCGGCGCGGCCGCCCGAGAGCCCCGGATGCATGACTCGCTTTGCTTTGTCAAGTAGGGCCATAGGCCCTGACCTGCGACAACAGGCGCGACCCGGTCCGAAGACGTGCTAAACTGGTCTGAGCGAAAGGGGTCTTGAACGCTCATGGTTTTCAATGTTGGTGAAACCGTTGTCTACCCCCACCACGGGGCAGCTCTCATCCAGGCCACCGAAACCCGGACAGTCAAGGGTGTCGAGAAACTGTATCTGGTGCTCAAGGTCGCGCAGGGAGATCTGACCGTCAAGGTCCCCGCGGACAACGCCGAGATCGTCGGCGTTCGCGATGTTGTCGATCGGACCGGTCTCGATCACGTCTTCGAGGTCCTGCGCGCGCCGCACACCGAGGAGCCCACGAACTGGTCTCGTCGGTACAAGGCGAACCTGGAGAAGCTGGCCTCCGGCGATGTGAACAAGGTGGCCGAGGTCGTTCGCGACCTGTGGCGCCGTGACCGTGAGCGTGGCCTGTCCGCGGGCGAGAAGCGGATGCTGGCCAAGGCCCGGCAGATCCTGGTGTCCGAACTGGCCCTGGCCGAAGGCACAAACGAGCTCAAGGCCGAGGGCATCCTCGACGAGGTTCTGGCTTCCTGACCGGCGTGTTTCCGGTCATCGGTGCCGCCGCCCGCAGCGGTCGGCAGGACGGAAGTTCGCCGGCGTCATGAGCGTCATCGCCATTGTTCCGGCAGCTGGAACCGGAGAGCGACTGGGTGCCGCGCTGCCGAAGGCGTTCGTCCCGGTGGCCGGTCACGCGTTGCTCGTGCACGCGGTCGATCGCCTGTACTCGGCCGGCGTCGATCTCGTCGTCGTCGCGGTCGGTGCCGAGCGGTTCGAGGCGGCGCGCTCGCTGCTGGGTGATCGGGTCGTTCTGGTCGTCGGCGGTGCGGACCGCACCGCCTCCGTCGCCGCTGCCCTGTCGGCCGTCAGTGACGACGCGGACGTCGTCCTGGTGCACGATGCCGCTCGCGCCTTTGCGCCGCCCACCCTCATCACTGCGGTGATCGACGCTGTCCGAGCCGGCCATCCCGCCGTCATCCCGGTGCTGCCCGTCGTCGACACGATCCGCGCGCTGCGGCCGGACGGCACGCTGGCCGGCACTGTCGACCGCGACCTGTTGCGAGCGGTGCAGACCCCGCAGGGCTTCGATCCGGGCGTCCTGCGGCGCGCGCATTCCGCCGCAGCAGACCGCAATCTCTCCGCGACCGATGACGCCGGCCTGGTCGAGGCTCTTGGCGTCGCGGTGGCCGCGGTGCCGGGGGACCGGTACGCCTTCAAGATCACCACACCCGCCGACCTGCAGGCAGCGGAGGCCCTGGTGGCCGGGTCAGATCCTCGACCGTCTCCCGGCTTGCGGGTCGGTACCGGAATCGACGTCCATCCGATCGAGGCCGATCGGCAGTGTTGGCTCGCCGGGTTGCTGTTCGCCGGCGTGGACGGCTGCTCGGGTCATTCCGACGGCGACGTGGCCGCGCATGCGCTGTGTGATGCGCTGCTGGCCGCTGCCGGGCTTGGCGACCTGGGGGCGATCTTCGGCACCGACGACCCACGGTGGGCGGCGGCGTCCGGGGCCACGTTGTTGACGGAGGTGCGGCACCGGGTTCAGGCCGCCGGGTTCAGCGTGGTCAACGCCTCCGTCCAGGTGATCGCCAACCGCCCCCGGCTGGCCCCCCGACGCGCCGAGGCCGAAAGCGTGTTGTCGAAGGCCATCGGGGCCCCGGTGGCGGTGGCCGGCACCACCACCGATGGGCTCGGCCTGACCGGACGCGGCGAGGGTCGGGCGGCGTTGGCCACCGCGCTGCTGACCGCCGGCCCACCTGGCCGATCCTGACCCGGGTGTTGTCGACACCGACCCAGGTCATCCCGGTTCGACCAAGTCGTCCTCGACAAACCCTGATCGTGTTCATCCCGCTGTCCGTGCGCAAGTACGAGTCGGCCGCGGGGCGGTGAGGCTGGCCACGCGCTGACGACCCAGCGCACTGACGACCCAGCGCACTGACGACCCAGCCCACTCACGACCCAGCGCGCTGACGACCAGCGAGGTGACGGCCCAGTGGTGTGACGGCCAGCGAGGTGGCGACTGGGTGGGTGACGACAGGCGACATGCCCGCCGACGGCACCCGGTCACCAGGCGTGGCACCCTGATCGCCATGAACACGATCGCCATCCTCGGCGCGGGCAAGATCGGTGAGGCCATGCTGGCCGGGCTGTTGGCGGCCGGACGCCCGCCTGACTCGCTGATGTTCACCGAGCGCTACCCGGAACGGGTCGCCGAGCTCACCGAGCGGTACGGCGTCCGTGGGGTGGAGACGGACGAGGCCGCCAAGCAGGCCGACGTGCTGATCGTGGCGGTCAAGCCGCAGGACATCGACCCGTTGCTGCACTCGCTGGCCTGGTCGATCACACCGGGCACGTTGGTTGTCTCGCTCTGCGCGGGCCTGCCCACTGCACTGTACGAACGGCACCTGCCGGCCGGCACCCCGATTGTCCGGGTGATGCCGAACACTCCGATGCTGGTCGGCGAGGCGATGAGCGCGATCTCGGCCGGCTCGCACGCCGAGCCCGAACACCTGCAACTGGTGCAGGACCTGCTGTCCACCGTCGGCAAGGTGGTCAGGGTGCCGGAGAACCAGCAGGACGCGGTGACGGCGCTCTCCGGTTCCGGCCCGGCGTACTTCTTCTACCTGGTCGAGGCGATGATCGACGCCGGGATCCTGCTCGGCCTGCCACGGGCGGTGTCCGCCGAGCTGATCATTCAATCCGCGGTTGGCGCGGCCATCATGCTGCGGGACTCCGGGGAGCACCCGACCATGCTGCGGGAGGCGGTGACCTCACCCGGTGGAACGACCATCGCCGCCATCCGCGAACTGGAGAACCACGGGGTGCGGGCGGCACTTCTCTCGGCGATCGAGGCGGCCGCGTTCCGGTCGGCGGAGCTGGGCAAGGCGCACAACGGGAGCTGACCACGCAGGTACAGCTGACGACAAAGATGGAGCTGACCACACAGGTGGGGGGCTGGCCGGACCGGCGGGAGCTGGCGGCACCGGCGGTACCGGGCCGCGCACCGGGCGCTGACTGCGTAGGACGGGAGCTGGCTGTGCGCACCGGCAGCTGACTGCGTAGCACGGGAGCTGCCCGCGTAGCACGGGAGCTGCCCGCGTACACCGCCGGCCGCGCCGGTCAGTCGAGCAGGGCCGTCCAGCGCAGTCGGGTCCCGGTCGGCGGATCGGTGATCTCCAGCGTGCCGCCGTGGGTTTCCGCGCGGTGCCGCAGGTTCGACAGGCCGCTGATTCGGGTCGGGCTGCCGATGCCCCGCCCGTTGTCGGTGACCTCGATGCTGACCAGAGCGCCGACCAGCGACACCCGCACGTGCACGGAGCTGGCCCGGGCGTGCCGGGCGACATTGGACAATGCCTCCCGGACCACGGCGACCATGTCGTCGGCCATGGCCGGCGGCACCAGCAGGTCCAGCTGACCTTCGAATTCGATGCCCGCATGGAAACCCAGCGCTGGTGTCTCCCCCTCCAGGACTGACAGCAGCCTGGTCTTCAGGCCGGTCGTCGACTTCCGGTCGGATTGCAGCTGGAAGATCGTCGTCCGGATCCGCCGGATCGTACCGTCCAGCGCATCGACGTAGCCGCCGACGCGGGCCCGTTGCTCGGGCCTCGGCAGGGTACCCAGCATCGCCTGCAGGCCCATTCCGGTGGCGAACAGTTCTTGGATGACGTGGTCGTGCAGGTCGGCTGCGATCCGCTCGTGGTCCTCCATCCGACGCAGTGATTCGTGCTCGGCGCGAGCCCGGTCCAGCTCCAGCGCCAGCCCCGCGTGGCTGGCGAAGCCGGCCAGCTGATCGCGGTCGGATTCGTCGAATGCGGCGCGCCCGGTGACCCTGGCCACGGTCAGTGCGGCGAGCACCCGGCTGTCCGCCGCAAGCAGCGGAACTCCGATCACCGCGCCGATCGAGCCGGCGAATTCGGGCTCGTCGGTCCGGTCGAACTCTGCGGTGTAGTCGTCGAGCAGCACGGCCTTGCCCGAGTGGATCACCCTGCCGACCAGGGTGTGACCCAGGTCGACAGACTGGCCGACCATCCCGGACAGGGCGCCGGCCGCGGCCTGCACGGTGGCTCGGTGGTCGTCAACCGGCATGGCCAGGGTCGCCATGTCGGCGTCGGTCCCGCGCATCGCGTACCGCAGCACCAGGTCCAGCGGCGGCTCTGTGGCCCCGGCGAACAGCGTCTGAGTCAGTTCGGTGGACGCGGTCAGCCACAGCCGTTGCTGCTCGGTCTCATGGAACAACCGCGCGTTGGCGATCGCGACGCCCGCGGTGGCGGCCAGTGCTGTGGCCAGTTGCTCGTCCTCGGCGCTGAACTCTCCGTTGGCGCTGTCGGTCAGGTAGAGATTGCCGAAGATCTGCCCGCGCACCCGGATCGGCACGCCGAGGAAACTGCCCATCGGCGGATGATGCGCGGGGAAGCCGACAGCGGCCGGGTGCGCACCCAGGTCGGCCAGTCGCACCGGATCCGGGAAGTTGATCAACAGGCCGAGGATGCCGCGGCCCTCGGGCAGCCCACCGATTTCGTCGACCACCCCGGGGTCCATCCCGACGTGCACGAACTGCTCGAGACCGCCGTCCCGGCCGATGACACCCAACGCACCGTAGCCGGCCTGCACCAGCTCGCGGGCAGCCGTCACGATGTGCCGCAACACCACCGGCAGGGAAAGGTCGCCGACGACGGTGGCGTTCGCGCGCAGCAGCCCGCGCAGCCGGCCCTGCACGGCCAGCACACCCTGTGCCCGAGCGGTCAGCTGACCGATGAGCTGCTCCAGCTCCATCTGCGCGATGTCCGGGAAGTCCAGGCCCGGCTCGTTGAGCGCGGTCGCGCTGGGGTTCCAGCCACCGTGGCGGGCCAGATTCTGCCGGTCGAACGGCGCTGGCGGGGCCGACGGATCTGGTTCGGTCGAGGGCGACAGGGTGACGGTCGCCCCGACGCAACGGCCGTCCTCGGATCGGGAGGAGATCAGCACATCGAATCGGCGGGCCATACCCGTTGCATCACAGGGGATCCGCACGGTCGTCGGCGCCGGGAGATCGCCGGCGATGGCGCTCCTGATGGCGGCGGCGACCCGGGCGGACTCGGGATCATCGGCCGCCTCGCAGACTGCCAGGTAGGACGCACCCACCCCAGTGCGGTCCGGGTCGCCGTCATTGGCCACGCAGAACTCAAGCCAGGGGTCATTGACGGCAATGATGTACCCAGCGCTGTCCAGCAGGGCCACTTCCACAGCGGTGGGGGTGGCTTCGGGGGTTGCCGAGTCCGCGGATCGGGTTGCCAGTGGACTTGCCCTCTGCGCTGGATCGGTCACGCCATCACCGCCTGAGCCGCATGCCCGGGCGCTGGGTCCGGCCCCCGGTGCGGGCGCACCCTGCCCTGCACCAGCCCAGCGTTTCTTGGTGCCGACGGTACGCCGATCCTGACCTGACGTTGACCTGACCTGCCGCAAACCGTCACATGGGCTGCACCGGGCCGTCCCAGCGTCGGCGCAGCCACCGGTCGTGGCTGGCCACGATGACCGTCCTGGTGGAGGTCCCCAGGGCCTGTTCCAGTTCGGCGGCCAGGGTCAGCGAGATGTGGTTGGTCGGTTCGTCGAGCAGGACGAGATCACTGTCCTGCGCCAGCAGGATGGCCAGGCCCAGCCTTCGCTGCTGACCTACGCTGAGAGTGCCGACGGGAGAGACGATCTCGCACGGGTGCAGGATTCCGAGGCTGGTCAGCGAGCTGGTCAGGTCCGCCTCGACAGCCGCCGCGAACGTCTCGCCGGCCGACCGGCCCGGGTCGGCGAAAACGACGTCCTGCGGGAGCAGGCCGACCCGCCCGGCGGTGACGCTGACCGTCCCGCCGGCCGCCTCGAGCCGGCCGGCCAGCACGGCCAGCAGGCTGGATTTGCCGGATCCGTTGGCGCCGGTGAGCAGCAGCCGGCCGCCGTTGGGCACGTCGAGCCGGGCCATACTGACCCTGCCGGGGACCTGCAGATCCCGCACTCGCACCGCCATCACGGCCCGGTCACGCGGCCCCGCCGCGCCGGGCAGCGGCGCTCTGAACACCAGTGGCGCTGGTGGCCGGCGGAGCTGATTGCGCTCGGCGGAGGCCAGCCGACGGTGCGCGTCGTGCACCCGGCGGGCGACCGCCCGATCCACCTTGCTGCCTTTGAAGGCGTAGATGAATTTGTCGTTGTCCCGCGGACCTCGGCCCGGCGCGACGCTGCCGGTATCGATGGTGCTCGCCCGGCGCAGGTTGGCGATCGTCTCCTGCTGCTCTGCGTAGCTGAGCTCCCACCGCCTGCGGGCCGCCGCCTTCTGGGCCAGGTACTGGCTGAAATCGCCGCGGAACCGCCGCCCGCCCAGGCCGTCGGTGCCGAAGGCGGTCGGGTCCAGATCGACGATCTCGGTGCAGACCCGATCCAGGAACACCCGGTCGTGGCTGGCCGCGACGACGATGCCCGGCAGGCCGATGAGGAACTCCTCCAACAGCTCCATCGCGTCGTCATCGAGGTGGTTGGTGGGCTCGTCCAGCAGCAAGCAACCCGGACGGGTGGTGATCACGGCCGCCAGCGCCAGCCTGGTGCGTTCCCCGCCGGACAGCGTCCGGACCTCGCGCCCCGGGTCGATCAGCGCCAGGCCCAACCGGTCCGCGGCGACCGTGGCTCGACGGTCCGCGTCCCAGGCGCCGTGCGCCTGCGCCCACTCCAGGGCGCCGGCAAACGCCGGCCCGGCGGCGGGGTCGCCGGCAAGCGCGGTGCTGAGCCGTTCCACCGCGCGCACAGCGGCATGCAGCGGTGCCAATGCGGCGGTCAGCGTCTGCGCCACGGTGCCGCTCAGCACCGGCTCCTGCGGCAGGTACGCGAGCTCGGACGGTCGGACGATCGTCCCGCTGTCGGGATCCTCGACGCCGGCCAGCAGGTGCAGCAGGGTGGATTTGCCGGTGCCGTTCTCACCGACGATGCCGATCCGCTGACCGGGCGCCGCGCGCAGGTCGATGCCGTCGAGCACCGTCCGCCCGGCGTACGACCTGGTCAGGTCGGTCGCCAGCAGCGGCGGGAAGATGGAGGAGGTCCGGGTGGGTGGTGCCGGCATCGTGGGGTCCCGTGTGTGTGCAGCGGTCGGGCTGCGGGGATGCCTGCCGGGTGCGCCTGCCGGATCTCGGTCAGGGTGCCTCGGGCGCAGGCCAGGACGATGTCAGCGATCCATGATGGGATCGACGGTACGTGGCCGACGAAGACGCGTCGAGACCTTTTACCCCGCGCGGCGCGGCGCCCCGGGCCGGTAACCCAGGACCGGAATGATCACGTCGAGGTGGCCGTCCGGCCCCGGTCACGGCCGGCCGCGTTGGGCAGGTGGACGGTGCCAGCGGGCGTGCGCTGGCGGGTCGGCCGGGGCCGGCTCATCGCCTGGGGCGCTGCCGGCTGCGCGGCCTGGGCGGCGGTGCTGACCGCTGCCTTCGAGCTGCTGTTGGCCGTGCTGGGCTGACCCTTTCGGGCCCCGTGCAGCGGTGTCTCGACCACGACACGGTGGTGCGGTCACGCCGGCCGCATCGTGACCTGCGCCCGTCGAGTGAGCGCATCGCCCACAGCGCCGCTGCCAGCGGAAACTCGCCGTCGCATAATTCCCTCCTGTAACGCTAGAGTTCAGCGAGCACGTACGTACGGTGTCCGCCGGAGGGGAAGCCCGGCGGCGCGAAACGTGCCGGAAGACGGTGCCCTGATGCCCGCTCGTGACGACCGACCACCGAGGGAGCCGACCCCTCGGGATCCCACGCTGGCCGAAATGCGGTTCCTGACCGTCGCCGAGGTTGCCCAGTTGATGCGGGTGTCCCGGATGACGGTCTACCGGCTGGTGCACTCGGGGGAGCTCCCTGCGGTGCGCGTCGGCCGCTCGTTCCGGGTTCCCGAGCGGGCCGTGCACGACTATCTGCGGACGGCGTTCAACGACGTCGGTTGATCCAGCGCACGCTGTCCGGTCCCCCCGGTGGTGAGCAGCGCCTGGGACAACCCGGCAGCGGTTCGGCCGGTAGGATCACCCGAGCCCGGCAATCCGCCGGGCGGGCGGGCGGGAGAGTGTCCGCCCGCGTTCATCCAGGCATCGACGCGGCGCAGCTGACCGCGCCGACGGCCGCACAGTCGGAGAGATTACCTTCATGGGTTCTGTCATCAAGAAGCGTCGCAAGCGGATGGCCAAGAAGAAGCACCGCAAGTTGCTGCGCAAGACCCGCGTCGCCCGTCGCAAGGCCGGCAAGTAGTTCTGTTCCGCGGCGGGCCGGCTCGTCCGTCGCGGTCGCCGCGGGTGTGGTGCCCCGTGTGGGGTGGTCGAGGCAGTGGAGGGGTGCGAGCGCGATGACGGGTCTGATCGTCCTGGTGACGGGCGTGACCAGGTTCATCGGTTCGCGCCTGGCCGGCCGGCTCGCCGAACATCCCGGCGTCGACCGGGTGATCGGTGTCGATGCCGCGTTGCCCGAACCCGCCGCCCGGGCCAGGATGGGTGCCGCCGATTTCGCCCGAGTGGACATCCGGAACCCGTTGGTGGCCAGGGTGATCGAGGCTGCGGGCGTTGACACCGTGGTACACGCGTCGGCGTCCTCGACGCCGGCGTCATCTGCGGCCAGGAGCATGGCGAAGGAGATGAACGTCCTCGGCACCATGCAGTTGCTGGCGGCCTGCCAGCGGTCGGAGAGCGTGCGCAACCTGATTGTGCGGTCCACCGGCGCGATCTACGGTGCGTCGTCCAGGGACCCGGCGGTCTTCACCGAGGAGATGTCCGCGCGGTCGGTGCCGTCCTCCGGTCCCGGCCGGGACGCGATCGACATCGAGGCCTACGTCCGGGGTTTCGGCCGCCGCCGGCCGGACGTGCGGATAGCAGTGCCCCGGTTCGCCGACATCATCGGTCCGACCGTGGTGACCCCGCTGACCAGATACTTCGCGCTCTCACCGGTGGTCCCGATGGTGCTGGGCCGGGACGCCAGGCTGCAGCTGGTCCACGAGCTCGACGCCGTCGGCATGTTGGAACACCTTGCGGTTGGCGACTTCTCGGGTACGGTGAACGTCGCGGGCGACGGCGTGATCATGCTCGCGCAGGCCATCCACCGGGCCGGCCGGATCCCGCTGCCGGTGCCTGCGCTGACCCTGGACGCTCTCTCCCGCACCATGCGCACGCTCCGGCTCGGCGGCTTCTCGCCCGGTCAGGTCAAGTTGCTCTCGGCCGGTCGTGTGCTGGACACCGAGCGGTTACGCGAACAGGTGGGGTACCTCCCGCAGTTCACCACCGTCGAGGCGTTCGACGACTTCGCCGCGAACCTGCGGCCAGCGCTCGCGCCGGAGACGGTGCGCGGGCTGGAGGTCCGGATCGCAGGCACGCTGGGCGCCCGGCCGCTGCCGAACGTGCCGGCCCTGGTCGCCGGCCACCGGCGGCCGGCGGCGGTCGACCTGCTGGCCGCCGACGATCCACCGCCTGCATCGGACGTCACCGATCCGGGTGATCAAGGGCTGGGCCGTCCCCGGCTGGTCGGGATCACCGGGGACGGAGCCGGCGCTCCCCGGCGGCGGCGGACCCGATGAGGACGACCTCGCGCCGCCCCATCGGTTCGGCATCATGGACAGTTACTGACGTTGGAATTCCCGTTGGGAGGAGGAACGGCCGTGGCCAGCAGTGACATTCCCCGTGGTCGGACCGAATCCACCGGTCCCCGACTGACCGGACCCGCGCCGTCGGCCGGCGGCGCCGGACAACCTGACCCCACCGATGCGGCGACGTCGTTGCCGGTGCCGGCCACGCGGCGCCGGGTGGCGAACCCCGAGACGGGCTGGAAGCGCAGCCTGGCCGGCTCGTTGGCTTTTGTCCGTCGCCGGATGACCGGTGACTACGAGGTCGACGAATTCGGCTACGACCCCGACTTCGCCGACACGGTGCTGATGCCGCCGCTGCGCGCGCTGTACGAGAAGTGGTTCCGGATCGAGACGGTCGGCATGGCGAACGTGCCGGATGTCGGCGGTGCGTTGCTGGTCGCGAACCATTCGGGGACCATCGCGTTGGATGCGGTGATGACCGCGGTGGCGGTGCGCGACCATCACCCGCTGGGCCGCCCGCTGCGCATGCTCGGCGCCGACCTGGTCTTCGACACTCCGTTTCTCGGCCCGATCAGCCGCAAGGCCGGCAATACGCTGGCCTGCAACCCTGATGCCGAGCGGCTGCTGTCCTGCGGCGAACTGGTCGCCGTCTACCCCGAGGGTTTCAAGGGGGTCGGCAAGCCGTACTCGCAGCGGTACAAACTGCAACGGTTCGGCCGCGGCGGGTTCGTCACGGCGGCGCTGCGCACCGGCATGCCCATCATCCCGGTGTCGATCGTCGGCGCCGAGGAGATCTACCCGCTGATCGGCAACATCAAGCCGCTGGCCAGGGCGTTGGGCTTCCCCTATTTCCCGGTGACCCCCACGTTCCCGCTGCTCGGGCCGCTCGGTGCCATCCCGCTACCCAGCAAGTGGATCATCGAGTTCGGTGAGCCGATTCCCACCGACCACTACCCGGACAACGCCTCCGATGACCCGATGGTGGTGTTCAACCTCACCGACCGGGTCCGCGAAACCATCCAGCAGACGCTGTACCGGCTGCTGCTGCGGCGCGGGCACCCGTTCCTGGGCTGACAGTTTCCGGGCTGACAGTTCCGGGCTGACACAGCGAGCGGAAATCAGCCGCCCTCGACTACGCGGCAACCCGGACCCGGTGCCACACCGACCGGCCGACCAGTACCCCGCCGGCGATGATCCCGGCACCGACCACCATCGGCGCCCAGATCTTGGCGGCCTTCCGCCCGGAGCGGAAATCCTTGATCTGCCAACCCTTGTCGCGGGCGACGTCGCGTAGCGCGCTGTCCGGGTTGATGGCCACCGCGGTGCCGACGACGGACAACATCGGCACGTCGTTCACCGAGTCGGAGTACGCGGTGCAGCGGCGCAGGTCCAGACCCTCGCGGGCGGCCAGCGACCGGACGGCGGCCGCCTTGGCCTGCCCGTGCAACAGCTCGCCGAACAGCCGTCCGGTGTAGACCCCGTCCACCTGCTCGGCGACAGTGCCCATGGCGCCGGTCAGCCCGAGCCGGCGGGCGATGATCTGCGCCAGCTCCACCGGAGTCGCGGTCACCAGCCAGACCCGCTGGCCGGCGTCCAGGTGCCGCTGCGCCAGTTCTCTGGTGCGCGGGTAGATCTTGTCCGCCATCAGGTCGTCGTAGATCTCCTCACCGAGCTCCACGATCTGCGAGACGTGCCGGCCGGCGACGAACGCCAGCGCGCCCTCCCGGGACTGGGACATGTCATCGGCGTCCTCGCCGGCGATCCGGAACTTGATCTGCAGCAGGGCGAATCGCAGCAGGTCCCCGGTGGTGAAGAAGTTGCGCGCGACCAGACCACGGGCGAAGTGGAAGATCGATGCGCCCTGCATCATCGTGTTGTCGACGTCGAAGAAGGCGGCGGCTGTCAGGTCGGCACCCGGGGCCAGCGGGGGTTCGTCCTCGTGCACCGCCAGATAAGCCGCCTCCGCCGAGGCGGCACCCGCGATTTCCGCGGACTGTGCCTGGTCGTCGAACGAATGCGCCCTGCGGATCTTCACAGTTGCCTTCCCCACTTCTGCCTCGGGGCACCGATGCCCGGTCAGACTATCCGCCGAACCGCCGGACCTCGCCGGGCGGCCGACCGGGCGGGGGACCGGACCGCTGACCGGGCGGGGGACCGGCCGCTGACCGGACTGGCGGGGCTCGGTAGGTACCTGTCGGGTCGGTGAACAACAATGGGACCCGTGAGCAGCCCCGGAACTCCTGACGCCGGAATTCCCGCACCCCTCGGCGCGAATGTGGCCGACCTGCTGCGAACCGCGGCCGGCCGCTATCCGGACCTGCCGGCGGTGATCACCATGTCCGGCAGCCGCACCTGGGCGGAGCTGGACGCTGCCACCGACGCCGGGGTTGCCGCCCTCCAGGCGGCCGGGGTAGCGCCGGGGGAGCGGTTGGTGCTCGCCCTGCCGACCGGTGCCGATCTCGCGGTGGCACTGTTCGCGGCCGCCAGGGCCGGCGTCATCGCGGTGCCGATCGGCCCGTCCCGAGGGGACACCGGAGCGTTCGCCGACCGGGTCGGCGCGGTCGCCGCCATCTCCGACGATCCCGATCACGGCCTGCCGATCTCGCTGGACCCGGCCCGGCTGGCACAGTGGTGGACCGCGGCGCCCGCGGCGGCGCCACCGGCCGCGATCGGTGGCGGCGAGGATCTCACGCTGCTCGCCAGGGCGCGCGGTGATCGGGCGGTCATGTTGTCGCACCGTGCGGTGCTGGCTGCCGTCGCCGCGATCGGCGAGCTGGGCAAGCTGCGGTTGCGGGACCACGAGCGGGTGCTGCAGGTGCTGCCGATGTACCACCTGGCGGGCTGGGTCGTCGCCTTCCTGCCGATCGCCCTGATCGGCGGCGCCAGCGTCATTCCCGAGGTCGGCTTCGACGCCGCGACGGTCGGCATCGGGGTGCACGGCGGCTCGGCGCAGGGCGGCGACGCCGCGGCGGCCGGCCGGCGGGCCACCGAAGCGGCGCTGACGGCCGCGCACGCCCACCGTGCCACGCTGGTGCCGGGGGCGCCCGGCTTTTACCACCACCTGGTCACGGTGCCCGGCGCCGAGCGGGCACTGTCCTCGGTCCGGCTGTTCACCTCGGGCACCGCGCCCCTCGAACCCGACGACTTCGCCATCGTGAGAAGCCTGATGGGACAACCGGTATGGGAGGGCTACGGGCTCTCGGAGTCGGCCTCGGTGGTGACCAGCTCGCTACGGACCGCACGGCCGCACCACGGGTCGGTCGGCCGCCCGCTGGCCGGCCTCGAACTGCGGGTGATCGGACCGGACGGGCACGACGTGACCCCTGCCGTCGGGCCGCAGACGGCCGAGGAGGCGGGGCCGGAGCACGACCGGTTCGATTTCGTGGCCGACGTGCCGGACGCCGGCGAGGTCGGCCGGATCGTGATCCGCGGCGCGACCCTGTTCTCCGGGTACTGGCCGGACGGCGGCGGCGGCCCCGGTGCCGACGGCTGGTTCGTCACCGGCGACATCGGCTACCTGGACGACGCCGGCGAACTGCACCTGGTCGACCGGGCCGCCGAGGTGATCAAGGTGGCCGGCTTCACCGTGTACCCGCGGGAGGTGGAGGAGGTGCTGGCCACCCACCCGTACGTGGCCGAGGTCGCCGTCATCGGGATGCCAGGGCTGGACGGTCAGGAGCAGGTGGTCGCGGTGCTGGTCGCGAAGGCCGGTACCCATCCCACGCCCGGCGATCTGGGCGACTTTGTGAGCGACCTGCTGCCGCCGTTCAAGCGGCCCGCCGTGTACCACCTGGTGTCCGCGCTGCCCAGGACCGAGGTCGGCCGACTGGATCGGGCCTCGGTGCAGCGCAGCTACTCCCGGGCGGTAGGCATCCCGCTGCCGCGGCTGGCCGCGGTCCCCGGCACCGTCGTCGGCGTCGATCCCGGTTCTGCAGGCGACGATCCGCCGCAGCCGGCCGGAGCCGCAGAGGAACCGGACATCACCCCGGAGCAGGTCGGTGACCTGGGCGAACTCGGTGCCCGGCTGCCCGGCACGGGCAACCGGGAGGATCGGGGGGAGCAGGACACCGACGAGGACCTGTTCTGACCCA
>Ga0208588_1000155_pt1 | contig 21656 bp, 22 predicted proteins | sample NGESurshal092012_8_FD_184483 | JGI IMG/M metagenome (GOLD analysis project Ga0208588, IMG submission 184483) | Arctic peat soil microbial communities from Barrow, Alaska - NGEE Surface sample 415-3 shallow-092012 (SPAdes) | ecosystem: Environmental > Terrestrial > Soil > Wetlands > Peat ...
TTCGGCGAGGATTCCCTGGCGCTCGTAACGCCGCCGGCTCCGGCTCCACCGCACGACGACCGCGGACAGCCGACTCTGCCCGCGGGCCCGGCGGGTGAGCGCGGCGTCGCCGCGCGGGAGGAACTCCAGGTGGACCAGGTCGGAGCAGACCGTGCACACCGGGCCCGCACCCTCCATTGTCAGGAACGCGCCACGATCGAACTCGGTCGAGCACTCGGCGCACGTCCACGGCCTGGTCGCCGCGATGACGAACAGATCGGCCGGCCGAGCGTCCGGTGCCACCGGTTACGGCGCCAACGCGGCGAATTGCTCGTAGGCCGGGCGCAACCACCGAACGAGCGTCTCCCCGCCCAGCGCGACCCAGGGCGACGGCAACAGGCGAAGCCGAAGGTCGGTGTCCACCGGCAGGACGGCGGGCCGAGGCGGCAGTGGCGGCGACTGCCAGAAGCGGTCGATGTCGGAAGCGGCCTTCAGATCGCCCTCCACCGCGCCGGATCGCGACGGCGGGTACTGCGGCCAGTGGCCACCACTGCTTCGACCACTCATCGATCACCGAACCGTTCTCGAGCCGGAGCAGCTCGCGTAGCTGACCGGCGGACAGCTCTGCTCAACCACCGCTCGCCGCCGCCGACAATGCGGCCGCGTGACCACCCTTGGCCCGATCATCCCGGCGATCATCTCCTCTAGATCGTTCCGGTGCAGAAGAACCTTCGCACCTGGGAGGCGCGACGCTGCCCGATCGGAATGCCCGGTCGGTCGCCTGGTCCTCGACGGCCACGTTCCACCAGCGGTCGACTTGATCGACCGGCTGGCGCTGTGCGAACGCCCACGAGTCCGGCGTTTGGACCACGGTCCGGGCAGGTCGAAGACATGACAGTCGACCCGATGTGTTTACCCGGCTGGAGCGCCGCCACCGGGGTAGCGGCGCTGGTTCCATGGGCATCGCGCTGCTGACTCTCTGAACGACACACCGGCCCGGATGAGCCGGTTGCGGGTGGCGAAGTCGCCCAGCCCGAGAAGCAGCGCGACGTGGTGGATGGACAGGCCGATGTCGACGTACAGCTCCCGCAGCAAAGCGGCGGGGACGGGCAACGGCACGTAGGTCTGGAAGGGTCCGGTGACGTGCCAGTCGACCTCGTCGGGTACCTGAACATTGTGGCGGCGGAGCGCGGCGACGATCTCGGGGTCGGCGTACAGGTCGTTGATCAACGTTCGCGGTGGTCCCTGTGCCTCCGGTCGGGCCCCGCCGCCGGGTCGGACGGGAACCTTGGCGGCGTGCAGCGCCGCGCTGACGGTGGAGCTGGACACTCCGAGCCGAGCACCGACCTCCCGCATGGTCAACCCCTTCGCGTACAGGTCCACCGCAGTGGTCTGCAACACGCCCGGTGCCCAAGCCGTCCGTGGGGCGAACGTGCCGGGCCGTCTGGTCAACCCGGCCTCGGTGATCCGGCGGCGCAGGTACTCGTCGCTGACCCCGAAATGTGCTGCGGCCTGCGCGATTGTCATGCCCTGCTGGTGGTAGATCCGCTCCAGCGCGGCGTCGGTGACCGCGGCGCGGGCGCCGCGGGGCCGGCGCACCGACCTCGGGCGGCGGGGGATCCGGGCCGCGGTCAGGGCTCGGATCACCCGCTCCTTGGTGATCCCTAGTTCCGCGGCGACCTCCCGTGTGGTGAGTTGCCGGGCCACATACAACTCGCGGAGCAGCCCCGGATCGACCCCGGGATCCGGGCCGAGCAGGCCTGCCTCGGTGAACCACCGCGCCGCTGTGGAATGGGACACCCCGTGATTCCGGGCCACCGCGGCGACCGTTCCTCCGGCCTGGACCAACGCGCGGAGGGTGTCCGGATCGACCGGGCAGTCCTTGCGGGTGTTCCGCCGGGGGATGCCGGCGTTCCGGAGGACCGCGGCCACCCGGTCCCGGCTGATCGACAGCAGCACCGCGATCTCGGTCTCGGTACGCCCCTCTTGCACATACAACCGGCCAACCACCACCGGGTCGGGATCCGGGCCTCGCCACCACCGCGGCACCGACCGCGGCGCGACAGGTCGATCTTCACTCCGGCCGTTCGGTTGGTACTGCACACCCCGGCGTGCCACCAGCAGATCCTGCCTCTTGTGTCGCGTCCAGTTCAAACGTTCCACCGCGAGGCCGTGGTATCGGGAGATCCGCAAGATACACACGGACACGATCATCGAGATCGTCCAGTTCAACTCTGCATATTCAGTGACACCCCGGCCGCCCCGGCCAGCCGAGCCTGCGCTGGCTCACCGAGACCGTGGTCACGGATCAGAGTCTTCAGCTCCGCCAGCCCTAGATCACGCAGCGACGCGCAGCTTTGATCTGGACAGCGAAGCTTTGCCTGCAGCTTTGATCTGGACAACGCAGGGTTCATCTGGACAGGACACGCAGCCGTGTCGCGTCCGCGTGAAGGTTGCGAGCGATGTGCCGTCCATTGGCGTGGCTCGCAAGGTAGGTCCGGACGGTCGGACCGATGTCCAGATCAAGGTTGCGCTTTCGGAGTGGCGCCACGCTGATTTGACTGACGCCTTCCTGGCGATTCGGCGCCACGCAGCTCCCATCGATCGCCGCTCGCAACCTATATCTGGACTTCGCAAGATCACCCGAAAAGTAAGTCTGGATTCCGCAAGGTTCACCTGGACAGGACACCACCGGTCACAAGCAAGATCAACCCCAGGGCCAAGCGAGAAGCAGACACACCTCTGGCACTTCGGTCCCGAGGTCAGGGGGTAGGGCCCTTACACGACAGATGCGTCCGCCATCGGAGTGAGTGGTGATGAGCCTGTCGCGGATGTCGTCGGTGGACTACCTGGTCACGAACGTGGCTGCCGGCGATGGCCGCGGCGCCACCGCCGGATCTCCGCTGACCCGGTATTACGCGGCGGATGGCTACCCGCCCGGGACGTGGTTGGGCTCAGGGTTGCCCGCCATCGGCGGGGCCGACCAGCCGGGCCGCGAGGTGTCCGAGGATCAGTTGCGGGTGTTGTTCGAGGACGCCCGAAGCCCGTTCACCGGCGCCACGCTGGGCAAGGCGCCGGCGAAGTACCCGACCCGGAACGAACGGGTCGAGCGGCGGGTGGGGTCGCTTCCGGAATCATTGCCGGTCGAGGCCCGCGCCCAACTGATTGAGCGGATCCTGGCCGAGGAAGGCGACACCAAAACCCGCAAGGCGGTCGCCGGGTTCGATATGACGTTCTCCGTGCCGAAGTCGGTGTCGGCGTTGTGGGCGGTCGCCGACCACGGCTTACAGGTTCAGCTTTACGACGCGCACCGAGCAGCGCTGGCAGCAACGTTGGGGCTGGTCGAGGCCGAGGCGGTGTTTACCCGGATCGGCTCGCAGGGGGTGCGCCGGGTCCGCACCGGCGGGGTGGTCGCGGCGGCGTTCGATCATTGGGACTCCCGTAAGGGTGACCCGCAGCTACACACCCACGTCACCGTCGCGAACCGGGTGCAGGCCCCGGACGGGCGGTGGCGGACGATCGATTCGGCGTCGCTATACAGATCGGCGGTGGCGTACTCAGAGACGTACAACTCCCTGCTCGCCGACGAGATCACCCGGCGGGTCGGAGTGGCCTGGGAGGCGCGGGAACGCGGGCGGGGACGGCGACTCGCGCGGGAAATCCACGGTGTCCCGGACGCCCTTATCGCTGTCTTCTCGCAGCGGTCGGCGGACATCGAGGCCGCCGTGGACGCCGCAGTCGACGACTATGTGCAACGCGAAGGTCGGCGCCCGTCGCCGCGCGCGCTGAACCGGATGCGGCAGCACATCACCCTGGACACCCGGGATCGGAAGAAACCGGCCGCGTTGTCAGACGCCGCCGCGGCCTGGCGCGCCACTGCCGAGCGCACGCTGGGCGACAACGCCACCAGTTGGGCCGAAACCCTGACCAGAACAGACAGCGACGGCTGGACGCTCCCGGTGCTGCTGCGTCCGGATGATCTGCCCGCGCCGGTGCTGATGCAGACCGCTGTCCGGGTGGTCGATGAGGTGTCCGGTGCTCGGTCGACATGGACCCGGTGGAACCTGGTCGCCGAAGCCATGCGGCAGATCTCCGGGATGGGCTGGCAATTTGCCGGGCCGGAGAACACCGTCGCCGTGCGGGATCGGGTGGTCGCCGCTGCCGAGCGGCTGTCCGTTTCGATCAGTGTGGGCGAGACCGCGACGGTCCCGGCTGCCTTCCGGGACACCGCGGGGGTGAGCGAGTTCGCCCGACCCGCGGTGTTCACCTCCGCGCGCGTCCTCGAAGCCGAAGACGCCCTGCTGTCGTTGGCCGACAACCGATCCGGCCCCGTCGTGGACCCGAACCGGGCAGAGCGGACCGCTGGAGCGGTGCTGCCCGGCCGTAGCTACGCGCTGTCGGCGGAGGACCAGGCACCGGCCGCGGTCCAGATCGTCACGTCCGGGCGAGTGGTGGATGTGCTGGTCGGCCCAGCCGGCACGGGCAAGACCACATCGATGGCCGGTGTCCGGGCGATGTGGGAAGCCGAACACGGCCCGGGCAGCGTCGTCGGGTTGGCGCCGTCCGCGAAAGCCGCGCAAGTCCTGGCCGCGGACCTGGGCATCATCACCGACAACACCGCGCAATGGCTGGCCCAGCAACACTTACAACCCGGACGAGCAGACCGGATCACCACGCTCACCGAGCGACGCCAGCGGGCCTCGCGAGCGGGCCAGGACACCGACGCGATCGACGCCGCGCTCAAGGCTGCGACGGCCGAGTACGACCGCTGGCGGCTGCAGACGGGGCAGCTGATGACCGTGGACGAGGCCGGGATGGCCGGCACCTTCGCGCTAGCCGCACTCGCTCAACAAGCACACCTCGCCGGGGCGAAGCTGCTGCTCGTCGGCGATCCCTACCAGCTGTCTGCGGTTGAAACCGGTGGCGCATTCGGCCTCCTGTGTGCGGCCAGGTCGGATCCGCCGACATTGTCGGTGGTACGCCGGTTCACCGATCCGGACGGCACCCGCCGCATCTGGGAGGAAAACGCCGCCGCGAGCCTGCGGATCGGCGAAGACACGTGCTTCGATGCCTACTCCGAGCACGGCCGGATCGCCGGCGGCGAGCGCCAGGACATGAACGGCGCGGCGTATTCGGCATGGCTGGCGGACACCCGGGCCGGCGCGGCGAGCCTGCTCATCGCAGCGGACAACGACACCGTCCATGACCTGAACGAACGAGCCCGCGCCGACCTGGTCGCCGCTGGCGCCGTCGACAACGTCACCACCGTCCGGCTAGAAGACGGGCTGACGATCGGCCGCGGTGACCGGATAGTGACCCGCAAGATCGACCGCTACCTCACCGACGGCACCACCCCCGGCACTGGTCAGGGTCGAAGGACAAACGGATTCGTCCGCAACGGACAGCAATGGGTGGTGGACCGGGCTCGCACGGACGGGTCGCTCACCGTGCGACTGCTCGACGGTGACGGCCGGCCTGGTGCGGCCCAGGTCACCCTGCCCGCCGGGTACGTACGGCAGCACGTCGAACTCGGCTACGCCACCACGGCGCACCGCGCGCAGGGCATGACGACCGACATCGCGCATGTCCTGACCGACGCGACGACCACGAGGGAAGCGTTCTACGTCGCGATGACCCGCGGCCGACGCCGCAACCAGGCCTACCTGATCCTCGACCCGCCGCACCCCTCGCTCGCCGCAGCGCACCAGCACCCCGACAGCGGTGGCGGCTCGGACGGAGAGCAGTGGACCCGCGCCGAGGTCATGCACGCGATCGTCACCACCACCGGCGCGCAGCCCTCCGCGCACGAAGCGATCCGCGTCGAACAGGACACCGCGGGGTCCATCGCGCAACTCGCCGCTGAGGCCGAAACCATCGCCGCCTACGCCCACGACCTGGCCGCCGGGGAACTCGTGTACGCCGCACTGGGCAACCACGCCGCCGCGACGGCGCTGGTCGATGACGACCGGTTCAACCTCGTCGTCCAAGCCATCCGCGCCGCATACGGCGCCGGCATCGACGTGCCCGCAGTCCTCCCCGGCATCGCCTCTCGACTGGCCCGGCACTCCACGCTGACGGCACCCGCCTTGGCGGACGCCATCCGCGCGCACACCTCCGCCACCACCAGAGCCCGAACCCCGGTGCCGCGGAAGTTGATCGCCGGGCTGCTTCCGGACGCCACCCCGGGTTTGACGGACCCGCAGATGCTCACCGCGCTGCGGCAGCGGTACGACCTGATCGAGGCGCGAGCTGACGCTGTACTGGACCGCGACCTCACCGGCAACGCCGCGTGGCTGCGGGCCCTCCCTGCCCAGACCGCCGATCCCACTGCTTGGCGGGCCTCCGCACGGCTGGTAGCCGCCTACCGGGACCGCTGGCACGTCACCGACCCGTCACCGCTCGGCAGGGCCCCGGACCGGTCCGCGTCCTTCTCCCAACAGGCCGACCACCGCCGGATCTCAACCGCATTGGCGGCCCTGCAACGACCCGCGGGCACCGACTACGACGCGGCTCCCTCGGCGGCACGCGCCGGCCGCGACCTGTAAATCCCCCTCCACGACCGCACGACACCGGTGACCGTTGTTGCCGTCCGTGCCCTGGAGGAACGCCCCCGTGATCAGTCCGACCACGACCGTCGTCACGATCCATCACTCCTGCGGGCAGAACGCCCGCCGCAATCTGTCGGCGCAGAAACCTCTTCGAGCAAGCGGGTTTCGCCACCGGGCCACCGCTGGCGAGCACCCTCTCGGGCCGGCACCGCAGACCCAGCCCACAACGATCCGCCCTGGGACCGCCCGGATCCGCGGCGCAAGGTCGCCGCCCAGGCCGTCGACCTGGACGACAACGAATTCACCGCCGCGGTCGCACCGCACGCACCGACCAGCTCGATTCCGCCGACTCGTGGCTGGATCACCCCATCCGGCCCCCTCTCATCGACCCGAAGCCGGTGGTGGCGTCGAGCTCACCCGAGCGCGGCGCCACCACCGGCACCCAGAACCGCTACCAACCCCCAACCGAAGGACTAACGATCATGACCGCACGGATCAGCATCGACGGGAACCTGGTCGCCGACCCCGACTTTGGCGTCGGGGACTCCGGGACAAGCTGGGCGCACCTGCGGGTCGCCAGCCACGAACGAATCCGCCGGGACGGCGAATGGGTCTCCACCGATGCGGAGTACTACAACGTCACCTTGTTCGGCGCCGCCGCCGAGACCGCCGCCAACGACCTCCGCAAGGGCGATCACGTCCGGCTGGACGGCCGGCCGCAGCTGGAAACCTTCGACCGCCGCGACGGCACCCCAGGAGCGGCGGTCAAGGTGTACGCCCGCACGATCAGCAAGGTCATCGACGGGCCTGCCGCCACCACTCCGGCGGTGAACTGGGAGGTGACCGACGACCCGCTGATCCGCATCGACAACCCCGATGACCGGACGGGTCCACCGGCCTACGAAGGACCGGTCAGCGCTGCGCACACCCGCCTTACCCCGGGGATCTATCCAGCCGCGTCCTACGGCGATGGCCGCGGCACGTTCGGCACAGACTCCGGTGTGCTGGTGCGGGTTCGGGTGACCGGTACTGCCTCCCACATCGACGACCGCGGCGCCACCAGCGAGCAGGAAACTCCGATTCACGAGGGCGGTCCGCGGATCCACCACACCCCCGATGCCACCTCGGTGCTCGGGGTCGGGAAGGGCGCGATCGCGTTGCACAAGACGTTGAAGGACAACGGGTTCCGCTGGTCCCCGGCGAGTGTCAGCTGGAACCTCCCGCCGGGGATGGACATGCACACCCGGTCCGCCCGAGTCAGCGAACTGCTGTCCACCGTGCGCGCCAACGGCAGGGACATCCCAGTCAGCCACGAGCCCCCGCCACCCTCGCCCGCGGCCTCGCAAGGACGTGCCACCGCCGGCTCACCGCCCGCCGCTGGTCCCGCGGCACAGACCGCAGGACGGTCATTGTGACCGCGTCCGCCGACCCGAACGGCGCCTTCCACTCCGGCACCGTCGACAACATCAGCATTGAAGCCAGCGACACGAGCACCGCATCGCACACGGTACCCGAACGGAGAATGGCCAGTGATCCCTCTGCGGCAGAATCGATCTCGGAGTGGCCGAACACGGCATATCTGCCCGGCGCCGCCGCCGCGCTGAATGATCTGATCGCGGCCGAGTCCGACGTCGCGCTCTCGGCCGCTGACGAGCTGGCGGCCGCGAGCGCAGCCATCGATCTGGTGCGAGAGCACGGGCAAATGCACGGCTACACCGAGGCGGACATGATCGCCGCCCGCGCGGTGCGCCGCGTCCTGGACGCACACCCGGTATGGCAGGACATCCCCGCTCCGGGCCTCGCCGATGACCAGACCGACCCGACATCAGCTCCAGCGGAGGAACTCTCCGGCATGGCGCGTCGAAATGCCGAGTCGCGGAGATTCGACTACACCGACGCCGAAGCCCTCGAGTCAGTCGTTTTCGACAGGCTCGTCGATCGCGGATGGGATATCCCGGCAGCGTCCACCGCCGCCGCGGATTACGTCACCGGGCGCCGGGGCGATATCCCCGCTCCCGGGGACTACACACCTGAGCTCATCGCTGACGCGGTGAACCAGGCGGCCAGCTCGGCGGTCGGTCCGATGGATTCGCTGGAGCCGGACCTGCGGCCGGACCGGGTTCATCCTCGTCCCGGATGGGACGACACTGTCGTGCTGGAAGCCGGTTTCGCGGGCGCGACCATCACCGTGCAACGCAGCGACGACGGTCCCGATTCGCAGCCGGAATACTGCTTCCTGGCCACCGGCCCGGCCGGGAAGGGACCGCTGCGGGACGTCGACACAACCGGGATGGGGATGATCGCCGCCGGGGACCGGTCCCCACGCCCGGGTCGCGCGCAGGTGTACGCCGAACTCGGCGCCGACGTCCGTCACCATCTGGTCGGGCTCGCCGATGCAGTCGCCGCGCACCGGCAGGCATTGGCCGTCAAGGAATCTCAGCGGGCTGCAGCCACCATGACGCCCATCGAGGCGACGCGGCCCGGCCGCGAGCGGGCGCTGTGACCGCGCCGCCCGCGTTCGACCCGGCCGCGTTCGGCGGCCATCCGGAGGCGCCGCAGGTGCCGATGGTCATCTGTTGGGAAGAGCTGGACGCGACCAGTCACGCCACCACCCTGGACGAGTTGACGCAGTGGTTGGGATGGCTGCGCCGCACCTACCGGATCCCGGCCACAGTGTTCCCGCCCTGCTGGTACGCCCACCCTGGGATCCGAGAAGAGCTGGGTCACCTGTGGACCGGCTGGCTGGTGACCCGGCACCCGGACGCCGGGGTAGGGATGATCGGCCTGGATTGGGACGCACGCCGGGAACAGACGACCGGCCGGCTGCGGGAGGCCACCGCCATCACCGGCTGCACCGCCAGTCAGCACCGCGACGAACAGCCCATCTCCGGCGAGTCCGACACCGGTCTGCTGCACGAGTATGCCGCCCAGCAGATGCAGGCGCGGTCGCGAGAGGAATTGCGGCGCAGCGCCATCGAGGCGGTCACCGACCGCCTGCAGCACGCCGAGCTGCGCCACGACCTGGCCCCGCAGATCCTCGCCGAGATTACCGAGCACCCGGAAGACGCGACCGACCAGGACCTGGCCGCAGTCACCACCGAACTGCACCGGCTCGCTGCCGACGCACCACGCGAGAGCATGACCGTCGCCCGCGATGCCGTCCGCGCCGTCGCCGACCTCCAGGAAACCGCCGGCCTGGAGACCCGGGTGGCGGCCACCCGCCACACCCTGGCCACCGCGATCACCGACGGCGCCCTGGCCGACTCACCCACCGGGGATCGCACCGACCAAGAGACGCAAGCCTGGTTGGACGCCGTGGAATCGCTACTCCCGGCCAACCTCGCCGCGGGGCGTGCGGCCGCGATCGCTGCGGCCAGGTCCGCCGCCGCCGACCGTCGGGTGGCTACCCACCGGCACCCCGACGTTGCACGCCTGCTCGCCGCCAGCGATCACGACCAGGATCAGTCCGCGGTGGAAGGAGATCCAGCGTGAACAAGCTCCGGCAGTACGACTCCAACGGTCATTCCACGCAGAGCATCTTCGTCTCCATCCACATCGCAGGCGACCAGCACGTCCAGGTCGATTCCCACGGCGGCCGCGGATTGGGCAGCAACATCGCGGTCCTCGCCGACCACATCGCCGTTTACGTCTACGACGTCCGCGCCCTGGGCACCTACGCCGACGCCTGGACCGAGGGCGGGTACATCGCCAACCACTGCCTCCCCGAACAAGCAGATCCGCTACCCAATCACCAGCCCTACGCACCGGGGGTGATCCTGCGCGCCCACGGTCGTGACGAGGTCACCCACACCTACGATCCCTTCCGGGAGCAGATGGCGCTGCGGATCGGGCAGATGCGGTGGTTGGTCCACGACCGGCAGGCCTACCGCAGCATGACCGACGCGTGGCAGCACGCCAAAGGTATCGGTGGCGTCGTGCTTGCCACCCCCGAACGGCGGATCCCGGTCACCCCCGTTCAGTCAGCAACCGTGCACCGAGGAGCCCGCTGCGATCCGGCCCTTCAGTGAAAACCATTCGCCGAGAACCGATTTCGTTGGCGGAGTCATGCACGTTCGTCATCGGCGCATCTGGCGTCAGTTCACATGCCGATGTTCATCCACAGGCCGAGCCCGCCCGCACCGCCTGCGGTCGCCGCAGGGAACAGCATCGGTCGGAACCAACCAACACCCGACCAGTTGCGATCGCTCATCACTCCGGAGGTCCCTTATGTACATCGTCACCAGCTCCGCCGGCCTCTGTGCCGAGACTCCGACCGCCGAGGCCGCCTCGGCCGCCCTGGGCGGGCATCTGTGCGAGCACCTTCCCGCCCGACCCGTGGGCTGGACCATCACCAGCCCGTGGGGCCTGGTCCACGAGGGACGGGCCAATCTCAACGGCGCGATCGATCGCACGAACGAAGTCGTCGCCGCTCAGATGCAAGACGTGGCCGAGAATCTCGCCCACGAAGCCGCGAATACTTACTGAAATCACTGCAGGCCGTGGTCGACGCGGGGTGTTCCAACTGGAACACCCCGCCGGCGTTCACGGGGAGATCGGCCGCCCACTCACCAGGCCGTCGTCCGCGGATTGACATCCTGAGTGCGCAACCAGAAGTACTCCGTCGGGGTACCCACCGCGACCAGCACATGCGTCTGACCGGCGTACCGCACCGAACGACCGGGAATGCGCACCTCCGTGCCGTCCGGACGCACCAGTCGTGCGACGATCGGTTTCGGCTCACCACCCGGTTTCACGGGGACGAAGGTCGGGCGTTCCACGTTCATGTATTCAGTCATAGAGAGACTGTATCGAACATACGTTCCCTCAGCATGGCCCCCGGGGCAAACGCATGCCATCACGGCAACGACGCGCCCAGCAGCAGACTGAAGGGATGCAAATCCGCAGCTCGGACTCCGTTCTTGCCGTCCACGACTTGGATCGCGAAGCGGACTGGTTCATGCGTGTGCTCGGTTGCCGCAGGTCCGAGCCGGATCCCGGCAATTGGGTATTTTGTTCCGCTGGGACGGTCACCTTCATGCTCGGCCGGTGCCCCGATGCGATCCGGGCCACCGATCTTGGTGATCACAGCTACTTCGCGTACCTGACGGTGGACCGCCTGGACGACTACCACGCCCGGGCCATCGCCGAAGAAGCCGAGATCCTCAAACCGCCGACCGACGAGCCGTTGGGGCGACGGGAGATGGCGCTACGGACCGCCGAAGGGTTCCGCCTGATGCTGTCCGAGCAGACCGGAGCCGATCAGGCAGAACCGTCGACGTGACCGGGACGGTTGCTCCCGGCGGGCCGCTCAGTCATACCGCCCCGCGTGCCGGTTGGAGCGCATCCGGGATGATCAGCAGAATGCTGGCCGCTCGGCGACCCAGCCGCCGAAGGTGCGGGGTCGCGTCCCAGGCGGCATGGATCCGGCTGTGGTGCACTGGACAGACGGGCACGAGATCCTCGTACCGTTCGCGCCCGAAGGTGTACTCCAGGTGGTGCAGCTCGATGTCGGGATCGCCGCAGGCCGCACAGACCGCGGCTGTGCCCGTGCGACGTCGGTGTTCGGCCAGCCACCACCGGCGCCTGGTAAACCAGGCCGGACTCTTCATGTAGGCGAGATAACGCTCGCGGTACCGGCGACGACCGGCGGACCATCCGGAACCCGGTCGTGGGGATCGCACGCTTGCCTGCTCCGCTACTTACGGGCCGACTGCGCGCACGGGTCGCACGTGGTGTGCACCTGTCGCGTCCGGGCGGTCCTGATCGACCGTAAGCCGTTGCGCCGTAGCTACTTCGAGGGTCACTTCGGGTTCGTGCCGATGGGCGGCCACGAGGGATCGTTCGACGTCGATGCGACCGGCGACGAGTGAGTCGCGGTCACGGCGTCGGTAGTAGGCGGTCATCTGCACCAGCATCGGGTTCAGGCCCTTGTAGAACATCAGCATGGTGCCTTCGGGGAGCCCACGGATCTCGCCGGTATCCAGTACTGCGCGGGTGCGGACCTGCTCGGAGAAGCTTCGTCCCGCGTCTTGGCCGGTGGAGAACAGTCCGCCTCCGCGGCCGGTGGAGGCCTGCCAGGTGATTTCGTCTCGTTCGCCGGCGATGGCGGCGAAGTCCCGGAGGTTTTCGGCGTCGGTGACGCCGCCGAGGATTCCGGTGATGGTGCACGAGTCCCAGATCGCCTTGGCTGCGTCCATGCCCCAGGTGCGGGCCATCTGCGAGCGCGACTGAATGATCGCGACGGTGACGATACCGGACCCGCCGTACGCAGACACGTAGGTCGGCAACGCGGGAAGCGGCGCCCAGTTGGCGATCTCGTCCAGCACCAGCGTCAAAGGTGGGTCGAACCGGGCCTTCGGGGAGCGATCCGCGATCGTCTTCGCCGTCCGGGTAATGTCGGCGACCAGGCATTGCAGCAACCGGGACGCCGGGTCGTCGCTCTCCGCCAGCAGGTACAGGGTGCCTTTCGCTGCCAGGAACGCCTCGGCCTCGAACCCGTCGCCAGGTGCGGGGTCGAACCGCCGACGGACGGCGTGCAGATCGAGCCCGGCCAGGGCTTTGCCGACGCCTGCCCACACGTTGCCGCGGAACTTCTCGTCTCCGTCGACCACCTGCGCCAACGTATCCGCCCAGCCCGGTTCGACCCGGACGCCGTCAGAACCGTTGGTAGTGCTGCCTTCCAAGTTCTGCAGGACCGCCAACCCGGCCTTCGCGGCTGCCGCTGACTGCGTCCACCGCCACAGGTCGTCAATACCTGCGTCACCCCACGCGGCGGCGTGCAGCAACGCCTTGATCACCTTCTCCGACCAGCCCTGCCAGAACGAGGCATCCTCCACCCCGGACGACGACCCGGCGGCCAGCACCTGAGCGCGGGCGGCCGCGACCTTCCCGTCCCGGCACCCGGCGATCAGGGACCATCGGATCATCTCGGGCAGGCCGTCAACGGAACCGTCGGTCGCGATCACCCCGACCGGGCCAACCGCGACGCGAGCGGCCATGGTGACCGCGAGGACATCGGGTCTGGTCGAGGTGACCACCACCGCGCCCGGCGCATCCAGCACTCGGTTGATGACCACGTACACCCCCTTGCCGGCGCCGGACGGGCCGAGCAGCACCACCGAGTCCCGGACGCTGGTGAAGACCTCCACCCCGTTGGCGGTGCCCCAACACCAACCGAGATCGGTCGGCTGCGGCTTCGCACCCAACGTCGGCCTCAGCTCGGTGGCTTTGGCCAGCAACGGCTTGCGGCCCACCGCCCGACGGATTTCGCCAGCCGTCGCCATCCCAGGCCTGGTGGCCATCGCCGCCACCCTTCGCCGGTCTCGGCCGCGGACTCTGACCATCGCGATACCAACTGCGGCGCATGCGATCACGACGATGACCGTGCCAACACTCACCGTCCAGTACATGCCCGCTCCAGGCATCGGCGACTTCCACGCCGACGACGGGTCATCGCGGTAGAACATCGCGGCGTCAATCCCAGCCGCCGGTGAGCCATGCGCCCACCCGTTGCCCGTAACCACGCTCGCCGCCTGCCCGCCGACCCACAGGCCGCCGACCGCGAGGAAAGCTGCGGCCAGGCCACCGAGGAGCAAGACATCCGTGGTCGCTATCGCCGGACCGCTGCGGATCTTCGTCGTCGTCATATGTGTTTCCCTCTATGGCTTGTCACGGTTGATCACCGCTGGGTACGCGGCCACGATCGCGGTGGCCTCCCATGCATGACGGCAGGCGACAGAGACGTAGTGGCGTTTTGCTGGAACGCTCGCAAACCGGAAACCCGGGTGACGTTGACGTACATGCCGGGTGTTCCCACGTGAGTTCGGCGTACTCACCGCACCGCTTGAAGGACAGGCCGCGGAGCGGCCTGGCTGTCCGGGTATCCCCATTCGGGGCTACCCGCCTTTCCGGCGGCCCGACAAGTCGGAGGCTACGGGGCTGACCCAAGGGCTACGGCGTCCCCGCCCACCGCCGATCCGCCCGGGTGAATCCGCTCCCCCGCTGCGCTCCTCCGCGCATCCACGCCGCCCGGACCCCCGCCGGCCCGGAACGCGCCTTCGGCCCCTTGGCTCTGCCCCCGATCACAGGCGTGATCGGGCCGCCGGAAGAACGCGGGGCCCACCACCACAGGAGGTAGCAGTGCTCACCATGACGGACCTGTTCTGCGGGGCCGGAGGCTCCAGCACCGGCGCGGTCGACGCCGGGATCGACGTCCGGATCGCCGCGAACCACTGGAACCTCGCCGTGGACAGCCACCACGAGAACCACCCCGGGACCGCGCACGACTGCGCCGACATCTCCCAGGTCGACCCGCGCCGCTACCCGCACACCGACATCCTCTGGGCCTCACCGGAATGCACCAACCATTCCCAAGCCAAAGGCGTCAAACGCGCTACCGACGCCACCCCGGACATGTTCGGGCTCACCCTGCCCGACGAGGCCGCCGATCGTTCCCGAGCCACCATGTGGGACGTCATCAGATTCGCCGAACACCACCGGTACCGGGCGATCATCGTCGAGAACGTCGTCGACGCCGCCCGCTGGGTGCTGTGGGACGCGTGGCGGACCGCGCTGACATCACTCGGCTACCAGCACCGCGTCGTCTACCTCAACTCCATGCACGCCCAAGCCGGCGGTCTGCCGGCACCGCAGTCCCGGGACCGGCTCTACGTCATCGCCTGGCGTACCGGGCAAACCGCGCCCGACCTGGACAAGTGGCTACGCCCAACAGCTGTGTGCCGCACCTGCGGGCCAGTGCAGGCGATCCAGGCGTTCAAGACCGGCCGACCGTGGGGCCGGTACCGCGCCCAATACACCTACCGCTGCCCGAACAGCACTTGCCGCCACCAGATCCTGGAACCGGCATGGCTGCCCGCCGCCACCGCGATCGACTGGACTCTCCCCGGGCACCGCATCGGCGACCGCGCCAAACCGCTCGCCGCCAAGACGATGGACCGGATCCGCGCAGGACTGGCCCGGTACGCAGTCACCCCGCTCGTCCCAGCCACCAACGGCTGGGACGACATCAACGTCCCGGTCTCCGATGTCGAGGCGGCCTGCAGCGTCCAGCAGAACGAGTCGCTACTCGTGCCCGTCGACGCGCGGCACGGCAAAGAGGCCGCGCCCGCCATCAGCCCGCTGCGGACCCTGACCACCCGCAGCGAAACCGGCTTTCTCAGAATGCCTTTCGTGATGAAGCACCGCGGCGGCGCCGACGACCTACGCACCGACCCCATCACCGCACCGCTGCGCACCGTCACCGCGTCCGGGAACCACCTGTCCCTACTCGTCCCGCTACGGAACCACAACACCGCCAAACCCACCAGCGAGGTGTTCGACACCTTCGCCGCCGCCGGCAACCACCACGCACTGATCATGCGGAACAACACAGGAGGCGCCGAAATGCTCACTCCCGTGGACGAAGTGCTGCGCACTTTGACCACGCGCGGACACCAATCCCTGATGCAATGGGGCGACCTGGTCGTGCCCTACCAGTCCAGGTCCACCGCGCGGCCAGTCAACGACCCGCTGCCCACCCTGACGACCGTTGACCCCGCCGCCGTCACCTCCCTCGCCGTCGACCCGATGGACTGCCTGTTCCGGATGCTCGAACCCCGAGAGATCGCCAACGGCATGGCGTTCCCCGAGGACTACATCATCCTCGGCAACCGCCAGGCCCAGGTTCGACAAGCCGGCAACGCCGTCACCCCACCCGCTGCGCGCGACCTCATCAGCGCGGTGGCCGAATCCCTGGCAGGTGTCGCGTGACCGGCGAGCACCTCAGGCAAACCGTACGGATTCCCGGAAGTGACGACCACGGCGGGCACCACCTGGTCACCGTCACCCTGGCCTGGGAGTGCCCTGTCTGCGGTGAACCCCGTGGCCAGGTGGTCCGCGCCATCACCTACGACGGATCCCGCCGGCTGGCCTGCGACGGATGGACCAACCCCTGCGGGCACGTCGATCTGTACTCCACCGTCCGCGACGAAGCCAAGCGCTCGTCGATCGGTGGCGCGCCATGATCACCGGGGGCATTCGGCCGGACGATGGACTGACGTCGGGGCGGATCCGGCTGTCCCATCGTGCTGGCCTGTGGCTCCGGGTTGCACCCGATGAATGGCGGCGGCCGGTGCATTCACGATGGACCGCTGGCCAGCACCGCACAGGAGTCCCCGGCGCCTCAGGGAGGAGCGCGCACTTCACCGGAATCCGTCGGCCGACAAGCGAAGCACTGCAAGACATCGACCCTGAAACCACGCTCGGATGACAACCGGATTCGAAACCCCGCCGATGTTCTCCGACTGCGTCATCCCCGGCTGCCGAAATCTCGTGTCCGACGCCGATGACGCCTGCGACTCGTGCCGCACCCCGTTCGGGCACTACCTGGTGTTCAACCCCGGCCCGCCGCCTTCAGTCAACATCCGGCGAACCCCACTCGACGTTGAACCACGGTCACCCGAACGGCGCGACCAACCGGAGCCAGGCGGCGAGAAGCGAGTACCCCAAAAGCTCTGCTGGCTATGCGAACAGCGCCGAACCTGTACCGCGCAACCCCGTGGTTGGGAATGCGACCGGTGCGGAACCGTCACCTGAATCCAGCCGCCCCGCGCTCGGACACGGCGTGCTAATTACGTAGGCCGCCGCCAATCAGTGAGTAAGACCTCACTGGAAGGAAAGCCATGAGCTGCATCGTCCGCACCGTCACTGCCCTGAACCTCCGGCTAGGCGACATCGTCATCCCCGACCACGGCCCCCGCCGACGCGTCACCCTGCACCGCGTCCAAGGCGCCCACCCCGTCGTCGTCGTCGAGTACGAAGGAATTCCCGGCGCCTGCAGTTATTACCCGCCATCGATGCTACTGCTGGTCGAAGATCCCGACTGATCCTTCCAGGAAGCACTTCTCGAAGGGCGAACTCTAGGAGCCGGATGGGGCCACCCTCTTCCCGTTGAGTGCCACCACGCCCGTTCTGCATCGATCGGGGCACAACACACCCGTTGCCGGCTGCCGGCAATTTGGCCGAGACACACGGGCCTGTTCGGGCGATCCAGACAGTAGGCTTACTAGCAACGCCCGCCGCGCGGCGACAGATACCTTCGCGGCATGACGCCGACGCCTGCCAACGTCTGATTGTGGATCCAAATAGGGCGGGTATCCGACTGGCTGGAGGGACCGGCACGCCTACGGTTCCTAGGACACACAGGGACAACGACACTGGGGGGAATGCTCTCGGCCACTAACCCCTTCCATCGCGATCGACGTAAATCAGATGGGCTGCTGCGTTAACCCGTTCAAGGCCCCGATCTGCAAAAGGTGAGTGATGGCCCTCGCCGAAACGCCTGCCGCGACCTTCTGACGCTGTACCTTTCTTCTACCCTTATCATGTCCGTAGTCACATACAGCCTTCGCGACTATCCAATGCACCTGCTCGCGAATAGCGGTCGAGAGTATACCGCATCCTTCCATTTCGCCCCCAATCGCTTCTGGATAGGCGGCGCCAAGCTTTTCACGAAACGGATAATAGTCCACAAGCTTCTCGCCGCTGAGTACGAGACCTGGCTCGACATCCACTCCGATGTCTTCAAGATGCGCGTCCCGATATCTCCCTAGCAGCAGCGGTGAACAATGATCCGAGCCACCACGACGAACTTCCACCGAACTTCCATCCGGCGTGGCCGTCAGCTTAGCCAACTCGTAATTTGCCAGCTGCTCCGACAGTAGCAATTGCCCAATTGGTTGGTCATCGGACATAGCAAAGGCAACGCCCACGCTGATTAACGCCTTCGCCTTCAAATCACGGACCGCGTCCATCGCAGTCAAGCCCGATCCGCCCGGGCCGCTCGAGCCGAGGCTACTGCGAACCGTCGCAACCATTGTGCCAGCAATAGGTCCATATATCCAGTAGGTACTCGTCCTTCCGGCGAGAAGGGTTCCGACAAAACCTGCGCCTTCTAGCTAGTGCCGCTCGTAAGGCAGCGGTCTCGAGGTCATTGGCCGTCATTAGAACAAGATCCACACTCGTCAGCAAGATGTTCTCCCTTGAGCGATCAAGTTCAATTCGGATCAGTCGGTCGCCCTGACCGAGCCGCTCCGCGAGCAGAACTAGACGCCTCTGACCGTTCGCCCATGCAAACTGAGGTCCTATCGCCCCCGGGTGGCTGCCACCCGCCGCCGGCCCGGCAGGGTTACCGAGTGCTCGCCCGGCGGCCCAAATTCGCTCACGGACCCTTTGACGCACCTGTTCCTGCGTGAAGTAGTTTTCTGGATCACTCGACTTTGAACTCGGACGTAGCGAGTCAGCAGTTCCGAGGGCAGCAACTATCCATCGACAGGTCGCGCAAAATAGTCGCGCTTCGAACGATTGCCGCGAAACGACCCATGCTGCAAACTCATCAGTTGAAGTCAGGGTCCTATCAAAGACATCCCCGATACCACTCATTCTGCCGAGCAGACCCAAAAGGAAGACGTCATATAACGGGAAGTGCTTGGCGAGGAGTTCATCGAATACCTTGAAACCCTGGATACCAGTCGCAATATCCGCATTAACTTCGCGGAGGTTACCAAACGAATAGTCCAAGCTAATTTGTCTGCGAATTAGTGCTTCGACTGTGGCCGCGCGCGGTGAATCGTCAACGAGTGGCTTGAAGAGGGTGTATGTGATCGCTCGCCCTTCGCGCTCCTGAAGCGCACGGATGACTGGCCCCTTCGCCTCATTTCTGGCGAATGTGATTCTGGAAGTGCTGCTCGGTAAAGAACCAGCCCACTGATATAGACGCCCCTCCAGAGGGCCCGTACTACCAGTAGTCTTATGATAGTTTGGCTCGGCCCACGCCAAATGCGGCGGCGTGTCGCTGAAATAATTCGGGTATCGAGCCATGTCGTGTTCATAGGAAACCCGGTGTCCCTCGAGAAACACCCCCTTATTGGGATCGCCACTCATCGTGACGAGTTCATCGGCCCCGAACATGACTTCAAAATCAGCCATTTGCGCTGACGATAGCTGACCATTCTCCCAAAGGTGAGAAAGGCCGCAATAAAGCTTAGCGTCCGAGGCACAGGTCAGAATGCGCGTTGCTCGCATCAGGGTGTCGCCCGACGCGCCTCCCCCGGAAGCACCGGACAACTCCCTGTCTAGAAAATGCAAGTATACCGAATTGGATTCATTCATTCAGCGGTGTCCGCTGACCTCATGATAGCGCCCAAGGGCACGAAGTAGGTAACTAGGATTGCCTGAAGTTAGGTGGTCCAGAAGCTCGTCTCGTGCCAGCCCAGTGCCCTCGGATATCTCAGATTCGAAATTCAGAAGTGAGGAGTCTACTCTTATGATCCTATCTGCGACGTTGTCAATGCTGAAGTATCGAATCGGTTTCTTCTGCTCCATAGCTTGCGTAATCTCGATCAGTACCCCATCTGCAAGGTATTCACCGAATACCCAGACTTCGTCGCTTGCTGCGAGCAACCGCCGATTACCTTCGCGTATGAGTTCACGTGGGACGCGATCCCCTAGAAAATAGTCAAAGGCGCGAAAGGGATTGATTGGAATCGCACCCTCGTTGAAGACATATTCACAAACCGCGTCTCGGCAGTAGAAGTATTGCTTAGACTGCGCAGTATATACCAGGGCCCTTTCGGTGCTCATTTGTGCAATCGCTCCTTCACCCAGCGCAATATGCTTAAACCCGCCACGTGCCCGCTGACAAGGGCTGCCGTCAGTCCACGAAAGTCACCTGCTGCATCTCCTGCGACCCACGCAGCGCCTTGAGCGCCGACCACGCTAAGGTCGCTTCGATGGATAGGATACATCATCGTTCCTTCTATCGCTGGGCCCACCAGGCTCGCTGCGGCTAGATCTTCACCATCAAAAGACATTGTCAAGCGGCGGAGGCCATCGATCAAGGCGTCAGAAATGCGCGGCCCAAATAGTTCCCGCAGCGGCCCGTCCCCTCCGTTGACAAAGCAGCTAAAGTCCTCAGAGACTGATCTTTCAGCCAAACGAACGCGTTCAATGAGACCCGGCCACTCTGCTTGTGCGTCGTTTCTGCGCAGGAAGCGAGTGTTGAAACCTACGTTCGAACGCCCGGTGGGGGCGCAATCGGCTCGGCCTGAGACCGTCAGTAAGCCGAGGGACTCGGTTTCCACGACTACGCCGTCTCGACAGCAGCAGAAGGTTCGCCACTGCAGTTCCTTCGCTGAATCGCTAAAAATGTACTTCGGGTCAAGTTCTGGCATGCCGCGTAGAAAGAAAGAATTTCTCGGCTGCTCGATCCTGACGCCGACTTCGAGGCGGCGATAGGTAAAGCACGATGAGGGCAGCCACCTCTGTAAAGTAATTGCGCTAAATCGACCTCCAGCCAGTAATAGGGTCTCAGCGAGGACTTCATTGCCGTTGCTCGTTTGGAGCCGCCAAACCCTGCCATCATGCGTGGCGGAATCGATCGACGTGTTTGCGAAAAGGCTGCGACTACGCTTCGCGAGCGTTTCGGTGATCTCTCGCCGCTGAACCGGAGACGAATAGAGCGACTCGTACCGCTTCACGTCGCCCATGATGGAAGGCGTCGAGCCGCCAAGTGCGGGCATGCTTGGGAAAGTCGGCATGGCCCAGCTCAGTGCGTTCCGAATTGCCTCGTATGCGGACGTTAGCAACTCAGGGTCGAGATCCCAGAGTCTGGATGCGGACGGCCAGAATGAGAACTTGCCGTCTGAGAAGAGGCCAGCTCCGCCGACTCCGTGAATTGACGTGAACCGGTCAGTCTGCCGTCTGTCTCCTATGGAGGGCCCTAATTCGAAGAGGACCGGGTCGAGTTGAGCGGCTGCAGATGCCGCAGCGAGACCGGCCGGGCCAGCTCCGATGATTGCAAGTTGGTGTGTCTCATTCGACCGCCCCATGGAGGTTCACCCCTTGCGCTCATTGTTTGGCTGCTGCCGTAGGGGCGTAGCGCGGCCGCTCGTCGACGTCATCGCTCGTTGGGCTTGTTTCGTTACAGTAGCGTGGCTGCACATCTGAATCAGCTGGCGCAATAATTGGCCGCACCGTAACTGGTCAGGGGTAGCCGGGTAGCCAGGGGTTTCTGCTGGTCAGCTGGGTGAGTGCGATGAGCATGGGGTGGCCGTGTTTGGCGGTGGTTTGGAT
>Ga0208588_1000160_pt1 | contig 21410 bp, 31 predicted proteins | sample NGESurshal092012_8_FD_184483 | JGI IMG/M metagenome (GOLD analysis project Ga0208588, IMG submission 184483) | Arctic peat soil microbial communities from Barrow, Alaska - NGEE Surface sample 415-3 shallow-092012 (SPAdes) | ecosystem: Environmental > Terrestrial > Soil > Wetlands > Peat ...
TCGAGGTTCCTGTTGGCGTAAATGGCGCCAAGCACGAGCCCTCGTGGCGCAGCGGTCCTGATTGACGCTGGGGCGACCTACGCGTCTCCGTCCTGCGACCATCATCTTTTGTCGGGCAGGGCTCCAAGGTGATGGTTGGCGGTTCTGACTTTCATCCGTTCTCCGGGTCGCCCGAAGATACTGAGAATTTCCGCGGGTTCATAGCCGGTGCTGCCGAACCAGTGCGGCACCTTGGTATCGAAGGCGGCGACTTCGCCTGGTCCGAGCACAAGGTCCTGATCGCCGAGCACGAAACGCATATGCCCGGACAGGACGTAGATCCGTTCGTCACCGTCGTGGGCCCGTGGTTCCGGGGCGGTGTTGCTGGTCGGGATGATGATCTTCCAGGCCTGCATCCCATCGGGTTGCCGGGTCAACGGGATCACCATCCTGCCCTTCACCCGACCAGGCTTGAGCCGGAGCCGCGGATCACCCTCCTCGGGCGCCGCAACGAGGTCGTCCAACGGCACCCGATAGGCATGCGACAGCGCAAGCAGCAGTTCAAGTGTGGGTCGCCGCTGACCGGTTTCGAGTCGCGACAGTGTGCTCTTCGAGATCCCGGTCGACGTTGAGACACCGGTCAGGGTCATTTCCCGTTGGGTGCGAAGCAGCTTGAGCCGCGGCCCTACCTGCTCAAGTGCCGCCGCAATCCGCGCCGCCGAAATGTCGTCCACCAGGCTCATCTGACTCGGAATTCCCAGAAACAGCAACGTTCGTAGGCAATTCCGCTACGTGTCGCCAACCTTGAAGACATGAATCACTACGACGTCATCGTCATCGGAGGCGGCGCCGCCGGCCTCTCCGCAGCACTGGTGCTGTCCCGGGCCCGCCGCAAAGTCCTGGTCGTGGACGCCGGTAGCCCGCGCAACGCCCCGGCCGCCCACATGCACGGGTACCTCTCCCGTGACGGGCTGCCACCCGCCGAACTGCTGGCCATCGGCCGACAGGAGGTACGCAGCTACGGCGGGGAGATCGTCGACGGCACAGTCACCGACCTGATGAAAGACGGCCATGGGTTCACCGCGCTCCTTGCCGGCGGGCAGCGGATCTCCACCCGGCGGTTGTTGGTCACTACCGGCCTGGTTGACGAGCTGCCGGACATCCCCGGCCTGCGCGACCGGTGGGCCCGAGATGTCCTGCACTGCCCCTACTGTCACGGCCACGAGGTCAGGGACCGTCGGCTCGGTGTCATTGGCGGCACGCCGGGCGCCGTTCGGTATGCGCAAATCGTGCGCCAGTGGACCGACGACCTCGTCTACTTCACTCCGCCCAACCGCCTCACCGCGGTTGAGCGAACCCCGCTGCTCGCCCGCCATATCGGCATCATCGAGGGCACCATCGACCAACTGGTCATCGACACCGCGGACGAACTACGCGGCGTGCAGATGCGTGACGGCTGCGTCATACCCACCGACGCGCTATTCGTGCCACCCCGCTTCATCCCGAACGGGGCCCTGCTCGTCGGCCTCGGCTGCGACGCCGACACCGACGGCTGGGTCACCGTCGACACCACCGGACGCACCAGCGTCCCCGGCGTCTTGGCCGCCGGCAACATCGTCGACCCGCGCGCCCAGGTCATCACCGCCGCCGGTGCCGGCTCCGCAACCGCGATCGCCATCAACGCCGGCCTGGTCGACGAAGACGTCCGCAACGCCGTCCACGACCTTGACCACGGACTCACCCTTGCAAACACCCCGAACGCCCGACCGAAGGAGTCAGCATGACCACCCCACCGCCCAACCAGAAACCCACCCCGAACCCGACGCCAAGCAATTTCGGACCACCCACCAAACACCAACTCGCGCTGATGATCTGGCTGGCGGTATTCCCGACCCTCCTGATCCTCAACCTGGCCCTGGGCGACTGGCTCCGCACGCTGACCCCGGTCCTGCGCACCTTCGTGCTCGCCACCATCGCGGTACCGATCGTCATCTACGGCCTGATGCCACAACTGCATCGGGCCCGCAAGCGTTTGCTGACTCGCAACGCCAGCTGAGTCGCACAGCAACAGCGCGGCAACACCTTTCAGCTAGCCGTCACACCCACCGCCAGGAAAAGAAGCGTCCCATGAGCTCACGGAGCAACACCACCTCCGCTCGTCATAGCGAAACCGGCGAAGCAACGGTCCAAGAACTTTCACCCAAGCGGCTGGCTAGAACCGCCGGCGTGATCTACCTGCTTATCGCCGTCTTCGGCGGCTTCGCCCAAGGGTTCGTGGAACCCAAGATGTATGTTCCCGGCGACGCCGCCGCGACAACCGGGAACGTCGTGGCGAACGAGGGACTGGTTCGCCTGGGCGTTGTCAGCGATCTGGTGAATGAGGTTCTGCTCGTCCTTCTGACGCTCACCCTGTATGCCCTGCTCAAACATGTTCACCTCGCGGCAGCCCGGGTGATGGCTGCTTTGGCGCTCCTCGCGGCCGGTATCACACCACTCAAAGTGGTTTTCGAGTTCGCTGGTTTGCAGGTCGCGACCGGTGCCGTCGATATGTTTGCCATCGGTGTCGACGGATCAAACGCCATGGTGCTGCTCATGCTGGACACCCAGCACTACGGCTTGCTGATCGCGCAGATCTTCTTCGGCCTGTGGCTGGCTCCGCTGGGCTATCTCGCATACAGATCGGGCTGGTTCCCCAAGTCCTTGGCCCTGGTTCTTGTGGTTGCCGCTGGCTGCTACCTGGTGGACGTGTTCACGGCATTCCTCGCGCCTGACCTCAACCAGCTGATCCATGGCTTCATCACCATCCCGCGCATCATCGTTGAGGTCTGGATTGCCGGTTACCTACTCACGGTCGGTGTGAACACCAAGAAAAAGGGGCAGGCCGAGCCGTCCCTGGTTGGAACGTTCGCAGTCGAGGCGGCAGGTGCGTCACCCGTCGCCCACAGATGACGGATACGGCACACGAATTCGTCAGAGTCGCTGCAGCCCAGGAGGTCAACAGATGCGACCGCCGGTCGCTGGCTACAGCGAGCTCGGTGCTGGGGCTGTTCACAGATTTCTAATTGAGGAGCCAATAATGACCATCACCACAACTAAACTGACCCGCGCGGCCGGCCTGGCCGCAATCGTGGCCGGATTTCTCTACATCCTCGTGCAATTCATTCATCCCTATGAAGAACCGGCCAATGTCGCCACCACCGGTTCGGCCGTGACCCACATCCTGACCCTGCTGATGGCGCTCCTGGCCATGATCGGGATCTCCGGAATGTACCTGCGACAGGTGAGACAGACCGGTGTGCTGGGCTTGGCCGGAGTCATCCTTTTTGCAGCAATTTCCTGCTCATCTTCGCCTGGACTTTTGCCGAAGCCGCGGTCCTGCCGCTACTGGTCGATCTGGTGCCGCAATTCGTCAATGACTTCATCTGGCTCCCCGCCGGCGGAACCGCTGTCGGTGACGTCGGGAGCTTGAAGGCCATCAGCCTGGTAGCGGCCGTACTGTATCTGCTCGGTGGGCTGCTGTTCGGCATCGCCATGTACCGGGGCGGGGTGCTCGCACGATGGGCTGCCCTGCTGCTCGCGGCGGGCGCTGCCGTCACCGTCATCGCGGCGGTGATTCCGCACTCCGCCGCCCGGATCCTCGCCATCCCAGTCGGTATCGCCCTCGCGGGTCTCGGCTACTCCCTGTTCCGCGAGCAACGCGCACCAGTGGCCGAGTCGGTGGCCGCCACCGTCAGCACACCGCTGGACCCAGCCGCAGCCAAATGACCGTGCATCCGCAGGCTTACCACACCCCGACCGAGCAAGTCGATCGGGGTGGACGTCGTTTGCGCTCGTCGCACTCATCGTCATCGGCGAACCGGACCCACCCCAGGTCAGCGCGGACCGGGTGCTGGTGATCTCCGACATCACCCTGGACAGCGCCGGCGTGGTCCAACCGGCCACCGGGATGCAACGAATGATCGGCCGCAGGGCAACCTGCTCCTGGTCAACGGCCAGGCCAACCCCCACCTGACCGCCCAACCCGGCACCCGGGAGCGGTGGCGGATCGTGAACGCCGCGTTGCACAGTATCTGCGGCTCCGCCTGGACGGCCAAGACCTTCGCCTGCTCGGCATCGACCTGCCCCAGGGTGGTCAGCCGTCCCAGGTCGACAGGTGCTGCTCGCGCCCGGCAACCGGGCCGACCTCCTTGTCACCACCCACACCGGAACCAGCACCCTGCAAACACTTTCCCACAACTGGGGGCACCCCGATGGGCATGGCCCGTGGCATGGGATCTCAGGGCGCAGACTCACCCGGGTCGGTCATCGAACTGGCTTCGCTGACCTTCACCGGAACCCCCGGCCCGACCGTGACGGCCGTCTCGCCGCGACCGGCCGCCCGGGATCTGCGTGGCAGCACTGTCGCGACCAGGCGCACCCTCACCCTCGCGATGTCAATGGGCATGGGCATGGGAATGGGCTCCGGCGGTTCGGCATTCACCATCGATGGGCGAGGCTTCGACCCCACCGCGTCGACAACACCGTCAAGGCCGGCGCGGTGGAGGTGTGGACCATCACCAACGCCAGCGGAATGGACCACCCGTTCCACCTGCATGTCTGGCCGATGCAGGTCCTGAGCGTCGCCGGACGCGCGATCGGTCCGCCGATCTGGCAGAACGTGGTCAACGTCCCCGCCCGGTCTAGCAGCGTTGTGCGGATCGCGTTCGACGACTACACCGGCCGCACCGTCTACCACTGCCACATGCTCGACCACGTGGACAACGGCATGATGGGCATCATCGACGTCGTGTGAAAGCGGCTGGACAGGACTTTGGCAGTAGTGGCCGAGCCTGCTGCTCCTTGAAAGGCATTGCTGTCAGATGGTTCTCGCGGTCATGGGCCCACCAGCTCGGCAGCGCCCGACCGATTGGGCGTGCGTAGCGGCAACACCACGGTGAAACTCGCCCCTTGTCCGGCGCCGGCAGAGGATGCCGTCACCTCACCGCCGTGGCCACGGGCGATGCCGCGTGCGATTGTCAGCCCGATCCCGGATCCTGCGGACCGACGCGGCTGCCCGGGCGCACGGTAGAATCGCTCGAAAACCCGCTTGACATCCGGCCCGGACAGGCCCACCCCGGTGTCGGTTACCACGACCTCACCACCGCGGGTGGTGGGACGGGCGGTCACCGTGACGGCCCCGCCGGCCGGGGTGGCGAGCAGCGCGTTGCCGAGCAGATTGTTCAGCACCTGGGTGATCCGGTCAGGATCGGCATACACTGCCATGGCTGCGTCGGCGTTCACGACCAACGTGACCTGCGCATCATCGAATTGCGGGGCAAGCCGGGTGGCCGCGCGGCGCGCCAGGTCGGCCAGATCGGCATCGACAAAATGCAGGTCCACGCCGCGCTCCTGCACCCGGGACAGGCTGGACAGGTCGTTGGCGAGCCGATGCAGCCGGCGCAATTCCTCGCTCAGCGAGGCGAAAACCTCAGGGCTCGGGGGGAAGACACCGTCGATCAGCCCCTCGACATACCCGTCGAGCGCCGTCAGCGGTGTTCGCAATTCGTGGGCGACCTCACCGAGCAACCGCGTCCGCCGGGACTCGGTATCGGCCAACGCCCCGGCAAGCGTGTTGACATCGCTTGCCAGCGCTGCCAACTCAGGCTCCGATGGGAGCGGGACGCTGACCTCGTACCGGCCGACCGCGATCTGTCTGGTCGCCGACCGCACCGCGTTGAGCGGGCGCAGCAGACGGCGCGTGACGAACCAGGCAACGACAACGGCCGCGGCAACGCTGGACAGGAGGCCAACCAGGAGGGCGGTATTCAGCGCGGACCGGAACGCATCATGCACATCGGCCTGCGTCGCGGCACCCACGCCCATGCCCATGCCCATGCCGGTGCGGTTCATCATGCCGACCTGGTGATCGAACAGGGCCGGGGCCAGCAGCAGCACCGTCAGGTACGCCACGACGACACCGAGAACGGCCACCACGCAGTAGGACAGGAAAAGCCGCAACGGCAAGCGCATCCTCATTCCGGGCTCCCCACAAACTTGTATCCCGCGCCGCGGACCGTGGCGATCAGATGCGGGTCGCCTGCCGGGTCACCGAGCCTGGCGCGCAGGCTGCGGATGTGGACGTCGACCACCCGCTCGTCGCCGTAGAAGTCGTACCCCCACACCCGCTCCAACAACTGCGCCCTGGAAAACACCCGCCCCGGCGCTCCGGCAAGCGCGGCGAGCAGGTCAAACTCCAAGCTGGACAACATCACTGATGCCCCGTTCGCCTCAACCTCACGGCCAACGGTGTCGATGATCAAGCCGTCGAACCGCAACGCCGCCTCCTCGCCCGTGCGAACACCCCGGTCCCTGCGCAGCACAGCCTTCACCCGGGCCGTCACCTCCCGCGGACTGAATGGTTTGGTCACGTAGTCGTCGGCACCGACGCCCAGTCCGACGAGCTTGTCGACCTCCTCCGCACGTGCGGTGACGAGGATGACGTACGCGTCGCTGAAAACGCGCAACTGCCGGAGTACCTCGAGTCCGTCGATCCCGGGCAGCATGACGTCCAGCAGCACCACGTCGGGACGAAGGTCGCGGATCGCAGCAATCGCCCCTTCCCCATCAGCGGCCTCTGTCACGTCGAACCCATCCGCCTGCAGGTAACTCCGCAGGACGGTGCGGATATGCGGCTCGTCATCGACGACCAGCACCCTTCGCATGTCACTCCTCAGACCAGCCCCGGGGAAGAACCCCGGAACGGGCTACCTGCCCATCATCCCGCCCATGCCCCCACCCATCGGCCCGAAACCAGCCACTGACGAACGGGTTGCGGTCATCACCACGTCGAGATGGCTCTTCAACAGCGCGAGATCCGCCGCCTTCTCCTGCACGGTCCACGTGGTATTCGCGTCAAGATTGGCCGTCATCGCCACGATCATGGCGTCCTCAAGCCCGGAGACCGACTTGCCCTGCGCGGCGGCGACATCGGCCAGCGACCGGCCGTTGTGCAGTTGAGCCAGCAGATCGGTCGGACTCAGGCCTAGATAGCCAGCGGCCGCGGCCATCGGCGAGTTCTCACCGGACGCCATCCCCTCCATGTAGCCCATGTCATCCGCATCGCCCATGTGGCCCATGTGACCGTAGGGCGGGTCGGCGGACGAGACTGTCGACGGCACAGTCGTTGTGCCGGTCGCCGCCACCGCGATGCCGGTGGCGCCCACCAGTGCTCCCGCGAACGCAAGCCCGGCAAGCCCCACTGTCACGCTCTTCCGATTCAGCTTCATTTTCCTCGGCCAACTCTCTTGTTCCCGACACCCAACGGTGCCTGATTCCCAGCATGGGCATCCGGCGTGAAGCGATCGCCTCTGCCCGCGTGAAGATCCGATGAAGGGTGGCGGCCACCTGTCAATGGCCAGATTCGCGCGGCATACGCAGCCATTGGCCATCGCCCGCGTCCGGCCGGATCAGCAGGTTGTCCAACAGCCAAGAAAAGGGCGGATCATTGGTGAAGCTGGACTAGCGTGACCAGCCGTCGACCGGCGGATAGGACACTGTGACATGGTCGAGGACGATGTTGATCGCGACGCCATCATCCTGGAAATGGACGACGCCAGAACGACTTTCCACCGCCTGCTCGGCGCCGCCGACAGCACCGGCCTGCACCGACGGAGCAACGGGACCAATTGGACGAACGAGCAACTGCTGTTCCACATGCTGTTCGGGTACCTGATTGTGCGCGCATTGCTGATCCTGGTCCGGGTCTTCGGCCGACTCCCCGCACCGGTCAGCAGAGGGTTTGCCGCGGTCTTGAACTTCGGGACCGCGCCGTTCAACCTGGTCAACTACTGGGGCTCGCGGTTCGGCGCTCTCACGTTCAACCATCGCAGGATGGGGCCAAAACTGGACCGGGTCATCGAGTCGCTGCAGGGTCGGCTGCGCCGCGAAAACGCCGCCGACCTGGCACGCTCGATGAGCTACCCAACCCGATGGGATCCATTCTTCACACCCACCATGACGCTCGCCGACGTCTACCACTACCCGACTCAACATTTCGATTTCCACCGCCAGCAACTCAGCGGACCCCTGGGCCCAGAAGCAGGCAACCAGTAGAGACACCGGCGTGGACCGCACAACCGGAAACTCATGCCCGGTATCACGCGGAGCGGGGATTCCACGGCCATTCGGACCCGGCGTCTTCGACCACAGGCTGGTGTGTTTCGTACATCCGCGCGGCCACCACGATCCCCGACGCCGCCGTCAGCGCTGCGACGGCCCAGATCGCGGCGCGGATCCCCCAAAGATCGGCGATGATCCCGGAAAGCAGCGCGCCGGCAGCGAACCCGCCGTCTCGCCACAACCGGTACACCCCAACGGCGCTGGCCCGCCAGATCGGGTGAGCGACGTCGCCGATGACGGCCAGCAATGTCGGGTAGACCATGGCGGTACCCGCGCCGAGCAGGACCGCGGCGACGGCCCACGCGGTGAAGGTGTCGGCGACCGCGACCAGGGCTGCGGCCTGGGTGAGCATCCCGGCGACAGTAAACCTCCTGCGCCCGAACCGATCGGACAACGCCCCGGTGACCAGTTGACCCAGGCCCCACACCGCCGGGTAAAGCGCGGCGAGGACGCCGATCTTGGCGACGGAGATCCCTGCAGCGGCGAAGAGCACCGGAAACAGTCCCCAGGCCAGGCCGTCGTTGAGGTTGTTGACCAGTCCGGCCTGGCTGGCCGAGGACAGTGCTGGTTCGCGGAAGCTGGCCTGCACGAACACTTCCCGCCCGGTCAGCCCGGCGTGCAGGTGTTGGTTCCGGCCATCGGTTCGTGGCGCATGGGTGCTTGCCTCGAGGCGGGCGTGATCGCGGGTCTCGCGGACGGCCAGGGTGGACAGGCCCAGTCCGAGCGCGGCGTAGGCGATGCCGAGATAGAACGGTTCGGGACGCAGCCCATAGCTGGCGGCGATGTACCCGGTGGCCAGGGCGGTGACCGCGACGGCGGTGTATCCGGCTGCCTCGTTCAGTCCCATGGCCAGGCCCCGGCGGTTCGGGCCGGCGAGGTCGATCTTCATGATGACGGTGGTGGACCAGGTCAGGCCCTGGCTGATGCCGAGCAGCACGTTGGCGGCGATCACCCACTCCCAGGTGGGGGCCCAGATCAGCAGCAGCGGTACCGGGACCGCGACGATCCAGCCGGCGACCAGCACCGGTTTGCGTCCGTAACGGTCGGACAGCCGTCCCGCGAGGTAGTTGGTTGCGGCCTTGGCCACCCCGAACGCGAGGATGAACGTCAGGCCCGCCGTGTACGCGGTCACCCCGAACTCGGTGTCGGCCAGCAACGGCAGCACCGTGCGTTCCTGCCCGAGCATGCCGCCCACCAAGGCGTTGACGGCGACCAGCAGGGTGAACTGGGCGGCGTTGGCCCGCAGCCCCAACCGGATCGGCCGGCCCGCGGGAGCGTTCGTCATGAGCCGACCAGCAGCGGCCTACCGGTTGCGGCCGACCATTGGTCGGGGCCGCCGTCGAGCACGGCCAGACCATGGTGTCCGGCGCGGGCGAGCAGGCTGGCCGCGCTCATCGCCCGCTCCCCGTGCCCGCACATCACCACCATCGGGCCGCGCGGCAGATCGCCGGCGCGGACGGCGATGTCGCCGAGTTCGATGTGCACCGCTCCCGGGACGTGACCGGCGGCGAATTCCGCGGTCTGCCGGATGTCCAGGACACGCGCCTCGCCCAGGCTCTCGGCGCCGATCAGCGGCAGCCGATCTACTTGTCCCCCGGCCGCGCGCCAGCCGTTCATCCCGCCGGTGACCTGACCGGCGAGGTTGTCGTAACCGACCTTCGCTGCCTGCCAGACGATCTCGTCGGGGTCCTGGTCGTCATCGCGGACGATCACGAGAGGCCGATCCGACGGGGCGAGCCAACCGAGCCAAGTGGCGAACGCCGGGCGCAGCGGAATGGACAGCGCATCCCGGGGATGCCCGGCGGAGAATGCGGCCACCGGGCGGACGTCGACGATCTGACCGCCGGCTTCCCGCAAGGACATCACCTGCGCCACCGGCAGTTCCGGAAGTGACAGCGTGTCATCCAACAAACCGGGGCCGCGCCGGTTGATCTCGCCCAGCCGCCGGAAATACGGCGGAAAGCTGCCCAACGAATCGAGCAACGCCCGGACGAAGGCGTTCTCGTCCGGCGCCCGCAGCAGGGTGTTCGTCACCTTCTCCGTACCAATGGTGCTGGTCCGCGCCGAACCTGGCGGGGCGGAGCAAAATGACCCGGCGCCATGGGTTGGCCAGACCGCGACGTCGTCACCGAGAAGGGCGAGCCGCTGCAGGGACCGGTATTGCGCCGCCGCGAGTTCCGCGGTTTCTGACGGCTCGACCAGATCCGTTCGCGCCGCTGACCCGACCAGCAGCGACCCGCCGGTGAACACCCCGACCGGCTCCGACGAGTCGAGCACCAGGAAAGACAGGTGCTCGTGAGTGTGTCCCGGTGTGGCCAACGCCCGCAGCACCAGCCCGCCAAGGTCGACCTCGTCGCCGTCCCGCAACCCGGTGTGCGCGAACTCCCGGTGGCCCGCCGCCGACGCCAGCACCTGCGCTGAATCGCTCGCCGCCAACTGACGTGACCCGGACAGGAAATCCGCGTGCAGGTGCGTGTCGACCGTGAACGCGATCCGCAGCCCCCGCCCCCGACGTCTCGCCGCAGCACGGACGGTCCGCAGGTCCCGGCTCGGGTCGACCACCAATCCGCGGCCGTCACCGAGATCAAGCAGGTAGGTCGAGTTCCCCAAGCCCTCATCGACGATCGGCACCACTGTCGCACTGGACATCCGACGCCTCCTCAAACAACAATCTTCAAGTGAATCCTTGAATAATGGGTCGATCGAGCAGGTCTTGTCAACTACTCTCTTGAATAGATGGTTGCGTGAGACCTACGCCGTGTGAGACCAAGGCAGCGAGAACACCGAAGGGAACCGTGATGGCGGATCGTGGCGCGAAGGATGCGCTGTTCGATGGACTGGTCAGCGCGGCAAGGGCGCTGGCCAGCGGCCGCCGGGCCGAGATCGTCGACGTTCTGTCCCAGGGTGAGCGACCCGTTGAGGAGATCGCCACCGAGATCGGGCAATCCGTGGCGAACACCTCCCAACACCTGCAACAGTTGTTGCGAGCCGGACTGGTGCACACCCGCCGCGACGGCAACCGGATCTACTACGACCTGGCCGACGATGGGGTCGCGGAACTGTGGTCGATGCTCCGCGGCGTCGCCGCGCGACACGTCTCCGACTTCGAAGACCTCGCCACCGACTACCTCGGTGACCGCAAACAATTGCGGATGATCACCCGCGCCGAACTCAACCGCCGACTGCGCGGTCGCGACGTCGTGGTTCTCGACGTCCGCCCGACACCCGAATATTGGGCCGGGCACATCAGGGGCGCTGTCTCCGCACCCATCGACGAACTGCGGGACATGCTGCCTGACCTTCCGCCCGATGTCGACGTGATCGCCTACTGCCGCGGGCCCTACTGCGTCTACGCGGACCAGGCCGTCCGTGCGCTGACCAAAAACGGCCGTCGCGCAGCACGACTTGAAGACGGCTACCCCGAATGGGCCCGCGCCGGCTTACCCGTCACCAGTCGAATGAGCTAACCGTCTGTCCGACCTATGGCCGGCCATGATCTCTTGGGAGAGCTGGGCGACGACTGGCCAGTCCGGCTCGGCTGCGCACCACAGCAAGGCACGAAACGCGGCTCGGTTCTTCGACCAAACACGGCGGCGAAGTCTGTTGCTCGGGCAAGCATCGTCACTTTCTCTTGGTGTCGAACCGGAGAATGAACGCGCCGACGCAAGCGACGGCTGCCAGGGCGAACGCACCCGTGCGGTGGGTCGGATGGTCGTGGCGCGGTGGAGCCGGGTACCGGATTCGAACCGGTGTACGCGGCTTTGCAGGCCGCTGCCTCGCCTCTCGGCCAGCCCGGCAGGTGTTGTTGCACATCACATCTGGGTGGAGCCCGTCAGGCTAGCGACAGAAACAACTCTTCCATCGTCTTGGTATCGATGGTGTCTTGACCGTCGGATTCGATCAGGCACTGCTTGAGCCCGGTGGCGATGATGGCGAATCCGGCGCGGTCCAGGGCCCGACTGACCGCGGCGAGTTGGGTGACGACGTCCTGGCAGTCGCGGCCCTCTTCGATCATCTTCAGCACTCCGCCGAGTTGGCCCTGCGCCCGGCGCAGTCGGTTGATGACCGGTGTCATGTCTTCGGGCTTCAGGTCAACCATGTTGCTGCTCCCGGATGTCAAAGTGGTGGTGGGTCAACGGGTCTGGTGCGCCGGCTGCAGGGAATCAAGAGCGGCGGACAGCCGGGCACCGGCGTCCGCGGCCACAGCCACCAGGTTCGGGTTTCCTGTCATGGACACCATCATGTCGGGGTTCAACGCCTGTACGAGAGTGGTGCCGTCGTCGGTGGCTCGGACCACGACGTTGCAGGGCAGCAGCAGGCCGATGGACGGCTCCGCCTGGAGCGCGGCGTAGGCCAGTGATGGACGGCAGGCACCCAGGATCACCTGCGGTGCAATGTCGACATCGAGTTTGGCGTTCAGGGTCGCCCTCATGTCGATCTCGGTCAGTACCCCGAAACCCTGGTCCGTCAGCGCCTGGCGGGTCGCCGACAGGGTGTCGTCGAATGACCCGTGCATTATGGCGGTCATCGCGTAGCTCGGCGCATCGCCCGGGTGGTCGGTCATGCCGAGCCAACCCGCGCAGAACCGGCGTTCACGGCGGCGACCTTGGCCCGGACGTCGTCCATGTCCAGCTCCCTCACTGCCGCGATCACCTGGTCCAACACCGGCGCCGGGAGTGCTCCCGGCTGGGAGAACACCAGAATCCCGTCCCGAAACGCCATCAGGGTCGGGATCGACCGCATCCCCGCCGCCCCGGCCAGTTGCTGCTCGGCTTCGGTGTCGACCTTGCCGAACACGATGTCCGGATGCGTCACCGATGCCTTCTCGAAAATCGGCGCCAACATCCGGCACGGCCCACACCAGGACGCCCAGAAATCGACCAGCACAATCCCGTCGGCCTCCACCGTCTGCTCGAAAGTGCCCTCGGTCAATTCTTGTGTTGCCATGCCTCATCCTTTCGACCAGCTGAATATACCTCTGGGGGTATCAATGTCCAAGGTGTTGCTGTTGTTCCCATCCACGCCACATGCCCGGCGGGGTATTAGGCCAAGGTCGGATCTCAGCTGACCGGAGGCCCATCTCGATCGCTGACATTCACCTCTCAACCCCGCACCAACCGGTCCGGTGGGATCGCTGGCGAGCCCTGCTGACGGGAGCCGGCACGTCTGCGCTGACCGCAAGTGCCTTGAAAAAGCCTTGCCGGAGAGGGGACTTTCGCCTCTGTGATGCGCGTTCCTGGCAGCCAATAATTCAATTGTGACTGGTGCAACGAGGATTGAAATGACACCGGGCCTCCAGGGCGCCGAACTGCTGGCGGTCGCTGCGGACCCGATCCGCTGGACGGTACTTAGCCAGTTGGCGGCCGGCGGGTCCTGCGTGTGCAACCTGCAGGAGCACGTACCGATCGCCGCGAACCTGCTCAGCTACCACCTCAAAGTGTTGCGGGAAGCGGGTTTGGTAACCACCACCCGCCGCGGCCGGTGGATCGACTACACCATCGCCGCCGACGCACTCGACCGTTTGCACGCCGCCCTCCCCGGCGTCGCGAACACGTAGGAGCAGTGATGAGCGTCGCCGAACGAATCGCCACCACCCACCGCGCCCAGCTGCTCACCCTGGCCGGGGCCGCCACCGCCTGGGTCGCGGCGTACTGGGTCAACGGCTGGCTCTGGGACGCCCTGCTGTACAACGGATTCGGCATGGCCCCGGACGACAGGCTCACCGAGACCCTGCGTTTCTTCCTCTACGACACCGTCAAGATCGCCCTGCTGCTCGTTCTGATCATCTTCGTCGTCACCGTGCTGCGCTCGTACATGAGCATCGAACGCACCCGCGCCCTGCTCGGCGGGAAACGCGAGGGCGTCGGCAACGTGCTGGCCGCCGGACTCGGCGTGATCACCCCGTTCTGCTCCTGCAGCGCCGTCCCCGCATTCATCGGGTTCGTTGCCGCCGGGGTGCCGATCGGGGTCACCCTGAGCTTCCTGATCGCCAGCCCAATGGTCAACGAGATCGCCATCGGCCTGCTGTTCAGCCTCTTCGGGTGGCAGATCACCGCCATCTACATCGGCGCCGGACTGATCGTCGCGATCGTCGCCGGGTGGGTCCTCGGCCGTCTCGGCGTGCAGAAATGGGTCGAACCGTTCGTGTTCGAGACCAAGCTCGGCGGCCAGGTCATCGACTCCACCGCCGGCCTGACCTTCGACCAACGAATCCAGATGGGCATCGAAGAAGTCGCCAGCATCCTGCGGAAGATCTGGCCCTACCTACTCGTCGGGATCGGGCTCGGCGCCGTCATCCACGGCTGGGTCCCCACCGAGTTCTTCACCACCTACGCCGGCGCCGGCAACCCCCTCGGCGTCCTCGTCGCCGTCGCCATCGGTGTCCCGCTGTACTCCAACGCCGCTGGCATCATGCCACTGGTCGAGGCCCTCTACGACAAGGGGCTGCCGATGGGCACCCTGCTCGCCTTCATGATGGCCGTCGTCGCGCTCAGCCTGCCCGAACTGATCCTGCTCCGCCGCGTCCTCAAGCCACCGCTGCTCGCCGCGTTCGTCGGCGTCACCGCCACCGGCATCGTCATCATCGGCTACCTGTTCAACCTCCTCCTCGCCTGAACCCAAAACCCAACCCCGGAAGGGACTCTCCATGATCATCAAGGTGCTCGGACCCGGCTGTAACAACTGCAAGAACCTCGAACGCGTCACTCGGCAGGCCATCGACGCACTCGGCCTAGACGCCACCATCGAAAAGATTACCGACTACCCCACCATCGTCGGGTACGGCGTCATGTCCACCCCCGCCCTCGTCGTCGACGAGAAACTCGTACTCTCCGGCCGCGTCCCCACAGCCGGCCAACTCCGCGAGATGCTCGCCCCCACCGGGCGTGAAAACGCCGAGGCAAATGCCAGTGGCCAATGACGTCCGCCGCCCGATGTACCTGGGTGGGTATCGGACTTCCGACTCTGACGCCAATCGTTCCGGCGATGCGACCATGGTCAAGACAGTTACCGGGGGTGTCAATGATGCTCGCCGATTCTCATCCGCGGCCGGTGTTCACAAGGTTGCCGGCATCGCGCTTGGTGTCGGCCGTTGTCGCTCACCCCGATGACGAGTCCTTCGGGCTCGGCGCGATCCTCCGGTCGAACGAGAGCCTTCGAAGCCGAAAAAGGGGAAATTGATGACGTCGATGTCTGCCGCCGACTGGGACTCCCGCTACCGCGGAACCGACCTCGTGTGGGGAGCCGCACCCAACGTCTGGGTCGAGCAGGAAATAGCGGTGCTCACCCCCGGGCGAGCCCTGGATCTGGCCTGCGGGGAGGGCCGCAACAGCATCTGGCTGGCCGCCCGCGGGTGGCAGGTCACCGGCGTCGAATTCTCGGCTGCGGCCCTGGCGAAAGCGGAAACCCTTGCCCGCGGGCACAATCCCCCGGTGACCGTCGACTGGCACTGCGCGGACGCCACCACCTTCAGCTCCTCCTCCCCGTTCGATCTCGCCCTGCTGGCGTACCTGCAGCTGCCCGCACCGGAGCGGCTGAAGGCGATCATGTCGGCCTGGAATTGCCTGGCACCGGACGGGACTCTGCTGGTCATCGCCCATCACACCGACAACCTCACCGACGGTGTCGGCGGCCCACAGAACCCGGCCGTTCTCTACAGCGAGCGGGACGTGATCGCCGACCTGGGTGCCATCGATTGCTCGGCCATCGTGGAACGCGCCGAGCGGGTGGCCCGCGCGGTGGTCGGGACCGACCGTCCGGCGCTGGACACGTTGGTCCGCGCCCGCAAACTCGGGCCCGACGCCTAGCTCGGCGGCGGACCTGGCCGGGCCAAGCCAGGTCACGATCGATGATCACCGAACTTGCCGAAGGCTGGGATTGGCTGGGGGGGAAAGGTCTCAGCCGATGAGGGCGGGGATGCTTCGGGCGGCGGTGTACAGCCCGACGACGGTGATCAGCACGGCGAACGCGATCCGCAACGTTTCCGGGCGGGCCCTGGTGGCGATCCTCGCGCCCAACAGGCTGCCGATCACGGCGGCACCGGTGAACACCCCGATGATCGTCCAGTCGATGTCGATGCCGGTCCCCGCCCGGGCAACCAGCGACGTGGCGCTGTTCATGGCGATGACCAACAGGGAGGTGCCGACAGCGACCGGCATCGGGAAGTCCAATGCCAGCACGAGCGCCGGGACCACCAGGAACCCGCCGCCGACGCCGAAGAACCCGGTCATCAACCCAACCGCAACCGCGGCGATGAGCACCTTCGCGGCCCGGGGGCAGGCGCAGACGAACCCGGGGGTGAAGGTGATGATCGGCACGTCCAACGGGACCCGGTCACCCTGACCCCGGCCCGGGACGCCGGCGCCGGCCGGGACGCGGCGGCGAGCGAGCATCAAGCCCGCGACGGCGAGCATCAGCACAGCGAACCCGGCGAGCAGCACATCGGGCGGCACGGCCAGCGACAACCGTGTCCCGGCAACGGCTCCCGCGGCTCCCAGGGCCCCGAAGACAACCCCCTGCAGCACCCGGACGTGACCGTCCCGGCGGTGGGCGAGCATCCCGAACACCGCGGTAACGCCGACGATGATCAACGATCCGGTGGTCGCCGCGCGGGTGACCATCCCCAGCAGGTAGACAAGCGCCGGGACGGTGAGGATGGACCCGCCGCCGCCGAGCGCGCCCAGGCTCAGCCCGATCAGCAGGCCGACGGGGATCGCCACCATCAACATGGCCGGGACCGCGTGGCACACCCTGCCGCGCAACGACTCTGAGCCTCACGGGGGCTTCGCGGGGCAAGCCGGAGCGCCAGGCCCGGAAGCGCGGACATCAAGGTGCGCATCAGGTGACCGGCCCGGGCCGTCCACCCTTGGCGACGACCGGAAGGCCGGCGGCCGACCACGCCCGCATCCCACCGGTCAGGTTGAGCACGGTGTGCCCGTCGGCAGCGAGAATCGCTGCGGCGCGGGCCGGATCGGCTCCCGGACCGGCACACCGTGATGATCTCCCGGCCGGCCGGGAGCTCCTTGTGTCGTCGGTCGAGGTCGGCCAGCGGGATGTGCCGGGCCTTTGGTGCATGCCCCGCGCGCCACTCGGATGGCTCCCGCACGTCGAGCAGCACCGCGCCGTCGTCGGTGCGACGCTGCGCGTCCGCGGGACCGATCGAAGCGTACTTGCGGCCGGACAGGCCGGACAGGCCGGACAGGCCGGACAGGCCGGACAGGAAACTCATCGACCGCTCCTGTCATCGGTCATGGGAAACCCGGCAGTTGCGGCGTTCGTAAAGTCGTCGTCGACCGCGATGACGCGGTGCCCCCGGGCCAGCAGGATTGACGCGGCGATCGACGCCCGGTAGCCCGCGGCGCAGTGCACCCACAGTTCCCCCGCCGGGACCTCGTCGGCACGCCGCAGCAGTTCGTGCAGCGGGATGTGCGTGGCGCCGTCGATGTGCGACTCGGCCCATTCCAAATCGCGCCGCACGTCCAGGACGACCATGCTGCGGTGGTGCCGGACGTGGGCCAGGTCGGCGAAGGTCGCCCTTTCGACGGTGCGCAGCGGCCCATCGGTCCACTGGTGCGGGCCACCGGTGGCCGCCGCCGCCGGACGGTCGATGCCGATGCGGACCAGTTCCCGTTGCGCCTGCGCGACCTGATCGGCGGTCTCACCCAGCAGGGTGACCGGGGTGCCCCACGGGATCACCCAGCCCAGGTAGGTGGCGAACGACCCGTCGAGCCCGAAGTTCAGGGTGCCCGGCGCGTGGCCAGCGGCGAAGGCGGTGCGGGTCCGCAGATCGACCAACCACTCACCCTTTTCCAGCCGACGCCGCAACTGCCCGGCGTCGGCGGTCTTCGGCGGGCTCAGATTCGGCGCCGCGGGGCCGACGGTGTTGGCCGGGCCCATCTGCGCGTAGTAGGCCGGGTAGGCGTCCAAACCGGCGAGAAGCTCGGTGACGTAACGGTCCTCGTCCTGCGTGAGCACCGGGTTCGTCGCCTTCTCCACCCCAATTGTCGATGCGGTGGCCTCGGACTGGGTGGCCGAGCAGAAGCTGCCGAACCCGTGAGTGGGCATCACCCGGGTCTGGTCGGGCAGTTCCGCGGCGAGTCGCTGCGCGGAGGCGAACTGATGATGCACTAAATCGTGGGTGTGGTCGGGCCCGAGCAGGTCCGGGCGTCCGGTTGAGCCGAACAGCAACGACCCGCCGGAGAACACCGCGGTCTGGGTGCCGCGCTCCTCCAGCACGTAGGACAGGTGGGTGTAGGTGTGGCCGGGGGTGGCGAACACCCGCACCCGCAGCAGTGGGGTCACGTCGATGACGTCGCCGTCCCGCACCACCATTCGCTCGTACGCGACGGGGTCGGCGGCATTCACGTGATACGCGGCGCCAGTCTCACGGGCGAGCGCCAGCCCGCCGGTGACATAGTCGTTGTGGATGTGGGTTTCGAAGATGTGGGTGATCCGGACACCAGCGGTTCGAGCGAGATCCAGGACCCGGTCGATGTCGCGTTGCGGGTCGATGACCAGCGCGACCCGCCCGTCGTGGACCAGGTAGCTGCGGTCCCCCAGAGTCGGCGTGTCGATCGCGAGGATGACGGCGGTAGGTGCGTCCGGCTGCGTCGAGGCGGCGTCGCCTGTGGACTGGGTCCTGAGTGTCGAGTCAGTAATGGACACGGTCACCACCAACGACGGGGTTCCCGGCTTTGACCCACCCGCTTGTGCCGCCGAGCACCGAGAAGGCGTCATACCCGGCGTGCATCAGCATCCCGGTGGCGATCAGGCTTCGGTTACCGACAGCGCACACCACATACACCGGCGCGTCCCGCCGGATCTGGCAGCGGGCGGCCGTCAGGTCCCGCGACAGATCCCCCAGCGGGAGGGACGCCGCGCCCGGAATGTGCCCGCGGTTGTACTCCTCAACATCGCTCACATCGATCACCGCGACCCCCGCCTCATGGGCTTTCACGAACTCGAACATCGACACTTCACGCATCCCAGACAGCACCTCGCCTTCCTGTCTCCTATACCCGGTGGGGTATCTCGCCAAAGCCAACCCTACTCCGGCCCGCGGTATTCCGGAACGTCTGAGTGATACCCCACCCGGCATCCGGACAGACGGTCGGGATCATTCCGGCAAGACCGCACTGATACCCCGGGAGGCTCAGCAGGAAGGCTCTACCAGCCGTTCGGCGCACTCAACTGGTAACGGAGTAACGGGGTTGCGGACTATTGCCTTGATACCCCCCTGGGTATCTGCTAAATTGGCATCGGTCCTTCTCGGGGTTCCACATCGGTACGCGGTTACGGCCAGGCGGTTGTCCATCCGAGAGATCGCCGCTCTTGACCTTCAACTACTTCGAAAGGGCGAAAGCTCATGTGCAGTCCAGCCACGTGCCGTACCTGCGGCAAGGCCAGCTACACCGGATGCGGTCAACACGTTGATCAAGTACTGGCCGGTGTCCCGCAGCAGCAGCGATGCAGCTGCGCGCCCACCCCCCGCTCCGTCGCCGGCGGATCCGTGCTGTCCCGGCTGTTCGGGCGCTGAGCAAGCCTGCTGGCCGGTCGCATTCGGCGCGAACGGCCCCGAACAGCCATCAATAGGGTGGTGCGCTGTTCACCGTCAACATGGTCACCAAAGTGCTCGCGGCACGGCCTCCCGCAGCCGTGTTCCGACTCGGTCGGCATGACCGCACACCTAAAGATGAAGTCCTGCATCGTGAATCTCCCAATTCCGCATCGCCCGCGGACCCGATGGACTCACGCAGCGGGGTGGCTGTGCCGGTGGTGACTATCAGGAAAGTGTTGATGCGTATGGGTTATCGGCTGATGCGTGTGGGCATGCCGATGCCTGATGCCAGCCGCAACAGCTGAATCATGCAGGTGCAGGTGGTGCTCACCGTGAGTGTGCCAGTGATCGTGAGCCAGCACCTCGTGAGTGTGCAGGTGTCCGTGGGTCTCCCGCAGGTGCAACCACACCCCCAAGGCCATCAACGCTGCGGCGGCGATCAATGGCAGGCTGATGGGCTCCCCAAGGATCACGGCGAGCACCGCACCGAAGAACGGCGCCACCGAGAAATACGCGCCGGCGCGCGCCGTTCCCAGGTGACCCAGACCGACGATGAACAGGACCAGGCTGAGCCGTAGGCGAAAAACCCGACCACCATCGCGGCGGCGATATTGAGTGGGGCAGCCAGTTCCGCTCCGAGCGCGAACGCCAGGACCAGGTTGACCGGTCCGGCGACAAGGCCCTTGACCGCAGCTATCCAGGAGGCGTCGTTGAGCGCGACCTTGCGGGTGAGGTTGTTGTCGATTCCCCAGGCCAGGCCGGCCCCCAGGATCGCCAGTGTGGGCAGCGGGGAACCGAGGGCAACACCTTGTGGGACGGCGAGGATCATGGCACCGGCGATGATCGCGCACATGCCGAGGACGATCTGTCGGTCGAAGTTCTCCTTGAACACGAACCAGGCCAGCAGTGCGGCGAAGACGCCTTCGGCATTGAGCAACAACGCCGCCCCGGTCGCGGGCATGTTCGTCAAGCCAACCAGCAACAGCACCGGGGCGATCATCCCGCCGAACGGCACGGCGCCGGCCAAGGGCAGCCGATCAGCGGGGGCCAGCCGGACCCGCGGTGCCCGGCGCACCAGCCGTTAGAGGCCGAGACCAAGACCGGACCCGAGGTACAGCAGACCGGCCAGCAACCAGGGGGAAACGCTACCCAGCAGCAGTTTGGCCAGCGGTGTTCCAGCACCGAACAGCAGGGCGGCGCGCAGCGCAGCTTGGACGCCGATATTGCGTACACCGAGGCTCACGGCGTGCCACCGGACGAATCTGCCACGTCGGCGAGCTACCCACTGACCGGTCCGTGTCGGTTGCCGGGATCTTCGGTGATGTCGAGTGGTCTGACGCGTGAGGCCGGCATGTCAGGCCGGTTTGCGGCCATGCACCAGGCCGAGCCAGCCGACTCCGGCGGGCAGCCGGGTCAGGTCGACGGCGCCTGCGTCGTGTGCAAGGTCGACGATCGCGGTGGGGTCGTTGTCGGCCATGGCATGCCCGAACAGATGCCTGGTCACGGCTTTGCTGATCGGCCGGGTCGGGGCTTGGAATTCCGCGATGAGTAATTGCCCGCCGGGGCGCAACACCCGCAATAGTTCGCGGAGGGCGAGCAATCGATCTGCCTCGGGTGTTGCACCCCACTCTGGATGCCGTTGATCGCGGGGGTCACCGTCACGGGCGATGCGGATGCCCGATGCGGCTCATGGTGTTTCGTCGGCGTCATCACTACGCCC
>Ga0208588_1000162_pt1 | contig 21256 bp, 23 predicted proteins | sample NGESurshal092012_8_FD_184483 | JGI IMG/M metagenome (GOLD analysis project Ga0208588, IMG submission 184483) | Arctic peat soil microbial communities from Barrow, Alaska - NGEE Surface sample 415-3 shallow-092012 (SPAdes) | ecosystem: Environmental > Terrestrial > Soil > Wetlands > Peat ...
TCCGGGACCCGCCGATGACGGCGAACCCGTCGGGGTGGATCGCGTCGGGCACGGTCTCGAGCACCGGGGTGGTCACGGAGTCGGCGTAGCCGCCCCAGTCGTCCCAGCTCAGGATGAACGTGGTCTCGGCCCACCCACCCCCGGCAATCACAGCCTGGACCCGGGACCAGACCAGGTCGTGGCCGTGGGTGATGTAGGCCGGGTCGGACACGTGCGGGGGATGCTCGTCGTAGCCGGCCGGGGACCAGACGTAGCAGACCTGCGGCAGCTCCCCGGCCTTCGCCATCGGGACGAACGACGACGGTGGGTGCACGTGAGCCACGCCCGCGGGGTCGTTCAGCGACGCGTAGAACTTCGTCGGGTACCCGTCCCCGTCCGGCCACGCGCCCCACGACACCCCAGCGGCCTGCGCGACGGAGAAGATCGACGGGATGTCCCAGACCGGGTGCGGGCCGGCGAACGGCGGGTTCTTCAACGTCGGCGTCTGCCCGCCGATCGCGAGCATGTGTCCCGACGTCGAGTTCGACCCCGCCCCGAAGTGGCGGTCGGCGAAGACGAACTGCTTGGCGAGGTAGCTGTAGAACGGGACGACCGCGTCGGTGTCGACCTGGACATCGAGCGGGGTGTAGTCACCCATCCGGGTGTGCACCCAGGCGTTGCGGTCATGGGGCTGGTCGTAGTTCGGGGGGTCCGTCACCACCGGCCCGACCGCGACTGTCGCACCCCACTTCGCCAGCGCCGCGAAGTAGAAGTCCGTCGTCTTGTTCTCCTGCAAGAACACGACCACGCGATGACCCGCCAACGGTGCCATGGTCCCCCCAGCGTTGCGACGACGGTCACTGCCCCGAGAGTTCCAAGAGAACCGCTGACCGAAGTGACACGCCAACAGCCCACAGGTGAACATCCGCTAACCACTTCACCCGCAGGATTCCGCGCGAGGCCCGACGCGATCTGAACCGACGACGGATCCACCATCGGCCGAGGCTGGACTCTCGCACTCGACGGGTGACTCACGAGTCGGATGAGAGCCTCGAGCGAAGCACGCGCACGTGGACGCGTGGAGCCGGCTGGGGCTCATCGCAGGGTGCTGTAGTCGCCTTGTTGCCACTTGGTCCAGTCCCATTTGCCGAGGAACTTGTGGCCGGCTGTTTGTCCGTTGGTGAAGAGCTTGGTCTTGTCGGCGGCGGTGAGGTGGAAGTCGGTGGCGCTATACCCGGAGGTGTCGACGAAGATCGTCCGTGCGGCCACGGATGCGTCGTCGATGTGGGCCTGGTCGTGGGCGTTCTGCATGGTCGAGAGCAGGGACTTCGCGAGCTGGATCGCGTCGGCGTTGGGGTCCCAGTGCGCGTCGGTGACGGCTTGGCGGGCGGAGAGCTTGATGCCGAAGGTCGGCCAGCGGGGTGGCTGGCCGTCGGTGCGGTCGAAGATGTCGACCGGGAAGTTCGACAGCATGCCGCCGTCGGTGCAGAGCACCTCTCCGTGTCCTTGGGTGAACGCGGGGTCTGCCTTCAGGCGGAACGGGCGGAAGAAGAACGGGATCCCGGCGGAGGATCGCACGGCGTCGGCGACGGGCTGGGTGTCCGGGTCGACGCCGAGCTGGTCGCGGTAGTCCCAGGGCAGGCGCAGCATCCGGCCGCGCGAGACGTCGGAGACCACGACGACGAGCTTGTACTGCCGGTCGGGGGGCAGCGAGCTGGCGGGGTCGAGATCCTTGAGGTCGCCCCAGGTGTGGACGTTCTTGGCTGCGAGCAGCTTGCCGATCCAGTCGTGCAGGAACTCCCCCACGAACAGCCCCTCATGCATCAGCAGACCGAGGCCCTCGCCGAGCTTCTCGAAGTGGCCGAAGAGGGACTGCTCGTCCTCGAACTGTGCGAAGTCGAGATCCGTCATGATCGTCGTCATCTCGGCCCCGTCGTAGCCGGCGGCGATCATGGAGGCCACGATGGCGCCGGCGGAGGTCCCGGCGACGCGGTGGATGGTGTACGGGTCCGGCGCTGTGGCGAGCGCGGTGATAGCGCCGACGAGGCCTGCGCCTTTGACCCCACCGCCTTCGAGGACGAGGTCGACGTCTGCCATGACTTGTCTCCTTCACGTTGAGCGTGTCTCCACGCCGGTCACGGGTGGTGTGGCTGTCCGAGTTGGTGGGCGCGGTCATGGGGCCAGGCGCGTCGCGGCCCGTCGGGGATTATTGGGCGGCTCCGGGTGGCTTGGGTCCGGTGGACCTCAGGCTGCCGAGCCTGCTGAGCAGGTCGAACCAGAAGCGGGCACCGGGGACCAGGGCGATGATCGTGAGGACGAACCCGATGAACAGCAGCGCGACGCGCCAGCCGGAGCCCCCGTGGTGGTCGAAGATCCCTCGCCGGTCCCACCAGTTGCACCCTGACGTCGCGGTGGCGCACTCCGGCACGGTCTCCCACCCGATCGGTACGCCCGCGCTCGAGGCTGCCGACAACTGGGTCTCGAGGTTCTGCAGGCAGGTCTGCTGGTCCTGCCCGGCCGGGCAGGCGGTGCTCTGCGCCGCGACCGCGCTCACCGCCGTACGGACGTCGTCGTCGGTGTAGAGGGTGCGGGCGATGGTGACCGCGTTGATGTTGGCCGCCACGACCAGGGTCGCGCCGGCGACGAGGGTGATCACCGCGACGCGTCGCTTGTACCAGCCGGCCACGCGGGCCATGTGGTTGTCGTACCAGTGCTCCAGTGAGGCGCGGAACAGCTCGGTGTCCTGGCCGGCGCCCTTGGCCAGGGCTTGCAGCGAGGTCTTGAACGTCGACATCGAGTCGGGCAGCGCGTCCACTGCCGCCCGGATGGTGGTCATCGACGTTGCCCCGGTGGCGTCCGGGACGAGGACGTCGACGACGGCCTCGGCGAACGATCGGGCCGGGATGTAGGGCGGCAGGCTGCGCAGTGCACGGCGAGCGGGGTCGTGGGTGCTGGACGTCAACGAGCTCGGGCTCCCGACTCGGGTGCCCGGTGCCAGCGTGAGCTGCCGATCGGACATCTGACCGGTGATCCCCTGGTTGCGAAGCAGCGGGCTTCCGAGCAGGGCCCCAGTGGCCGACGGCACCGGGGCCGAGGCGATGTCAGCGACACCGAGACCGGGATCCGGCACAGGAATCTCGGCCGGCGACAGCTCGGCGCGCCCCGAGGCGGCAACCGACGCCTCGGGGCGTCCGGTGGAATCGGCCGGCACCCGACCCGGGGATCTCCCGAGCCGGCCGTCGATGATGTCCTTGAGCGCGTCGTAGTTGGCGTGCGCCTGGGACAGGTCAGTGACCTCGTCGTCACCGCCGTCGAGCAGTTCGCGCAGGCCACGTAGCAGGAACTCGCCGCGCAGCCCCAGGAAGCGCGCCACCAGCTCGGTGACCATCGAGCTCAGCGCCGCGGTGACGCCGAAGACCAGAGCCAGGCCCAGGGCGACGTCGATGATCCGCGAACTGGGCATGACCGAGACCCCCTCGCCTGCGGCCGCTACTCACCGTCGCGTGGACCCCTCGGACGGCGCAGCGGGTACGTGAAGACATGCCGCAGCAGCACCTCCCCGGGAACGGCGGGGACGCCGCCACAGCGGTGACCGGAAGGGTCGCCCCGGGTTCAGACCAGGAGCTGCTTGAGATCGACACCGGTCAGCTGCTCGTAGGTGCGCAGACGCATCCGGAAGTAGCCGGCATCTCCCCAGGACGTGCCCCAGCTGTTCGCGTAGAGGATCACGCTGTTGAACGCGTCCTTGTCGTCGATCTCGACTCCGAGCGCCTCCACCTCGTGGCCACCCGCGAGCCCGCTCCCGGACCACGTCGGATCGGCGTCGATGAAGCCCGCGGCGTCCGGCTGGAAGAACGCGTTGTGCCAGGGCATGCCCTGCAGGACCGGACCCGCCTGTAGGAGCCGCAGCAGGCCGTAGGCGCTGCGCGCCCATCGGAATCGGCTGACCGTGCCGCGCGACTTGAGCACCTTGCAGATCGCCAGACCGGACGATCCGTTGTCGTCGGGCGGGTAGCTGCCGGGGTATCCGTCCACGACGCTCGCGTCGGAGTACAGCGTGACGGCGAACTGCTCCGCGGCCGCCGCATCGGTGACGGCGGGCAGGACAGACTTGCCCACCGCGTCATACAGCGGCGCCGTGCCCAGCGCGCCGGTCCCGGCATTGCCGGTGCAGGATCCGAGGTCGCCCTGGTCGAGGATCACCAGGGCGCGTTCCCAGTGCTGGTCGCCGAGCGGCTCGCCCATCTCGTGGGCGTCGTTCTCGACCATGTGGGCGAGGCTGCGACCGTCGAGCCACTGGTTGCGACCCAGCCGCATGCCTTTGTGGTGGTCCTCGTCGTACTTCTGGTAGACGAACCCGCTGTCGAGCAGACCGCGAAACATCGCTTGCCCCTTCCCGTCCATGGAAGCCACACGTGGCCTTGGTTACGGAATGTGTCGGCGAACATACTCTCCGTACTCATCGTCAACAATCCCTCGTCATGCGAACGGACTACGGTGCAATGGCCCGGACGGCCGGGGTCTGCCACGCTCGCAGCGCGCACGGCTGCCCTGGGATCCGAGCCGGAGGAGCCGCAGGAGAAGGAAGCCCGACATGACCCTCGAGCTGACCGTCACGGACACCGGAACGACACGATCGGTCCGTGTCGGCGAACAGGCGACGCTACGTCTGCCGGAGAACCCGACAACGGGGTACCGCTGGCAGGCCGACTACGACCCCACCAGACTGCGACTCGTCGACGACCGGTTCGACGGCGCACCATCGCCGCGCGGCGCCGGGGGCGAACGAGTGCTCACCTTCGAAGCAGTGCTGGACGGCCAGACGACACTGCGTCTGGCGAAGCGGCGCACCTGGGGCGACGGCGAGGCGACCGAGGTGTTCAACGTCGAACTCGGCGTGGAGCCGACGAGCTAGGACGCCTCGGTCACAACTGTTCGGGCCCTCCCGGTCGACCTTCGGCGGTGTGAGGAGCATCCACAGCGGTCGGCACGCTGGCGGTCACAGTCCTGGGCAGCGCGACGGCGCACGCCCCTGACACCCATCGGCATCCAGTGGCCGCGGACGAACTCCCGACGCCGGAGCCGGCCACTGGGAGACGCCTCGCCGCAGCTGACAAATCCGCAGCGTCCGGACGCATGACGCTCCGACGAGGAACTCGGAGTCGAGCAAAGCCGGCAGAGGCGAGCGCACCCGGAGTGAATCCGTGACCGCTTCAGGCGTGCCGACGCCTGCAGCGTCGACGTGCCGATCGGCTTGGCTGGAGGTCCACTCCTCGCCGACGAGCCGACCTCGAAAGTCCTGATGCAAGCTGCGTGCGACTGTGTTCAGTCTGGGTTCGAACGCGCAAACTAACCCTCGAAGCGAGTGGAAGCCCCCTGACACAGAAACCCTTGCTTCCCAACATGTTTCGGCCCTAGTCGGGGAAGTCAAACACACCCTGAGATGGCTCCGCCCGTCTTGGCTTCGCGGGATCAGCTGGGAGCGCCTCGTCGATGAGATGCCCGGATGGTTGCAGGCCTTCTTCACCCTCGGTGTGCTCCTGATGGCCGCCGCAGCCCTGTCCACGGACGCATCAACCGTGCAACGCCCCGACACCGACCGCGCCGGGCACCCCATGTCACGGGGTCGACTGATCGGCTTCGGTCTCGGGTCGGTCGCTCTCCCCGTCCTCATCGCGTTCGGTGTCGGCTCCGAAAGCCCTACCAGCGTGCGCGTCCTGGCCGTGTTCGCGGTGCTGGTGAACCTGCTGATCCTCTGGCGGGCCCTCATCCTGCTGCGCCTCGTCGCGGCACAACGCCACGAGCTGGCGACCCACGCCCGCACCGACGCGCTCACCGGACTGCCTAACCGCCGCTCCTGGGACTTCGAGCTCGACCGCGCCGCCGTCGCCGCCCAGACCACCCAGATCGCCCTCACCGTGGCGATACTCGACCTCGACGGCTTCCACGAGTTCAACGAGACCCACGGCCACCAAGCAGGAGACGACGCCCTCCGCGACTGCGCCACCGCCTGGCGTCAGGCCCTCCCCGCCGACTCCTACCTTGCCCGCTGCGGCGGTGAGGAGTTCGCCATCCTGCTCCCAGACCTTGTCGGTGAGAGCGCCCGCGACCTCCTCGACCGGGTCCGCCGCGCCACGCCGGAACCGCTCACGGTGTCCATCGGGTGCGCCGAGCACCGCCACCCTGCACGGATCCGCGACGCCGTCGCCACCGCCGACGCGGCCCTGTACTCGGCGAAGGCCGCCGGACGCGACGTCGTGGTCGCCGCCGGCTACCGCACGTCGGGGTCCAGGGTCGTCACCGCCTGACCGGCGCCGTGCGCGTTGCGCTTGCGGTCGTACAGAGCCCTGTCGGCGCGTTCGAGTGCCCGGTCCAGCCCATCAGCGTCGTCGATCATCGCGATCCCGATGCTCAGAGTCGGCAGCACCGTGTGCCCGTCGATCAGCAACTCGCGTGAGACCCGACCCGCGACCTTCTCGGCGATCGCGATCGCGGCCGCGTCATCGCGGACCCCGTTGAGGATCAGCACGAACTCGTCACCACCGATCCGTGCGACCAGGTCACCGGCCCGCACCGCGCCTGACATCCGGGCAGCCACGACCTGCAGGACGGTGTCGCCGACGTGGTGTCCGAACCGGTCGTTGATCGACTTCAACCCGTCGAGGTCGCAGTACAGGACCGCCGTGAACTCCCCACGCCGTGCCTCCCGATCCGGCACCGCCGCGACCTGCTCGGCCAACGCCCTGCGGTTGAGCAGCCCGGTCAACGGGTCGGTGTCCGCCAAGACCCGCAGCTCGGCCCAGCCCCGCTCGCGGGCGGTGATGTCGACGAGCTGCGCGATCACATAGCGCAACACTCGATCGTCGTCGCGCACGAAGGTCAGCGCGACATCCGCGATGGCCTCGCTGCCGTCCGGGAGGGTGAACCGCTTGATGACCCGGTTCACCGCAGGCCTGACTCCCGCGCCGTCCCGGAGGTCGATGCCGCGGTCAAGGACGTCCACCAAAGCGATGGCGATGGCCTGCGATCCGAGCAGCTCGGGCTCGGACAGCGCTAGGAAGATGCACAACGCCCGGTTCACGAACACGAAGCGGCCCTGGCTGTCGAGAACGCCGGTGCCGATCGGCGAGTCTCTCAGAGCCCGGATCAGCACGGCCTCGCTGCGCCAGCTCCCGAGTGCGTCCACAGCGTCCTCCCCGAACCAAGCCTATGGGCGTGGGCAGACACCACGCTCGGTATCGCCGAGGTGCGCGGCGAGACCGTGACGACGTCGTAGAAGGCAGCGACGCCCCGCGAAGCGACCCGGATGTGTCGCCGCGCTGAGGAGAGCAGAATGGTGCTAACGGCCGAACCGAGTGGGCTCACGGGCGATGCCCGGCCACGGTCTCGGTGCGGCCCCGAGGAGGGAGGACGTCATGAGAACTCCTCGAGTCGAGGTCACCGTGACGGTCCTGCCCCGCCAGCTGAGCGACCACGACCGCTGCGACCGGTGCGGGTCGCAGGCCTATGTCCAGGTCAGCCTGCCCACCGGGCAGCTCCTGTTCTGCGCCCACCACTACCAGGAGTACGAGGCGCGCCTGCGCCCCATCGCCACCGCCGTGCTCGACGAGCGAGACCGGCTCCACGCCGACTCCTCCCGCGGCTCGGCGTACTCCTCCACGTCGCCGTAGGTGCTTCCGCGGACTCCGACGCTGCGCATCCAAGGCACGAGTTTGAAGTGTTCGAGGTGGCCGCGATCTCCCACGGGTTCGGCGTCAGTCGAGCGACGGTGAACGGGGATCTGGCAACCGTTGCGTGGCTCCCCGCCCACCTCGGGGATCGCGATGGCAGGGGCATGACCCGGGCATGCCGTCCTGGGCGTTTACGGGATGCCGACTTCGGGTGCCCGCCGCAGCTACAGCGGGAGAGCGCCCTCGTCCTCCATGGCGGCTGGGAGCCCGGCGATGGAGTCCACGCGCCCCTGGAGCCGGCAGCGGTAGTCCCTTCGCCCTCTCACCCGATGGTCCCGTGATGCCGGACGCAGCGTGAACTCGACGTGAGTCGTTCCCGGATCGAGGGCAACCAACGTGAAGCGGCCGAGGGTCCGCGAAGAGCCGCGCCTGGCTGCAAACTCCAGTTGGTGGGGCGGTTCGTACTTCGTGATCTCGTATGTCTCGTCGACCGTTCGCCCCGAACGATCAGTGACCTTCTGGAGGAAGGTGGCCCCGACGTCGAGGTCGGCTCCGGTGCCCACGATCCGGGCAGCGAGACAGACGTCGGACCTCCAGATCGGGTTGTTGCGACCTTCCGCGAGGAAGCGGAAGACATCGTGGATCGGGCGGTCAACGGTGACCGAGGAACGCGTCGACCACATGCGGCCTCCGTCCGAATCCAGACCCCGCTGACGTCCTGCCGGCCACGCCAGGTGCGATTCTCCGGCGGCCAGGCAAGTCGCCGTACTCCAGCGTCAGCAGGTGCCGCTGCCGATGCCGGAGCAGGTCGCGGCGACCGTCGAACTCACCTTGCCGCCGAGCAGGAACACCACCCCGACGATCACGGCGGCGATCGCAGCGACAAGGAGGCCGTACTCGACGGCCGAAGCCCCCTCGTCTCGCCGAAGCCCGGTGCGAATCCTGGTGACCATGGCGCCTCCCGACGACGTTCCGCCCCCAAGGCGGCTGCCGCAGGATAGGCAGCGATCGCCACGTGGCGCAGAGGAATCCCGGTTCATTGCCGACCCGTAGACCGACTGTCACGCAGTGCTAACGCCACATCGCGCTGCGTCACACGGCGAGTGCTGCACCTCTCTTCATCGATGAGTGCGCCCACGGCTGTTAGCCGTCTGAGCGATGACGTCGGGCCCTTCACAGACGACACGCAAGCCTTCGGAGCGCCGGTACGCGACTTTGGCTGAGCTGTCCGCCGATCGTGGACCGGGGACCTTCAGCAGTTGGGATGGCTGGAGAAGATAGACGCGTTTGGACCGGTGCCTCGGCGCAGGTCGGTCGCGAGCCAGGTTCCGTGGATCAGGGACATCAGGACGGTGAGGTCCCGGTAGTTGTCGTTGAGGTATCCACGGAGGACAACAGTCACGGTGCCGTCCGAGTTCGAGGTGGCCGAGACGGCATTCGGTGCTCGTGTGAGACCGACCTGATTGCCGTCGACGTAGTTCTCGCCACAGTTCACGTCGGCGAAGTAGTCATGGTTGTTCAGCCAGGCAAGACGCTCCCGGAGCCGGGTCGAGACGGGCATGCTGGCAGAGGCGGACCAGACGTACCCGGCCGACGGGTTGCTGAGGTTGTTCGCCGATCGCGCGTAGAGCGCCAACGCTGCCACGACGGCCGACCCGACGTCCGCGCTACGGGTCGGGGACGGCGTTGGCGTCGTCGGTGACGTCGAGGTGGCGCTGGGCGTCGGCGACGAGCCGGACGATGTTGTCCCGCCACAGGCGGTTACCGCGATGACGGATCCGAGGAGCAGGATCCACCCTGCATGCTGGGCCTTGCGAAGCAGCCGACTTGGCATGTCCCCGGCCCCCTCAACGGGCGCACCGGTGAGGTGGGACCCACGACGCCGAGCGATCGGCCCGAAGCGCAACGCGACAGCCACCGGAACACCGCCGACGGCCTGGCGGTGGTGCTGCGGTTCGTGCTGCAGTGACGTGCACGTCGGCGGCTGGCGAGTCGGGGCGCCTGGGGAGGTCATTACGGGGCCCCGCGATACCAGACGGCGCACGAAACGCACTCGTAGATGGTCTCGTGCTGAGTCCGCTCGACCGCGACCCAGCGATGCTCATGCTCAGAGATCGTGTCAGCGGGTCTCGCGTAGGCCTCCAGCTCCTCGATCAGCATCCGGGTACGAGCAACACGCCACACGTCCGGGTCGGTGCTCGCACGGTGGCGACTCGGGCAGTCGATCAGTCGGGTGCGCATGTCGAACGGCATCGGCTCCCCGCAAACCGGGCACCGCAGCACCGGCACAACCATCGCAGCGCGTCCTTTCGACACCCCGCGAGATCATCGAACACCCAGCGCAGACTCGATTGCCTGCCGAAAGCCGCGACTCCAAGGACGCAGGTGCGGCGGGAGCAACCGGCTCAACCCGGAACTTGTTCGGGTTGTCGAACCGCAGGGGCTTCGAGTCCGAACTGACCGAGGCCCGAGAGGAGTATCGCGCCCCTCCGACAACTGCGCGCGCCCCGGCCAGACCATGTCGGCCCGGACTGGGTCATCTGCGATGGTCGGCTACTTCGGAGGGGTGCCCAGTGAACGGTCCGCGCTGCGGACCACGCTGCGCAGGAACTCGTACTGGGTCGTGACTAGCTTGTCGGCCATGTCCAGGGCGGCGTCGATGACCTGTTCTCGTCGCGATGGGCGATCGCCGAGGGCGGGTATCGCCTCGTCTACGGTGTCGACGAACTTGCGCACCGCCGCGATCACGGCCCGCTGCCCGTCTTCGACCGCCTTCAGGACTTCGGTCGACATCTCTGCCGTCCGATCCACTGCGGCGTTACGCTGCGTGGCCTTGCGCGGGGTCGTCGTGCTCTCCTTCGCGGGCACGCGCGACCGCGTCGCTGGGGCCTTCGCCGTCTTCTTGGCCGGCGCACGGGTACGAGTCGCCGGTGCCTTCGCTGTCTTCTTGCTCGTCTGGGCCATGATCGCGCTCCTCAGGTTGGCTGCCGGCTCGTGCACCTTGGTGCACTCGCTCCTGCAACTGCGGCCGACGTGGCATCCCGTTGACCCGCTCGCGGCGTCGGGCGAACACGATGCTCTGGTCTTCGTTGTCGCACCAACCCCATCGTCCTGCGTCCCGCCCCCGGAAGGGCGATCGAGGCATCCGCACTGCCGGGAGAGCGGGGGCCGGCGGGCGAGGTCCGGTGCGGGCGACAACGTCGCGCACCTACCTCACGCGAGAAACCGGTGGGGTCCAGTCCTCGGACGAGCCGGTCGGTGCCCGGGTGCCACGGCCGCACGCGGCGCGTCCGGTCAGCGCCATCGCGCGCGCGTGGGTCAACTCGGCCGGGAGCACGTCAAGGACCGCGCCGAACGAGGCGGCAGCCCAGTCGAGCGGTTGGGAACGTGCTTGCAGAGTGGATTCGAGCCAGGTGACGTGTTCGGTGGCCACGGCTGGATCGCTGACGATGGTGGCTGAGGCGACGATACGCAGGATGGCCTCGAGGCGGTCCCGGGTCGCGCGTCGCGTGGCGTCGGTGATCGCCAGGCTCGGAACGGCCGTGAACGCGGTCTCGAGGGCGTGCACGAGCAGTTGGTCACGCTCGCGTAGCAGCACGTTCAACTCCGCGACGGTGTCGGGCGCGCCGACGGGTGCCCGCGGGGGCCGTGCTGGGCCGTCGACGGCCGTCAGGATCCGGTCCGCGCCACGGGTGAGGTCGGGAGCCCACTGATCTACGCCGAGCGCCCACCCCCATCGCCCATCGCGGCCGAACCCACGCCCACCGCACACCACCGTCATCCCGCCCGAACGCAGCGCGCTGATCGTGCGCCAGGCGCCTGCGAGGTTCATCGGGGCGGAACAGGCGACTGCCACCGCGGTCGGGCCGTCATGGATGAGGTACTCCACCAGGTCGTCGGCCGGCAAGGACGGTGCGACGTAGGTGACGTGAGCTCCGCGCAGGCGCAGAACAGCTGTGGCCATCAGCGCGGGCAGCGCGTGCCATTCGTCTTCACCACAGACCACCGCGGTCTGCCCGCGCGAGCCCGGCACCGGGCTCCCCGACCCCTGCATCGCGACCCGGGTCACGTCGTGCAGGACCGATTCGGTGATCGAGGTGGCCAGGTGCTCGCCCGCGACGCTCCACCCGCCCTGCTGCCACGCCCGACCCACCAGTGCTTGGGCCTCGGCGAGCAGGTTGCAGATGATCAGCTCGCCCGACACACCACCGGCCAGGAGATCCAGCGCGATGTTGGTCGCCGTGGACCTTTCCCCCTGCCACACCGCGTCGAGATACTGCCGCCTGGCATCCACCCACTCACTGGGACCCAGCTCACCCGAGGTTCCGGGTGACTGGGCTCGGACGTCGGCCGAGCGGGTAGTGATCGTGCTTTCAGACCGCGCCGCGGCACTCAAAGTCGGGTCCTCCGGAGCGCTGCCGAGGAAGGCGCGCTGCTCGGGGACACCGGCCGTGTGAACCACGGTGAAGTCGCTCCCGACGTGCGCCCCGGTGAGTGCCGCGGTCACCGGCCCGTTGTCATCCAGCAGGATCAACGGTCGACCCATCGAGTGCGATCGGTGGTTCGCCCCGATGAGCAGGGCGATGCCGGTCCGGTCGATGAACGTCACAAGGCGGACGTCGAGCTGCACGCCCACAAGATGGGCATCCATCGCATCGAAGAGGCTTTCCCGCAGGTCCGCGACCTCACGCCACGTGACCTCGCCAGCCCACACCACCATGGGAACGAACCCAGCACCCACGCCTCGAGGATCACCGGCATGGGTGAAACTGCCCCTGGCCTCTGGTCCGTTCTGACCTGGCATCGCTGACACCATCCCGCGTGAACCCGCCGAACCGTGCAAGCACATCTAGCCCTGGCTGGCGGTGAACGCCACACCACGGGCCTCGCGCGAGTCCAAATCTCACCTTCGCTAAGGGTATCGCCGTGCACGCCGGCATGATCGGCGACGCCGATCCCGGCAAAGTCGTGACCAGCTCAACAATCCGGCTCAGAGTCGGGTTTCGCGGACGGGCGAGTTGGTCGATGGGGCGCGAGGAGAGGCACAGACCTCAGCATCGGAAGCCGGAAGATGCCCTAGAGCGGGATGTTGTGCCGCTGTTGCATGTGCAGGGCCAGCCCGGACGCTGCGGCGTTCGCGTCGGGCCAGATCATGTCCGTCGGACCGCAGACGCACGTCCACGTGAACTTGCCCCCGTGCGCTCCCTGAGCAACAGGGATCTGACTGACGTGGGTTGCCCAATGAGTCGATTCCTCGGGGGCGTCGAATCTCGTCGTACAGATCGGACACACGATGATCTGTGGTGGTCCCTTGCCGAAGATGGGCACGGCTCTCCGTCCTTGACGTCGGGTGCACCGAGGCAGACTCGGAGCACGAACCTTCACCCCGACCCGACGGTTGCACGCGCCGCAGGAGGGGACGCGACCCGAGCGGCACGTGAGAACTCGCTGCGTGGGTCTTCAGTGTCTTCCTCAGGCATCGCAGGACACAAGCGCGCTGGCGATGCCGCTCGCGGCGCCGGAGGCACTTGCCACTCTTAGTCGCCCCTTGGCAGATCGGACCAGGTGCTCGCGCGCCCGTGGATGCCCGACAGCGTGCCCCCCTTCGGTGAAACGCGACGAGACTCGACCCGGAGGTACTGTCAAGGACGCGGGGGCATGATCGCGAGAGGAGGCGGTTGCCATGACCGAGGTACCTGAGTCGGGTGCGGCGCGGGCCGGTGTGCCGGTCGTGGACACGGCGACCGATGACGTGGCCGCAGCGGCAGACACGGTCCAGCCGGAGCAGGCGGGCGCGAAGTGGGCTGTTGGTGAATGGCTGGGCAAGCCAATTGTCGACTGTGACGGGGAACGGATCGGGAAGCTGCGCGACGTCTATGTCGACGTCGAGACCGATGCACCGATGTTCGGCACGGTGCGGGAAGGGGTCTTCGCCCGCCATCTGACGTTCGTGCCCCTGACAGGGGTTCAGGTCAGTCCCGACTCGCTCCAGGTCACGGCGACCAAGGAGCAAGTCCGGTCGGCTCCCGACCTCGAGCTTCAGGGCGAGGAACTCTCCCAGGCCGACGAATCAGCCCTCTACCACCACTTCGAACAGAACTACACCCCGATCAGCAACGAGAGCGGACGCCGCCTCGCCCGCCGCTGACTTGCTCGGATCAAGGCGGCCAGGGCCAGGGCAAGGCCAAGCAAGTCACCGGAATCCTGTCCGGCGACACACAACCTCGAAGCTGAACGCAACGCCGATCGACTCTCCGGGGAGACCGCAGAGGAGGTCGACCATGCTCAAGGGCAAGGCTAAAGAAGTGATCCACCAACGGGTCACTCCCCCCACCCGGCGCGGTCCGCACCTCGAGACGATCGACCCCTGGGGGATCTGCGCGAGAACCGGCATCCGTCGGCCGCGCCCTCGCGAGAGGCCGAATCGCCAGGACCACGCGGGCTCATGACGGCCCGACGGACAGCGAGGCCGTTCTCGTTGGGCTAGACCGGTCGCCAGGAGTCACCGCCCAGTGGGGCCTAACCTGGAATCGCGCCAGAGTCGCGCTTGCTCGCTCGGCCGCGATCTACGGCCCCGAGGCGCGGGCGCCCCGACGTCGGTCGATCTCCCGGCGCCGGGGCAGGACTCGCAGGAGGTAGGCCCACACGTCCGTGCACATCCTCCCGCCAACCCCGTCGAGGAAGCAGACCGGGACCGAACTCGTCAAGGCGTGGCCTCGCGTCCCCGCAGCCCCGCGCCCGTCCCTGGCGGATTGACGGTCAGGTGCGGTGTGCCTTGAGCAGGAGGTAGTCCCAGTCCATGACGAGGCCGGTGGTGCTGTTGCCTCCGTCGTGGGCCTCGGCGAGGTCGATGAGCGCGATGTCGAGTTCCGAGGTGCGGGCAGGATCGTCGCCCAGGTTGCGGTAGACGGCGACCATCGGTCCGTAGTTGGACTTGAAGTAGTCACGCCATTCCGTGGCGTCAGCGAACCGGTCCACCCGTCGGGTACCTCGCTCGGCGTGGGCGTCGGTGACGCGGTCCCCGAACAGGGCGAGCACGTGCTCCGGATCGCCCCACTGTGGGGCGGGTGACGCCCCGGGCGGAGGCGGCGGGGCGTAGGGACTCAGGGTCTTCAGCATCCGACCGACGAACCCGTCCGGGGTCCAGCTGAGGAGCCCGACGCGTCCGCCGGGTCGGCAGACGCGCATCAACTCGTCGGCGCTGTCCTGGTGGTGCGGTGCGAACATCACCCCGAGGCAGGAAATCACGGCGTCGTAGGACGCATCGGGGTAGGGGAGGCGCTCGGCGTCGGCCTGGTCCCACCGCAGCTCGACGCCCGTGGCACCCGCGTGGCGCCTGCCCGCCTCGAGCAGTTCGGGGGTGAGGTCGCAGGCGGTCACTGACGCGCCGGTGCGGGCCGCGGGGATCGCGGCGTTGCCCGTGCCGGCGGCGACGTCGAGTACCTCGTCCGACGCGGTGATGGCGACGGCGTCCACGAGGGTGGCGCCGAGGGGACCGACGATCTCGTCCGCGACCCGCGGGTAGTCCCCGAGCGCCCACATCGCGCGGTGCCGCGCCTTGAGAGCGATGTCGTCGGGGGTCTGTGGCCGCGACAATGGCGGCGTGTGCGCCCCGGCGGTTGGAGTCATCTGGGTGCTCATGGCGTGCTCCCGTCCTCGGTGCAGTGATGTTGCGTCGACGTTAGGCAGGTGCCACGAGGGTCACTAGTACGGAATCTGTACCGGCTCTGGTCACCATGGCGCCAGCGACTTAGCGTGGTCGTCATGGGAGCCACCTACGGTCAGTTCTGCCCGGTTGCCAAAGCGATGGAGCTGCTCGACGAGCGTTGGACAATGCTTGTCGTGCGTGAGCTGGTCAGCGGCAGCGAACGATTCAACGACCTGCGCCGAGGGGTGCCGCGCATGTCGCCGTCGCTGCTCTCCAAGCGGCTGCAACAGCTCGTGCGGGCCGGTGTCGTGGAACGGCTGCAGACCGGCAGCGACGTGCGCTACGTCCTGACCCAGGCCGGACACGAGCTCCTGCCCGTCGTCGAGGCCATCGGCACCTGGGGCGTGCGCTGGATCGGCGAGATCGGAGACGACGACCTCGACCCGCAACTGCTGCTGTGGGACATGCACCGCCATGTCGACCACGACGCCGTCCCCCACGGTCGGACAGTGATCGCCCTGCGGTTCACCGACGTCGCGCCGAGCACCCGCCACTGGTGGCTCGTCGTCGACGACGGCGCGGTCGACGTGTGCGACGACGACCCCGGATTCCCGGTCTCGGTGAGCATCGAGACCGGACTGCGCCGGATGACGGAGGTCTGGCGCGGCGACGTCAGCTGGCAGTCAGCGCTGCGCGCCAAGACCATCGACGTGCAAGGTCCCGAGCGGCTACGCCGGGCGCTCCCGACCTGGTTCAACTGGTCGGTGTTCGCCGCGGTGCCGCGGCCTGCCTGAGCCCACTCGCCGGTCTGCTCCTGGCCCTTCGATAGACACGTCATCGAACGCCTTCGGGGCCTGCTCACGATCGGGTCCGCCGCGTTCGGTCAGGCTGGGTCCGTCGATCAGGATGCTCAACTTCCCATCTGACGTGACTCGCGCAGCCGCCCGAGAACGTGGCGATGCGTCAGCGCCCAGTGATGTACCCGGTGAGGGCCTTCTGTTCCTCTTCAAGCTCGCTCACCCGTGCCTTGACGATGTCACCGATGCTCACGATGCCGCGCAACTCTCCCTGGACAACGACGGGGAGGTGCCGGATCCGGCGCTCGGTCATCACGCCCATGATGTGGTCGAGCTTGTCGGCGGGCCGCGCGATGGCGACGTCCCGCGAACAGATCTCACTCACCTGCCACGTCAGCACCTGGTTGCCGTGCGCGGCGAGCGCCAGGATGACGTCTCTCTCACTGACGATGCCCGTCACCCGAATCCTATCTGGGGAGATCACTGCCGCACCGATCCGCTGGTCGGCCAGCAACGCCACGAAGGCGTCGACCTGCAGCTCAGGCGTAACGGTCACCACGGCGTGGCCCTTGTGGCGAAGGATGTCCGAGACCAGCATGACTCCTCCTCAAGTGCGGGCTACTCGAAGGCGAACCGCGCCCGCGAGCAGAGCGGTCAAGTTCCACCGCGGCGCTCGCCGAGACGGTCCTCGTCGTCAGTCGGCCCGGGCGTCGTGATCGGTGCGAACCCCGCGACTCCGCCCGACGGGCGATGCCGTTCCCTCAGCGTGCGCCGACCTTGCGGAAACGGCTAGCCCCGGCAGGACGCACGGCCACATACCGGACAGGAGGCGCGCGCGACCCCGATCAACCGAAAGGGATGGGGGCTCGGGTCGCGCTCGCCGCATGTTCGGTGGCGGAGCCGACACCAACCGGCCGTGCGCACGGAGCGAGCACGCGGTCGTCATTCGGTACACGCTGGCCGCACCTCAGACGTCCGCGACCCACCCGGGTCCCGACCCGGTGACGGGCCGAAAGGGGTTGCTAGTGGTCGACTGTGCCATGGGAGGTCCGAGCCGCCAGTCGGAGCACAGTAGGCACTCGTTCAGCGACTCGTGGGGTGTGTGTCCGATCAGGACCCATCGGTGCTCGTGCATCATCGGCGCCGTGGCCCGCTGGCAAGCCTCCGCCGGCGACCACTTCGACCGAGGGCGGCCCGATGATCGACGCTGAGCTTCTGGACGACGCCACCGCCACCATCGCCTGGCTGCGTGGTTTCGACGAGTCGCCCCTCGCCCTCGTCGCGGCTCACGCGCGCGCGACTGTGGAGCGCCTGCTGAGCGAGCTGTAGGTCGGCACTGACGCCTGCGCCGTCGGGTGGAAACGCTCGGCGGCCCCGGGCGTTGATCCGGGACCGCCTCATCCCCAAGAGGGGCGATGGCCGGAGCGCTCGCGCGGGGGATCGCTCGCGCCCTCTTGCCACTTCCAGGGTAGATCCAACGCAGTCGTGATTCACGCCGTCGTGACTCGCAGCGAGCGCCTCGACCGCGCTGGAGAGGAGTCGGGGCGTTCGTTCGCGTCGCCCTCGACTCGGCGTCCCCGCCATCGCGGCGGCCGTCCAGCTTGGCCCTACAGTGAGGCTGACACCGGGCCCGACCCTCCAGGCCGTCCCACCGCCGAGTCATGCTCACTTGGCCCGATTGAAACTGTGTGCCCGCGCGGGAACGCCGGTCCACGGCAAGGACACAGATGACCGCAGCGTTCGCGCTCCCGTTCCAGGCTCCGCCCACGCGCCAGCTCACCGAGGCTGAGATGGCTGCCGCCTTCGACGCTGAGGTCGCCGAGTTCGAGGCGCATCCGCAGGACCTTCCCGACCTGGTGGAGCCCGACAGCCCCGTACTGCTGCGGATGACCAAGGGCGCCAGGGCGGCTGCAACGGCGGACGGGATCAGTGACGACGCGATCCGCACGGCCATCGCCGAGCCGGACGTGGTCGAGCCAGACCCTGCCGGTAACGGGCGGATGCGGCTGCGGCACGGGACTCTCAAGGTCGTCCTCGGCCGCGACGGTGCCGTCCTGTCGGTCCGTGACCGCAAACCCCACCGCCGCAGCTGACTGGCACGCACGCTTCCGCACGCACACCCGCGACGTCGGGAACTCGGCGTCAAGCGCGGCCGGACAGAGTGCGAGAGGCCGGACGCAAGGTGGGCGAGACTGGGTTCATTCTGGGTTCAAACGCGTGGCCAGCCCCTGTAACTCGCCGAATCACCGGAACACAAGAACTTTTGTGCCCCAACGTGTTTCGGCCCTGCTCGTGGAAGTCCAACACGCCCTGGAACGGCTCAGGCGCGTCTCAGCATCTGCCGACCAAGCCGCGCGCACTGCGCTGCGCGGTTCTGATCGACTGGCCGCCACACAGGGTCGATACGGAAGACGTTCAGCCTGTTGTCGCAGGTGTATGAGCTGGCCTCGGCGCTGAACGCGAGCCCTCCGATGGGTCGACCGCCCCCAAGGTCCTCTCGGAAGATACGAATCCCAGGATCCGAGCCGCCAAGACTCCAGTGTCGGAGGGCTACCGGCCCACGGACTCGAGGCAGCGTCCTATCCGGTTCGCTTCCTGATGGCGTCGATGGCCACCACTGCGGAGGCGTCGGCGCCGGGAAGGCTGTGCAGGTACTTCTCGGTCGTGGTGATGCTCGCGTGGCCCGTCCGCTCCATGACGACCTGCAGGTCGGCGCCAGCCGCGAGCAGCCATGAAGCGTGGGCGTGGCGCAGGTCGTGGAAGCGGACGGGGATGTCCAGTCCGGCCTTGGCCAGGGTGGGGCCCCACACCTGCAGGCGGAAGTAGGACCGAGGGATGTGGCCGTCGGTGGTGAGCGACGTAGGCGCGCGGGGCTGGTCGAGGCCCTGGTTCCTGCGCGTCGCGCGGTAGAGGGCGTAGGCGTCCTTGCAGTACCGGCAGTGGCACGGGGCGGTCGAGTAGGCCGAGATCGTCCCGTGGGCGTACTGGAGTCCCGCGGCGTTGGGTTCGGTGAGCCCGAGGGTGGACGGGTCGGGCAGGACGTCGGGGCGACGGCGGACCTGTCCGACCGCTTCGGGTGCGCGGAGAAGCAGGTCGTCGGCGTCGAGCCCGTCCATGCGTTCCAGGAGTTGGTCGGAGATGTGTCGGCTCAACGTGACCTGCCGCCACTCCTGGTCCTTCGGGTAGGGCTTGATCATGAAGCGCTTGTCGTCGACACGTCCCAGCCCGGAGAGCTCGACGACGACGCGGGAGACGGTCAGGGCCCGGGTCGTGGGATCGAAGTCGCGTTTCCTGAGCCCCGTGATCTCGCCCCTGCGCAGGCCTGACTCGACCGCGGTCTCGACGAGGAGCTTGGACGTGGCGTCGGGAAGAAGTGCGTGGATCACCTCGAACTGTTCGGGGGTGATGATGCGCGGGACTTCTTCGCCACCGCGGGGGTGCGCACGCCCTTGCAGGGGTGCAGGAAGGTGACCTGGTCGTTGAGGGCGGTGGTGAAGATCGCGCTGAGGATGGTGACGCAGTAGCGGATGGTGTGCGCGTGGACGCCTTCGCGCTGCTGCCGGGTTACATACCCGCGAATGTGCGAGGGAAGGATCTCGACCATCGGGTAGTCGCCGAACGCGGGCAGGATCCGTCGCCGCAGCTGGTAGGTGTAGCTCTGCCTGGTCGTCAGCTCCATCACGTGGTTGGGCAGCCACTCGTCCTCGACGTAGCGGCGGAAGTGCTGACGGCTGCGTCGCACGTCGCCGACGCGACCTTCCGCGACCTTCGACTCCGCGCGCTGCCAGGCCCGGTCGGCATCGCGCTTGGTCGCGAAGGTGCCCGCGGAGCGTCGCCGTCCCGCGACGTCGACGTAGTAGGCGGTGTACCTGGGTCTACCATCGTTGCTGTTCCGCTTGCGCGTCTGGCCCACCTCGCGTGCCTCCCCTCGCGGTGTCCTTGACCCCCATGTGACCCCGGACGTGGCATCACAGGCCAAAACGGGCTGATACGAGCCAACACCGAAATCCATTGCGCTGCAACAACTATAGCCAGATCGGTGCATCGGAGCGAGAGGCAGAATTGGCGTCAAGGGGGCTTCGCATCGAGGGGGTCAGGGGTTCGAGTCCCCTCAGCTCCACCATGGTCAAGGGCCGGGGATCACCCCCGGCCCTTGACGTCGCTCCGTGTCGACAGCTCCGGTCAGGCGACGTCGACGGTGATGGTGTGCAGGCCGCTGGCGGCGCCGGGGAAGACCGGGCGCACGTCAGAGTCCTGAGGTGTGCCGTCGAGGTCGTGCATGCGCACCCGCAGCTCGTGCGTACCCGACACGGCGGACCAGCGCCAGGACCACAGCCGCCAGGCGTCCGTGCCGATGGGTGCGGCGAGCGTGGCCTCCTGCCACGGGTCGCCGTCGACGGACACCTCGACCGATCCGACGCCGGTGTGCTGGTGCCAGGCGCGACCGCCGACGGCGACGGTCCCCGCGGCCACCCGCGTGTTCGGCCTCGGCACGTCGATGCGGGACGCCGCCTCGATGGTGCCGTCCTGCGCCCAGCCGCGCTGCAGCCAGAAGGGGACGTCGTCGGCGAGCGTCGTGAGCCTGATCTCCTTGAGCCACTTGGTCGCCGAGACGTAGCCGTAGAGGCCGGGCACGACGAGCCGGACGGGGAAGCCGTGGCGCACCGGCAACGGCTCGCCGTTCATCGCGTACGCCACCATCGCGTCGCGTCCGTCGTCGAGGACCGACCGCGGGAACCCGGTGGTGAAGCCGTCGACCGACACCCCCATGACGAGGTCGGCATCCGCGTGCACCCCGACCTTGGCCAGGACGTCGGTGAGCCGGACGCCCTGCCACCGTGCCGTGCCGACGAGGTCGCCGCCGACCTCGTTGCTCACGCAGGTCAGCGCGACGTGCCGCTCGATGCTCGGCAGCGCGATCAGCTGGTCGTAGGTGAGCGTGAGGGGAGCGTCGACGCGTCCGGTCACCGACAGCTGCCAGGTCGCGACGTCGACGGCGGGAGGCGAGAGGGACACGTCGATCTGGTAGAAGTCCGCGTTCGGCGTGACGGCCGGGGCGATCCCCGGGACGTCGGGCGTGATGCCTGCGGGCAGCGGCGGCGCAGGGCTGGTCGGGGCAGGGATGCGCAGGGCGGTGCGGACGGCGTCCACGGCTGCGGTCG
>Ga0208588_1000163_pt1 | contig 21254 bp, 19 predicted proteins | sample NGESurshal092012_8_FD_184483 | JGI IMG/M metagenome (GOLD analysis project Ga0208588, IMG submission 184483) | Arctic peat soil microbial communities from Barrow, Alaska - NGEE Surface sample 415-3 shallow-092012 (SPAdes) | ecosystem: Environmental > Terrestrial > Soil > Wetlands > Peat ...
GACGCCGACCACGGCCGCCATCCGCAGGACGGTACGACGCGGCACGTCCCGTCCGGTCGCGGTCGTCGCCGGCTCCGGGTGCGGGGGAGCGAGACGGTTCCACACGAGCAGCGCGACGGCGACGCCCACGGCGACGGCGAGAGCGAGGCCGAGCGCGTCGGCGGTCGACCCGTTCCACGCGACGAGCCAGCCGAGGGCGCCGCCGCCGACCAGCAGCCACGGCACCGCCGTGGGCCGGGCAGCCCCGACGGCACCGATCAGCGCGCCCCCGAGCAGCACCGCGAGGGTGATCCCGACGACGAGGAGGGGCTTGTCGAGCGTGCCGACGGTGCCGATGAGCGCCTCGCGGGGTGCGTCGGGCATGGCGTCGATGACCCGCTGGGCGGCGTAGGTCACCGGGCTGGGGCGGCCGGGGAGCACCAGCCCGAACACCTCCGCCGCCACGAGGCCCGCGAGCGCCCCGAGGGACCCGACGAGCGCGCCGCGTCGGCGGTCGACGCTCACGGCGTCCTCGGTCTCGCGCGGCTCGGCGGTCTGGGTCACGATGCTCCGTCGGTGGGTGGGTCCCAGGATCTCCCGGGAGGCGCGGTCGCGCGATCCCAGTGCATCGCATCGGGGGCCCTCGACCCAGGCGCGAGGTCTTACCGAACCCTCACGGCGTGCCCCGTTCGCGGTCGCCGGCGACACCCGCTCCGTAGGGTGGCCGCATGCCCCGCGTCCTCGTGGTCGACGACGACCTCACGGTCGCCGAGGTGGTGCTCGGCTACCTCCGCCGGGACGGGTTCGAGGCGGCGCACGCCGCTGACGGCCTCGAGGCGCTGCGCATCGCGGCCGCGGCGCCGCCGGACCTCGTCGTCCTCGACCTCATGCTGCCGGGCATCGACGGCCTCGAGGTGTGCCGCCGCCTGCGTGCGGAGCGCCCCGACCTCCCGGTCGTGATGCTGACGGCGCGCGGCGAGGAGGAGGACCGCATCGCCGGGCTCGAGGTCGGCGCGGACGACTACGTCGTGAAGCCGTTCAGCCCGCGTGAGCTCGCCCTCCGCGTGCGCTCCGTCCTGAGGCGGACCGAGGCCAGGGCGGCGGTCGGAGTCGCCGACGTCGTCGTCGACGGGGACCTCCGCGTCGACACCGTCGCCCGCTCGGTCACCCTCGGCGGCACCGAGGTGTCGCTCACCACGCGCGAGTTCGACCTGCTGGCCTACGTGATGTCGCACCCGGGCAAGGCGCTGCGGCGGGAGGAGCTGATGCGCGAGGTCTGGGGCTGGGACTTCGGCGACCAGTCGACCGTCACCGTCCACGTGCGCCGGGTCCGCGAGAAGGTCGAGGCGGACCCCGCCCACCCGACGCGCCTGGTGACGGTCTGGGGGGTCGGCTATCGCTGGGACCCGACACCGGACTCGAGTGGTGACACCCTGCGTCGGACGTACGCCGACGACGGGTCATGACGGTCGACTGGGGGCTGGCGCTCCAGGCGGCGGTGGCCGCCGCCGTCGTGGGGCTGCTCGGCGCCGCAGCGGTCACCGCCGTGGCGCGGCGCTCGCCGGCGCTCGCCGCGCTGCTCACCCCGGTGACGGTCGTGCTCGCCGTCGCCGCGGGGATCGTCGCGGCCGCCCGGTCGATGGTGCTCGAGGGCGGCAACCTCACGGTGGTGTGGACCGTGCTGCTGGCGACGGTGCCGGTGGCGCTGGTGGTCGGCGTGATGCTCGCGCGGCGCACGATGACGCTGCAGAACGACGCCGAGCGGGAGGCGATGGCCCGCGAGCGCGACGCCGAGGTCGAGGCGCGTCGTCGCGAGATGGTGGCGTGGGTCTCCCACGACCTTCGGACGCCGCTGGCGGGGATCCGCGCCATGGCCGAGGCTCTCGAGGACGACGTCGCGCCCGACCCGACGGCGTACCACCGCCGCATCCGCCAGGAGGTCGACCGTCTGGCCGCGATGGTCGACGACCTGCTGGCGCTCTCGCGCCTGCAGTCCGGGCAGTGGGACCTGCACCTCGAGCCGTTGCGGCTGCGCGACCTGGTGTCCGACGCGCTGGCCGGCGCGTCCGTCCTCGCGGAGCAGCGGCACGTGCGGCTCACGGGCGAGTGCGCCGACGACGTGACGGCCTACGCCGACGAGCCCGTCCTGGCCCGTGCGCTCACCAACCTCGTCGTCAACGCCGTGCGCTACACGCCACCCGGGGGCGCGGTGCACGTCGTGGCGGTCTCGGACGACCGGGCGACGACGCTGCGGGTGAGCGACACCTGCGGCGGCATCCCGGTCGACGATCTCCCCCGCGTGTTCGACGCCGGCTGGCGTGGCGAAGCGGCCCGGACGCCGGGCGCCGAGTCCGGCGCCGGGCTGGGGCTCGCGGTCGTGCGCGGCGTCGTCGACGCGCTGGGCGGCGCCGTCGACGTCACGAACCGGGGACCCGGCTGCGTGTTCGAGATCGTGCTGCCCGTCACGTCGCGCGACGACGCAGCGCAGAGCCTCCGTTGAGCCGGCGCTCCTAGGCTGCGAGGCGGGACCGTCCGCCCGGACGGGAGACGAGGGACGGGCTCCGTGAGCGACTCTGCGACGACGACCGCGACCGGTGCGGCCGCCGCCAGCGGCGTGCTGCTCACCCTCGCGTCCGCGCAGTTCCTCATGACCCTCGACAGCTCGGTCATGAACGTCTCGATGGCGACGGTCGCCGAGGACCTCGGCACCACCATCACCGGCATCCAGACCGCGATCACCCTGTACACGCTCGTGATGGCGACCCTGATGATCACGGGTGGCAAGATCGGCTCGCTCATCGGTCGACGTCGCGCCTTCGCCATCGGCTGCGTCGTCTATGGCACCGGGTCGCTCGTCACGGGTCTCGCGCCGAACCTCGCGGTGCTGATCTTCGGCTGGTCGTTCCTCGAAGGCGTCGGCGCGGCGCTGATCCTGCCGGCGGTCGTCGCCCTCGTGGCCGGCAACTTCGAGCCGCCGGACCGGCCGCGTGCCTATGGTCTGCTGGCATCGGCGGGTGCCATCGCCGTCGCGACCGGCCCGCTCATCGGCGGTGCGGCCACGACGTACGGCTCGTGGCGGTGGGTGTTCTTCGGCGAGGTCGTGGTGGTTGCGGGATCCTCGCGCTGTCGCGGCGGATGGCCGACCGGCCCGTCGAGTCGACCGCACGGCTCGACCTCGTCGGGACGCTGCTGTCCGTGCTCGGCCTGGGGATGTTCGTCTACGGCGTGCTGCGCACCAGCGAGTGGGGCTGGGTGAAGCCGCGCCCCGAGCAGCCCTCGATCGCGGGGGTCTCGCTCTCGTTCTGGCTGATCGGCGCCGGCCTGCTCGTCGTCTGGCTCTTCCTGCTCTGGGAGGGGCACGTGGTCCGTGCCGGACGCGAGCCACTGGTGCGCCCGGACATGTTCCGGATCCGCCAGCTCGACGGCGGCCTGATCATGTTCTTCTTCCAGTTCCTGCTGCAGGCGGGCGTCTTCTTCGTCGTGCTGCTCTACCTCTCCGCCGACCTCGCGCTGTCCGCCATGGCGACCGGCGTGCGCGTGATGCCGCTGTCGATCGCGTTGCTCGTCGCTGCTCTCGGCGTGCCGCGGCTCTGGCCGCGGACGTCACCGCGACGCATCGTGCGCATCGGCATCCTGCTCATGCTCGCGGGCATCATCACCCTGCTCACCGGAATCACCCTGGAGTCCGGTCCGAGCGTCGTCACGGTCCCGCTGCTCCTCATCGGCGTCGTGATCGGGGCCCTCGCCTCTCAGCTCGGTGCCGTGACGGTGTCCGCGGTGCCGACGCACCAGAGCGGCGAGGTGGGCGGTCTGCAGAACACCGCGACCAACCTGGGCGCGTCTCTCGGCACGGCCCTCGCGGGTTCGATCCTGCTCTCGATCCTCGCGGCGTCGCTCATCGCGGGGATCCGGGACAACCCGCAGATCCCGGCCTCGGTGCAGTCGCAGGCGAGCGTCCAGCTCGCCGCCGGCGTGCCCTTCCTGTCCGACTCGCAGGCCCAGGCCGCGCTCGACAAGGCCGGGGTGCCGCAGGAAGTGACGGCTCAGGTGCTCGCGGCCAACCAGCAGGCACGCACCGACGGCCTGGACGCGGCGCTCGCGGTCCTCGCCCTCGTCGCGGTCCTGTCCTTGCTGTTCACCGGGCGCATCCCCGAGTCGCAGCCGACCGGCGACGAGGTCGACGACCCCGCACTCGCCCCGGCCTGACCCGGCAGCGACGCCGATGCCGGGAGGGGGCTACGCCGGGAGGGGGGTCGTGGTGATCTCGGCGCCGAGCGCCGAACCGGCGAGCCACGCCGACCACGTCGTGTTCCAGTCCGAGGCACCCGGGTCGCCCTTGGCCACGAGGTCGTCGATCGAGCGGCTCGTGTGCACCACGTTGACGATGTCGCCGTACTGAGCGAGGTCGTAGTAGGTCTTCGCGTGGTCGAGCGTCAGGTGGATGCAGCCGTGCGACACGTCGGCGAGGCCGAGGTGGCTGTCCCACGGGGCGCCGTGGATGAACGTGCCCGACCACGAGAGCCGGGTGTCCCACTGGACCTTGAGGTCGTAGTACTGCGGGTCGGCCTTGTCGCAGGTGATCTGCGCCTGGCAGGAGGTCATCTCCCGCAGCGCGTCCTTCTCCAGCACGATGTAGTTGCCGGTGCGGGTCTCGAACTGCGCCTTCCCGAGGCTGGTCACCCAGCTGAAGGCGACCTTGCCGTTGACCTTGAAGACGAAGGTGTGGGTCGTGTCGTCGACGATGGTCTGGTGCGCGTCGCCGATCGTGAACAGCGAGACGGCGTCGCGCGTGCCGTAGCGGGTGTCGCTGACCTGGACCCCGTTGAGCTTGAAGGTGACCTGCACCTTCGTGTGGGCGGGCCACGCGGTCTTCGGACGGAAGTGGATCTCCGAGGCGTTGATCCAGTGCCAGGCTCCGACGACCGGACTCGTCGACTCGACCGTGAGGGCGTTCTCCACGGCGTCCTTGTTGGTCACCTTGTGGTCGAAGCGGATCACGACCGGGGCGTTGACCCCGACGGTCTGCCCCGAGCCGGGCAGGATCCCGAAGTGGATCTTCGCGGCGTCGGGCATCTGCGCGACGCGCACGGCGCCGGCGAGGTTGGCGGTGGCGTCGCCGTCGGCGACGACCACGGCGATCCGGTAGACCGCGCCCGGGCTGGGGCGGTCGGTGCTGGTCCAGACCCCGGACGACGGGTCGACCGCTCCTGGGAGGGCCGCGGCGGTGGCCTTGTCCGTGACGGCGACGGACGTGAGCGCTCCCGTGGTCACGGCCACCTTGAGCGGGGAGTCCCAGGGGGCCGGGCTAGTCACGGACAGCTTGGGCGCGGCCTTCTGGGTGGCTGCGGGGGCGGCGTCGCCGCCCGCTCCGCCGGCCCCCGAGCCGGCGTGCAGCTGGAGTCCCGCGCACCCCGAGAGCAGCGCTGCGGACGCCGTTGCGGCGACGAGCGCGACGATCCTGGGGAAGGGCTGCCGCTTCACGGTCCTGGCTCTCGAGTGGTGTGAGGATCACCACGGTAGGTCACGGGGCGCCCACGGGCCACATCGGCATGGGTCGACCACTCCGACGCGGGGGACGACCAGTCGGTTCCCTCCGCGCGGGAGCGACCCTCGGTCACACCCAGGTCGGGAACCACATCCGGATCTGCCACGCGGTGTACGGGATCACCTCGGCCGACCACACGGGGTAGAAGAACCAGGACGCCGCGAGCGCCAGAAGGACCAGCGAGCCGACCACGGACGCCCCGATCGTCCGTCTGCGCGGCGAGGAGTCGGAGCGCCCGAGCATCGTGCCGAGGGTCAACGCGAGCACCATGCAGAGGAAGGGCACGAAGGCGACGGAGTAGAACGTGAAGATCGTGCGGCCCTGGAAGCCGAGCCAGGGCACCCAGCCCGCCAGGACCGCGACGACGACGGCGCCGGAGCGCCAGTCGCGCCGGGAGAACCAGCGCCAGGACTGGTGCACGAGCGCGCCGGTCGCCGCCCACCAGATGATCGGGTTGCCGAGGGCGAGGACCTCGGTGGAGCACTTGGACGCCGTGCACCCGTCGACCCCGAGGTCGCGCGACTCGTAGTAGAAGCTCGTCGGCCGGGTCTGCAGCAGCCAGCTCCAGGCGTTGCTCTGGTAGCTGTGCGGAGAGGTGAGGTGCGTGTGGAAGTTGAGCATCTCGGCGTGGTAGTGCAGCAGCGACCGCAGCGCGCCGGGCACCCAGCCCCACAGCGCCGACGCCGGGTTGGTGTCGGCCCACTGGCGGTCGTAGCCGCCGTCGGTCACGAGCCAGCCGGTCCAGGACGCGACGTAGACGACGAGTGCCGTGCCGGCCATGGCCACGGCGCCGAGGACGCCCTCGAGGGCCGCACCGAGCCAGGCCTGCGACGACCGGACGCCGACGACCTTGCGCATGCCGACGTCCCAGACCACCGTCATGAGCCCGAACGCGAGCAGGAACCAGACGCCAGACCACTTCGTCGCGCAGGCCAGGCCGAGGGCGAGGCCCGCCGCCCACCGCCACGGACGCAGGCCGGTGAACGGTCCGACGCCGGCTCCGAGCGACACCATCGCGGCCTTGTCGTCGCGGTAGGTCAGCACCTTCTCGGCCAGTCGTCGCCTCGTGCGGTCGCGGTCGAGCAGGACGCAGCCGAACGCGATGAGCACCCAGAACATGAGAGTGCCGTCGAGCAGCGCGGTGCGCGACATCGAGATCGCCATGCCGTCGATCGCGAGCAGGAAGCCGGCCACTGCGCCGATCAGGGTGGACCGGGTGAGCCGCCGGGCGACGCGCACGGTGACGAGGATGGCCAGGGTGCCCAGCAGCGCCTGGGTGAACCGCCAGCCGAACGGCGTGAGGCCGAAGGCGTACTCGCCGAGCGCGATGGTCCACTTGCCGACCGGCGGGTGCACGACGAACGCGGGGTTGTTGGCGAACACGTCGATGGTGCGCCAGTTGCCGTCGCTCGCGAGGATCGTCTTGTCGGCGCCTTCGCGGAACGAGCGCTCGTAGCCCCAGCGCAGCAGCGAGAGGGCGTCCTTCATGTAGTAGGTCTCGTCGAAGACGACGGCGTGCGGCCGGGCGAGGTCGCCGAAGCGGAGCAGGCCTCCGAAGACGGTGATGCCGAGGGCGACGAGCCACGAGGTGGCGCGATCGGTCGGCATCGGCGGCACGAGGCGCTCCGCGACCGTCGAGGCGCGACGACCGGACGGCTGACCGACCGGGGCAGGCCGGTGCTCGAGGGTCGCCGTCACCCGCACAGCATAGGGACGTGGCACGCTGATCACCGTGGCTGACGGGACTCACGGCGTGCTCGTCGTGGCGGGGACGCCGATCGGTGACCCGACCGATGCCTCCCCGAGACTCCGCGCCGAGCTCGAGGCGGCGGACGTCGTCGCCGCCGAGGACACCCGCCGGACCCGGCGGCTCGCCGCCGACCTCGGCATCACGCTGCGCGGGCGGGTCGTGTCCTACTACGACGCCGTCGAGCGCGAGCGGCTGCCGGAGCTCGTCGCAGCGCTCGAGGCGGGGGATCGCGTCGTGCTCGTCACCGACGCCGGCATGCCCAGCGTGAGCGACCCGGGCTACCGGCTCGTCGCGGCGGCGGCCGCGGCCGGCATCGGGGTGACCGCCGTACCCGGACCGAGCGCGGTGCTGACGGCCCTGGCGCTCTCCGCCCTCCCGGTGGACCGCTTCGCCTTCGAGGGGTTCCCGCCGCGCAAGGCGGGCGAGCGGGCCCGGGCGCTCGCCGCTCTGGCGCACGACCCGCGCACGCTCGTGTTCTTCGAGGCGCCGCACCGCATCGCGGAGACGCTCGTGGCGATGGCCGAGGCGTTCGGGGCGGACCGTCCCGCCGCGGTGTGCCGCGAGCTGACCAAGACCTACGAGGAGGTGCGTCGCGCGCCGCTGGGCGAGCTCGCGATCTGGGCGGCCGAGGGTCTGCGCGGCGAGATCACGGTGGTCGTCGCCGGTGCCCCGGCCGGATCGACGCCGACCGTTACGGCCGAGGGCGGCGACGCGCGCAAGGCGGCGCTGGCGGCCGTGGCCGCGGCGTACGGGCTCGACCGCAAGGCGGTCTACGACGCGGTGGTGGCGGCGAAGAAGGCGCAGCAGGCCGGCCCGGCGGTTACTCCGGAGAGTGCTCTGCCCCCGCGCCTCTAGGATTGGCACGTGTCCGACACCAAGGCCTTCTACCTCACGACGCCGATCTACTACGTCAACGACGCCCCGCACATCGGGCACGCGTACACGACGACGGCCGGCGACGTCCTCACGCGCTGGCACCGCCAGCGCGGCGAGAGCGTCTGGTTCCTCACGGGAGTCGACGAGCACGGCCAGAAGGTGATGCGGACCGCGGAGGCGAACGACGTCTCGCCGACCGAGTGGGTCGACCGCCTCGTCGGCACGGCGTGGATCCCCGTGCTCGAGACGATCGACGCGGCCAACGACGACTTCATCCGCACCACCGAAGTGCGGCACAAGGAGCGCGTGCAGCGCTTCCTGCAGGGGCTCAAGGACAAGGGCGAGATCTACGAAGGCCGCTACGACGGTCCCTACTGCGTGGCCTGCGAGGAGTTCAAGCTGCCCGCCGACCTGCTCGACGGCGAGGGCGAGTTCGCCGGCCAGAAGGTCTGTCCCATCCACGGCCGTCCGGTCGAGCAGGTCAGCGAGACGAACTGGTTCTTCCGTCTCTCCGCCTACGCCGAGAAGCTGCTCACGCACTACGAGGCGAACCCGCTCGCCGTCGAGCCGCAGTCGGCCTACAACGAGGTCGTCTCTTTCGTCCGCGGCGGGCTCCAGGACCTCTCGATCTCCCGATCCTCCTTCGACTGGGGCATCCCCGTGCCGTGGGACCCGGACCAGGTCGTCTACGTCTGGTTCGACGCCCTGCTCAACTACGCGACGGCCGTCGGCCTCGGTGACGAGCCGGGCACCCCGGGGGCGGAGAAGTTCGCGTCCACGTGGCCCGCGGACGTCCACCTGGTCGGCAAGGACATCCTGCGGTTCCACGCCGTCATCTGGCCGGCGATGCTGATGGCAGCCGGTCTGCCGCTGCCGAAGAAGGTCTTCGCCCACGGCTGGCTGCTCGTCGGCGGCGAGAAGATGAGCAAGACCAAGCTCACCGGCATCGCACCCGAGCAGATCATCGACACGTTCGGGTCCGACGCGTTCCGCTACTACTTCCTGCGCTCGATCACGTTCGGCTCGGACGGCTCGTTCTCGTGGGAGGACATGAGCGCCCGCTACACGGCCGAGCTCGCGAACGGCGTGGGCAACCTGGCCTCGCGCGGCGCGGCGATGGTCGGGAAGTACTGCGACGGCGTGCTGCCCGAGGCGACGTCGTACTCCGACGCGGAGGTCGCGCTGCAGACCCTGCTCTCCGACACCGTCGTGGCGGCTGACGAGGCGATGCTCGCGCTGGACTTCCAGGGCGGCATCACGGCGGTGAAGCAGTTCGTCGACGCGGTCAACCTCTACGTCACCGAGCAGGCCCCGTGGGTGCTGGCGAAGGACGGGGGGGACGTCGCGCGGCTGCACACCGTGCTCTACACGATCTGCGAGAGCCTGCGTGCGATCGCCGTGCTGCACCACGCCGTGATGCCCAAGGCCACGGCGTCGCTCTGGGGGCAGCTCGGCGCCGACGTCGCGATCGGGCGGCTCGTCGACCAGGACGTCACCGACGCGGGGCGCTGGGGCCAGCTGCCGGCCGGTGCGACGGTCACCAAGGGCGCGAACCTCTTCCCGCGCATCGAGGAGACCGCGTCCTGACGCGGGCTGGCTGATGTCCTCGACTGACGAGCCGGTCCGCTCGCGCGCGACGACCCAGGAGTCCGGCCACTCCCGGGAGCTCCAGCGTCCGCCGCTGCCCGAGCCGCTGCGTACGCCGGTGATCGACACCCACTGCCACCTCGACATCGCCGACGGCGACATCGGGGCCGAGTGGCTCGGGGTCGACGACGCGGTCGCACGGGCCACGGCCGTGGGCGTGACGCGCATCGTGCAGGTGGGCTGCGACCTGCCGAGCGCGCGCTGGTCGGTCGCCGCCGCGGCCGAGCACCCGGCGCTCGTCGCCACCGTCGCCCTGCACCCGAACGAGGCGCCGCGGATCCTCGCTGCCGAGGGTCGCGACGCGCTGGAGGCGGCGTACGCCGAGATCACGGAGCTCGCGGCGCAGCCGCAGGTGCGCGCGGTCGGCGAGACCGGGCTCGACTTCTTCCGCACCGGCGCGGACGGCCGCGACGTGCAGGAGGAGTCGTTCCGCCGGCACATCACGCTGGCGAAGGACCTCGGCAAGGCGCTCGTGATCCACGACCGCGATGCGCACGACGACGTGATCCGGGTGCTCGAGAGCGAGGGAGCACCCGAGCAGGTCGTGTTCCACTGCTACTCCGGCGACGCCGAGATGGCGCTCTACTGCACCGATCGCGGCTGGCACCTGTCCTTCGCCGGCACCGTCACGTTCAAGAATGCGGCTCCGCTGCGCGAGTCGGTGGCGGTCGCGCCGATCGACCGCGTGCTCGTGGAGACGGACGCGCCCTACCTCACGCCGATGCCCTTCCGCGGCCGGCCGAACGCGTCCTACCTCGTACCGCTCACGGTGCGGGTGATGGCCGAGGCGGCCGGTCTGCCGGAGGACGAGATGGCTGCCGCGCTCTGGGACAACGCCCAGCGGGTCTTCGGCCCCTGGTGAGGGTGCCGAGAGCCGGCCGATCGGCAGCCTCTCGATCTGCTCAACGAACGTGTGACCCGATACGCGACAGCCCTACCGTCGAGGTGTCTGCACCAGCGCGTCACCGGACGAGGAGCCGTTCCGTGCGAGCCATGCACAAGATCGTTCTGGCGGGGGCGTCGGCCGTCGCGATCGTCGCGGCCGTCGGCAGCGTGACGGCGGCCACCGGGAACCCCGCACCCACTCCTGCGACGACGATGACGGGCTTCTGGTACTGCAGCGGCCCCCACGCGATGCGCATGGTCTGGTCGTTCAACGCTTGCGCGACCGGGGAGAGGAAGTTCTTCCTCACCCCGCCGTCGGGTGCCGGGCTCACCGGACCGACCGGGCCCGCCGGCCCACGGGGCGTAGCAGGACCGACCGGTGCGACCGGCGTCGCCGGTGTCACCGGTGCTGCGGGTGCACCAGGAGCCGCCGGATCGCCCACTGCCGCGGGCGCTGCTGGTTCGGCCGGCGCGACGGGTCCCGCGGGGGCGACCGGTGCGACCGGGGCCGTCGGTCCGACAGGCGCCACCGGTGCCACCGGAGCTGTCGGTGCGACCGGTCCGAGCGACGCGTTCAGCGTCCAGGGCGTGGCGTCCCACACGAACGTCACCGGCGGCGCGATGGTCGACATCCCGGGGACCGCGGTGACACTCCCCGCTGGCAGCTACGTGGTGTCCTGGAACGTGGATGCGACGGCGTCGGTCGCGGATCCGACGGCGAGCGAGCTCAGGTGCACGGTGAGGGACGGCGGGATCGAGGTGCTGGACCGCCATCGGGCCGGGCTCGACCGGGTGGGGCTGTCGAACGTGTCCGGTCAGGGTTCCGTGACGCTGGCGAGCACGACGACCCTGCGTCTGAGCTGCCGGGCCTTCCCCAGCAGCGACCTCTGGATCACCGAGAGCCCGGAGCTGACGGCCGTGCGCGTCGGCACACTCACCCCGTAGCCGTCGGCTCCCTGACCGTGCGCGACATGGTCGCGCTCGGTCAGGGCGTCAGGGCGAGGGCGAAGGCGGTCCGAGCGGCTGCGGCGTCGCCGTTGACCGCGAGGTGCTCGATCCCGGTGCGGTGCCAGAGGGCGAGCAGGAGCCGCTCGGGCGTGCCTGTGACGCTGGCGACCGTCGGCGCGTCCGGGTCGGTGCAGTCGCCGGAGAGCACGTAGGACGTCGACGGAACGTCGGCGGCGACGAGGCGTACGCCTGGCTCGATCGGTGGGATGCGACCGAGGCGGATCTGGCGCGGCGTCATCATCGTGACGACCTCGTCGACTCCGTCGGCAGCGAAGTGGACGTCGACCTCGTGCGGGAATCCCAGTGCGAGGCGCAAGTCGCGGAGGTGCATCGACGTCTCGTGCGGCTGGCGGCGTAGCCAGAACTCGGCGAGACGGGGCTTCGGCCCGAACGTCCACACGGGGGTGGAGGGGTTGGTGGTGCGCAGCGCGTCGACGAGGAGCGCGGCCCCCGACACGAACCAGTCGACGAGCTCGCCGTGGCCGCGCGGTCCGTCCGGTTCGTCGCCCGGTGCGCCGGTGGTGACGATGCCGTGCGCCCAGCGGTGCACGCCGCCGAGGTGGCGTGCGAGGTCACCGACGTCCCAGCCGGGGCAGTCCGGGACCGGCGTGGCGAGGTCCGCGTCACGCAGGACGGCGGCGAACGCGTCGGCGTCGCGGGTCAACGACCTCAGGTACGTGTCACGGCTCAGCACGTCGTGATCGTGGCACGGCGGCGCTGCCCGGCGCCCGCGGTTCGTGGGCGGATCTGCGTGCCCGTTCCGGTGCGCGCCACGACGTGCGGGAGAGTGCTCCCATGACCGAGCCGGACCACCCGCAGAAGGCGCACTTCTCCGGCGTGTTCCACCGTGCGTCGCAGACCTACGACGCGGTCGGCGTCGACTTCTTCGCGCCGCTGGCGAGCGCCCTGGTCTCGCGCGCCGACCTCGTGCCGGGCGACGCCGTCCTCGACCTCGGCTGCGGTCGCGGCGCAGCGCTGTTCGCCGCTGCCGACGCGGTGGGCCCGACCGGCCACGCGTTCGGGGTCGACCTGGCGCCCGGGATGGTCGAGCGGACCGCTCACGACGCCGCTGCACGCCGCCTCGGGCACGTGCGGGTCGAGCTCGGCGACGCCGACCACCCGCCGGTCCGCGACGGCGGTTGGGACGCCGTGGTCGCGTCCTTCGTGCTGTTCTTCCTGCCCGACCCGGTCGCGACGGCGACCCGCGTGCGCGAGGTGCTGCGGCCCGGCGGCCGGTTCGTGCTCTCGACCTTCGACGTCGCCGACGAGCGGTGGAGGGGGGTCGAGGCAGCGGTGCGGCCGTTCTGGCCGCCCACCGACGAGCCCTCGCACCCGGCCACGAAGTCCCGTTTCTCCTCGACCGTCGCGGTGGAGGAGCTGCTCGGCGACGCGGGCTATCACGACGTCGACACGGTGCTGGTGGAGCACGTCAGCGTCTACCGCGACGTGCGGCAGTGGCTCGACTGGACGTGGTCCGCCGGCGCTCGCGTGATCTGGGAGCGGGTGCCCGAGGCAGACCTCGTGACGGCGCAGGCGGCCGCGTGCGACGTCGTCGCCGGACTCGCCGAGCCCGACGGCACCCTGCGCGAGCGCTTCACCGTGCGGCTGCACAGGGCGGTCGCGCCATGACCGACGACGCGCTGCGAGGTTCGGACTCGGCCGTTCCGCATGACCCTGCGGCGCCGGGCGGGGCCACCGGCGACGGCCTGCTGGGCGCCTCCGACGTGCGCGAGCTGGCCGAGCGGCTGGGCGTCCGCCCGACGAAGCAGAAGGGGCAGAACTTCGTCATCGACGGCAACACGGTGCGCCGCATCGTGCGCACGGCCGAGCTGCGCGAGGACGACGTCGTGATCGAGGTCGGACCAGGGCTCGGGTCGCTCACGCTCGCGCTGCTGCCGCACGTGGCGCGCGTGGTGGCCGTCGAGATCGACGAGGTGCTCGCCGGCGCGCTGGCGGAGACGGTCGCTGCGCGACGTCCCGACCTCTCCGACCGGCTCGAGGTCGTGACGGCCGACGCGCTGGCCGTGCGGTCGCTGCCCGGATCCGCACCGACCGCGCTGGTGGCGAACCTGCCCTACAACGTCTCCGTCCCGGTGATCCTGCACCTGCTCGAGGCCTTCCCGTCGATCCGCCGGGTGCTCGTCATGGTGCAGCTCGAGGTGGCCGACCGGCTGGCCGCGGGGCCGGGCGGCAAGGTCTACGGCATACCCAGCGTGAAGGCGCGGTGGTACGGCGACGTCGCGCGGGTCGGCGTCGTGGGGCGCACCGTGTTCTGGCCCGCGCCGAACGTCGACAGCGGTCTGGTGGCGATCACCCGCACGTCGCCGCCGGTGACGACGGCGTCGCGCGCAGATGTCTTCGCCGTGGTCGACGCCGCCTTCGCCCAGCGTCGCAAGACCCTGCGTGCCGCCCTGGCCGGCTGGGCAGGCTCCGCGCCGCAGGCTGAGCAGGCCCTGCGAGCCGCCGGCGTAGACCCAGGAGCCCGAGGCGAGGTCCTCACCGTCGCCGACTTCGCCAGAATCGCCGAACACCACCCTTCTTGATCGTCCCTTAGGGACGATCAACTTCTTCGCCCAGAGCGTCCATAACTCGTGATCTTGGCCGTGGCGACCGGCACCGGACGTGACGCATAGGGTTGGCGCGTGCTGGCATCGGTCACCGTGCGAGCCCCCGCGAAGGTCAACCTCGCGCTCGGGGTGGGGCCGCTGCGCCCGGACGGCTACCACGGGCTCGCGACCGTGTTCCACGCTGTCGGCCTCTACGACGACCTCGTCGCCACCCCGCTCCCGGAAGGATCCGGCCTGCAGCTCGTGGTCGAGGGGGAGGGCGCCGCCGAGGTGCCGCTCGATCGCTCGAACCTCGCAGCGCGAGCCGCCGCTGCCCTCGAGGTCTACGGCGCCTCGCCGGACGTCTCGATCGCGATCCGCAAGGGGATCCCGGTCGCGGGCGGCATGGCCGGTGGCAGCGCCGACGCGGCCGCCGCCCTCGTCGCTATCGACGCCCTGTTCGACCTTGGCCTCGGCAGGGACCACCTCCTCGACATCGCCGCCGCCCTCGGCAGCGACGTCCCCTTCGCCCTGCACGGCGGTACGGCGATCGGCTCGGACACCGGCACGCAGCTCACCACGGCGCTCGTGCGCGGCACCTACCACTGGGTGTTCGTCCTGGCCGAGGAGGGGCTCCCGACCCCGCTCGTCTACCGCGAGTTCGACCGGCTCGCCGCGGGTGCGCCGTTGCGCGAGCCCGTCGTGCCCGACGAGCTGATGGCGGCGTTGCGCGCAGGCGACGCCGTCGCCCTCGGCAAGGCGCTGCACAACGACCTGCAACGGCCGGCGGTGAGGCTGCGCCCGCACCTCGCTCAGGTGCTGAGCATCGGCCACGAGTACGGCGCCCTCGGCGGCATCGTCTCGGGAAGCGGTCCGACCTGCGCGTTCCTCGCGCGCGACGACGAGCACGCGGTCGACCTCGCCGTCGCGTTCACCGCGTCCGGTGTGTGCCGCACGGTCAAGCGCGCCGTCGGCCCGGTGCCCGGAGCGCGCGTCGTCGACCAGCGGGCCGGAGCCTGATGCCGCCGGTCACCTACGTCGCGCTCGAGAACGTCGGCAAGGCGCTCGGCACCCGGACGCTGCTCTCCGGCGTGACCGTCGGCGTGACCGAGGGCGCCCGGATCGGCGTCGTCGGGCGCAACGGCGGCGGGAAGACCACTCTCGTCCGTGTGCTCACCGGGATCGAGCCGGTCGACACCGGCCGGGTGATCCGGTACGGCGGCCTCACGATCGGGCTGCTGGCGCAGACCGACGACCTCGAGCCGACCGCGACGCTGCGCGAGGTCGTCGTCGGCGACCGGCCCGACCACGAGTGGGCCGGTGACGCGCGCGTGCGCGACGTCCTCGACGGCCTGCTCGGAGGAGTCTCGGCGTCGTCGTACGGCGACGGGCTGGACACGGTCGTCGCCACGATGTCCGGCGGCGAACGGCGCCGCGCCTCGCTCGCGCACCTGCTCGTCACCGATCCCGACCTCCTCGTCCTCGACGAACCGACCAACCACCTCGACGTCGAGGCCGTGTCGTGGCTCGCCGCGCACCTGGCCCCTCGCCGTGGCGCGCTCGTCGCCGTCACCCACGACCGCTGGTTCCTCGATGAGGTCGCGAGCGAGACGTGGGAGGTGATCGACGGCGGCGTCGAGCGCTACGACGGCGGCTACGCGGCGTACGTCCTCGCGAAGGCCGAGCGCTCGCGGCAGGCGGCGTCCAGCGAGGAGCGCCGGCAGAACCTGCTGCGCAAGGAGCTCGCGTGGCTGCGCCGAGGCGCACCGGCCCGCACGAGCAAGCCCAAGTTCCGCATCGACGCGGCCAACGTCCTCATCGCCGACGAGCCCCCGCCGCGCGACCGGCTGGCGCTGGAGAAGTTCGCGACCGCGCGGCTGGGCAAGCAGGTCTACGACCTCGAGGACGTCACGCTCGCGCCGGCCCCGGGCGCCGACGCCGTCATCACGCGGCAGACCTGGCGGCTCGGACCCGGTGATCGCGTCGGCCTGCTCGGCCCGAACGGCGCGGGCAAGACGACGATCCTGCGCCTTCTCAATGCCGCGCACGACGGCAGGCTCGATCTCGGCGCCGACGTCGGGGGCGCCGCGGTCGGCGACCCGTGGGCGCCGCCGGACGTCCGCGGCGGCACGGTCCGCGTGGGTCAGACCGTGCAAGTCGCGCACCTGTCGCAGGCCCTCGCTGAGATCGACCCGGACGAGCGCGTCCTCGAGTCGCTGCAGCGCCAGGCGAGGTACGTCGAGCTCGGCAGAGGACGCACGCTGACCGCCCAGCAGCTGCTGGAGAACTTCGGGTTCACCGGCGACAAGCTCTTCACCCGGCTCGGGGACCTCTCGGGCGGCGAGCGCCGCCGGCTGCAGATGCTGCGGCTGCTCGTCAACGGTCCGAACGTGCTGCTCCTCGACGAGCCCACCAACGACCTCGACGTCGAGATGCTCACGGTGCTCGAGGACCTGCTCGACACCTGGCCGGGAACGCTCGTCGTCGTGAGCCACGACCGCTACTTCCTCGAGCGCACGACCGACGACATCTACGCGCTGCTCGGCGACGGAGCGATCCGTCACCTGCCCGGCGGCGTCGACGAGTACCTTCGGCGCCGCAAGGGTGTGCTCGCCGCGGCCACGGGCGAGGCGACCCGTGCTGCGGTGTCATCGAGCCCCGGAACCGCTTTGCATGCAAGCGATTCCGCCGGTTCCGACGGCGTACCTGCGGTCCTGTCGGCGGCCGACGCCCGGTTGCTGCGCAAGGAGCTCACCAAGGTGGAGCGCCGGTCGCAGCGGCTGCACGCGGAGGAGGATCGGTTGCACGCGGAGCTGGCGGCGGCCGCGACCGACCACGAGCGGGTGCTCGCGCTCGACGCCGAGCTGCGGGCGGTCGTGACCGAGCGCGAGGAGCTCGAGGACCGCTGGCTCGCGATCGCCGAAGCCCTCGAGTAGCTGCCGAGTCGTCGACCCGTCCCGTCTCGGGTCCGCCGCAGGTCGGCGGTCCCGTCGGCCTTCACGTGGGCGGCACCCTCCGCTCGACGCGAGTGGCTGCGCACGTTCGCGGCCGCGGCAGGGCGTCAGGCGTCGCCGGCGCGGTCGAAGGGCACGGTGAGCCGGCGTAGCAGGTCCGCGAGCTCCTCGCGGTCGTCCGCCGGGAGGGTCGAGAGGATGTCGCGCTCGTGCGCGAGCAGGTCGGTGAGGGCGTCGTCGACCCGGCCGCGTCCTGCGTCGGTGAGCACGACCTGCACGCCGCGTCCGTCCTTCGGGTCCGGCACGCGGGCGACGAGTCCTTTGGCGGCGAGCCGGTCGATGCGGTTGGTCATCGTCCCGCTCGTCACGAGCGTGACCTGCAGCAGGCGGCCGGGAGACAGCGTGTACGGCGCCCCCTCGCGGCGCAGCGCCGCCAGGACGTCGAACTCCCACGGCTCGAGATCGTGAGCCGCGAAGGCCTCGCGGCGTGCGAGGTCGAGGTGCCGCGCGAGGCGGCTCACCCGCGACAGGACGCCGAGCGGTGCGACGTCGAGGTCCGGTCGCTCACGCCGCCACGCCTCGACGAGGACGTCGACCTCGTCGAGCGTCCGCTCGGCCTGCCGGTCGCTCATGACCTGAGCCTAGCGAGAATCTCTCGACGTCGAGATACCTGCCCCGCCCCGTCACCCTCCGCAACCGCCACCCCCCCACCCGAATTCACTGAAGGACGCCTTAGTTGCCAAGAGAACAGAAAAGGCGTCCTTCAGTGAGAACGGTCAGTCACTCAGGGTGAGGAGCCAGCGGGTCTCGCCGTGGTGCGTGACGTCGGTCGGCGTCAGCCCGAGACGGCGTGCGACGGTTTCGGACGCGACGTGCCCGGGCGCGATGTGAGCGTGCACGCGCGTGACGTCGTCGCCCGTGGCCGACTCTGGACCTCGTACGCCCTCGCGGACGGCCGCCGCGGCCTCGGTCGCGAAGCCGCGACCCTGCCACGGGACGCCGATCACCCATGCGAGCTCGGCGCTCGAGAGCCCGTCGTACGGCGTGGCGACGGTGTCGGCGGCCGCGGACGAGGACCCGGCGGTGGGTCCCACGGTGGCCTGCACGAAGCCGATCGCTGTGCCCGACTCCCGCTCGCGCACGATCCAGGAATGCCACACCTCGTGGCCGTCCGGCGAGAGACCGGAGGCCTGGCGCGCATAGCGCTCGCGGAGCTCCTCGAGGGTCGGCGACGGCTCGTCGTCGTAGAAGACGTAGAGCGCCCGGTCGGCGAGGAGTCCGACCATCTCCTCGGCGTGCGACGGCGACACCGGCTCGAGGTCGAGCCGCTCGGTGCGCAGGGCCGGCGTGGTCAGGACGTGCCGCCCCGCTCGGTGACGAGTCGCGGCTTCTTCTCGAGGCCGACGATGCCGTTCCACGCGAGGTTGACGACGTGCGCCACGACCTCGTCCTTCTTCGGCCTGCGGACGTCGAGCCACCACTGCCCGGTCAGCGCGACCATGCCCACGAGCATGTTGGCGTACATCGGCGCGAACTTCGACGGGAAGCCGGAGCGGTCGAACTCGCGCGCGAGCCGCTCGTCGACCTGGCTCGCGACGTCGCGCAGCAGCGAGGCGAAGTTGCCCGTGTTCTGCGCCACCGGCGAGTCGCGGACGAGCACGCGGAAGCCGTCGCTGCGCTCCTCGATGTAGTCGAAGAGCGCACGCGCGGCCTGCTCGAGGAGCGCGCGCGGGTTGTCGGCCGTCAGCGAGTCGCTGACCATCCCGAGCAGGATGTTCATCTCGCGGTCGACGATGACGGCGTAGAGGCCGTCCTTGCTGCCGAAGTGCTCGTAGACGACGGGCTTGGAGACGCTCGCCTTCGCCGCGATCTCCTCGATCGTGACCGCTTCGAAGCCCTTCTCCGCGAACAGCCTCCGGGCGACGTCGACGAGCTGCTCGCGACGTTCGCGCCCGGACATCCGCACGCGCTCGGTGCGGACCCGCTCGGTGCGCGGACTGCGCGCCGGCACCGCGCTGACGGCCGTCTCGCTCGTCCCGTCGGCGTTCGGGTCCTCGGTCACGACGGTCATCCTGCCGTGCCTGCGGACTCCGGAGTACGCCGGACCGCCTGTGTCACGACACCTTCCGTGACAGGCGGGTGTTCTGGGGGTCCACGAGACGGGCGCGCAGTCGCGCCGCGCGGGGCCACCGGACGTCCGTTACCCAGCCGCGCCACTCGAAGAGCTCGATGAGCCGAGCGCTGGTGTCGACCTGGCCGCGGAGCACGCCGTGGCGGGCGGCGGTCGGGTCGCTGTGGTGCAGGTTGTGCCAGGACTCGCCGCCGGACAGCAGCGCGAGCCACGCGACGTTGCCGGAGCGGTCACGGGTGCGGAAGGGGTGGGTGCCCCAGATGTGGCAGACGGAGTTGATGGACCACGTCACGTGGTGCACCAGGGCCACCCGCACGAGCGAGGCCCAGAAGAAGGCGGTGAGCGCGCCATGCCACGACCAGCTGAGCACGCCGCCGAGCAGGGCCGGGGCGAGCAGCGATACGGCCACCCAGAGGGGGAACAGCCGCGAGATGCGCGCGATGTCGCGGTCCTTGAGCAGGTCCGGCGCGTACTTCTCGATCGGCGTCTGCTCGACGTCGAACAGCCAGCCCGTGTGGGCGAAGAGGAATCCCTTCGCGAGGCCACGTGCGGACTCGCCGTAGGCCCAGGGGGAGTGCGGATCGCCCTCGGCGTCGCTGAACGCGTGGTGCTTGCGGTGGTCGGCGACCCACCGGGCGACCGGGCCCTCGATGGCGAGGCTGCCGGCCATCGCGAGCGCGATCTTCAGCGGTCGGTTGGGCGTGAACGAGCCGTGGGTGAACGCCCGGTGGAAGCCGATCGTGATGCCGTGCGCGGCGATTGCGAAGAAGAGCGCTCCGAGGGCGAGGTCGAGCCATCCGAGGCCCCAGCCCCAGGCGACCGGTACGGCGAGGGCGACGGCGACCAGCGGTACGGCGACGAACGTGCCGACGGCGAGCTGCTCGGCGAGGGTCTGGCGCTCGGCACCGGTGAACATCGGGACGCTGCCGTCGGCACGGGCGGCGGCGTACGCCTGACCGGTCAGCGCCTGCTCCTCGGCGAGTTCGGCGCTGCTGAGGGCGAGGTCGGGGCTGGTGGTCACGGGTCTCCTCGGGGTCTGCGGCCGCGGTCCTAACCTACGGCTACGCAACCGTAACCTACGGTGCCGTAACCTTGTCAAGCCGGGGATGAGGGGAGACCGCAGGCGCCCCTGTCGCCCGCCGGGGCACCTTCATGCGCGGAGCGGGGCGGCGCTGCGGCCTAGGCTGGCGCGCAGACCTTCCCGGGTTGCTCTGCTGGCAGGGGCGACCGCACTTTGAATGCGGGTACGACGCAGGTTCGATTCCTGCCCCGGGAGCCCACGTGAGCACCGGACGTCGCGCTGATGCCGCGCCGAGCCGCCCACGTGAGCTCGGCCGCGCAGGGGCGGCGGCGCAGCGGCCGAGGCCGACGGGGGTTCGACGACGAGGAGACCTGATGGCACTGGCCGACTTCCCCCGCTATCCGCTGACGTTCGGACCGAGCCCGGTGCACCCGCTCGACCGGCTGTCCGACCACCTCGGCGGCGCGCGGCTCTGGGCCAAGCGCGAGGACGTCAGCAGCGGCCTGGCCTACGGCGGCAACAAGACCCGCAAGCTCGAGTACATCGTTCCCGACGTCCTCGCCGTGGGCGCCGACACGCTGGTCTCCATCGGTGGCTACCAGTCCAACCACACCCGACAGGTGGCGGCGGTCGCGGCGAAGCTCGGCCTCAAGGCCGTGCTGGTGCAGGAGAGGTGGGTCGACTGGCCGGACCCGCTGAACGACCGGGTCGGCAACATCCTCCTGTCGCGGATCATGGGCGCCGAGGTCCGGCTCGACCCGGCCGGCTTCGACATCGGCTTCCGGGACAGCTGGACCCGCGCGCTGGAGGACGTCCGGGCACGTGGCGGCACGCCGTACGGCATCCCCGCAGGCGCGTCCGACCATCGGCTCGGCGGGCTCGGATTCGCCAGCTGGGCCCACGAGGTCGAGC
>Ga0208588_1000165_pt1 | contig 21178 bp, 19 predicted proteins | sample NGESurshal092012_8_FD_184483 | JGI IMG/M metagenome (GOLD analysis project Ga0208588, IMG submission 184483) | Arctic peat soil microbial communities from Barrow, Alaska - NGEE Surface sample 415-3 shallow-092012 (SPAdes) | ecosystem: Environmental > Terrestrial > Soil > Wetlands > Peat ...
TGCACTTTGTAGCGAGTCAAGGGACTGGAAGTCGCTACTAATTCGGGCAGTATCGGACCTTGACCAGGCCATATGTGGGGCGGGTGGGGTTCGAACCCACGACCTGACGGATTATGAGTCCGCTGCTCTGACCAGCTGAGCTACCGCCCCGCGAAGACCCTACCGGCCGAAGCGCATCGACTCCGACGTCGGTTGGGGGCTGAGTGGCCGTGCAGAATCTCTTTGCTGCAGGGTGTCCACTCGGGTTCGGTCCGTTCGTGGTGGTGATGAGGGCATCCAGGGTGGCTGTCCACCAGAGCGGACAAGGAGACGACGATGAATCTCACCCTGAACGCCTTCCTCAGCCTCGACGGCGTCGTGCAGGCACCCGGCGGCCCGGACGAGGACCGAACGGGCGGATTCGACCGCGGCGGCCGGGTGCTCCCGTTCGTCGTCACCCGTCCGGCCTGACCACAATCCAGTTCGAGAAGTCCAACCACCGGACACATCCCGATCCGTCCTCACACCAAGGAGCACACATGGCGCAGTACCTGCTATCCGTCCACGGCAGCGACGCCGACCCCATCCCGGTCGACATCGAGGAACTCTTCGCGGCCGTCGACTCGTTCAACAGGGATCTCCAGGCCGCTGGGTCCTGGGTCTTGGCCGGCGGCCTCAACCCGGCGTCCAACGCCACCGTCATCGACGCGACCGGCACCGGTGACCCGGTGATCACGGACGGTCCCTACCTGGAGTCGAAGGAGCATCTCGGTGGTTTCTGGATCGTCGACGTCGCCGACCTCGACGCCGCACTCGAACTGGCCCGCCAGGGATCCGCGGCCTGCCGGGGCGCGGTCGAGGTGCGCCCGTTCCAGCCCGAGCCCGGCGCCTGATCGAATCCGTGTACGTATCCGGTCCCAGCGGTCTGCCGCACGGCGACCTCGACCGCGTCTTTCGGGAGGAACACGGTCGGGTCGTCGCCACCCTCACCCGTCGCCTCGGTGACATCGACGTCGCCGAGGAGGCGGCCCAGGAGGCGTACCTCATCGCCCTGCGGCGGTGGCCCGAGTCCGGCCCGCCCCCGAACCCAGGGGCCTGGCTGACCACGACGGCCTACAACCGGGCTATCGACCGGATCCGCCGCGAGTCGACCCGCGATGCCCGACAGGCCCAGGCCGCCGCCATGATCAGCGCGTACGGCGAACCGGAGGAATCGCACGTCTCGTCCGTGGTGGACGATCGGCTCCGCTTGATGTTCACCTGCTGCCACCCGGCACTGGCGAAGTGACCCAGGTCGCGCTCACCCTGCGGCTCCTCGGCGGTCTGACGGTTGGCGAGATCGCCAACGCCTTCCTCGTCGACGAGGCGGCAATGGCCAAGCGGTTGACCCGGGCCAAGCAGAAGATCAAGGTCGCCCGGATCCTCTACCGGGTGCCGCCCGACGCCGAACTGCCGAGCCGACTCCGCGGCGTCCTCGGCACACTCTTCCTCGTTTCAACGAGGGCTACCTGCCGTCCGCCCCCCGGCCCGACACTCGCAGCGCCGCAACGGATATGACTGTCAGCCTAGACGACAACCCGGGTGGACCCGCCATTCGGACCGATCTGTGCGCCGAAGCAGTTCGACTGACCAGGATTCTGGCGAAGCTGATGCCGGACGAACCCGAGGCGCTCGGCCTGTTGGCCCTGATGCTGCTCACCGATGCCCGCCGACCGAGCCGGGTGGCCGGCGGCGCCCTGGTCGCGCTGCCGGACCAGGACCGCTCCCGATGGGACCGGGACCTCATCGCGCAGGGTCATGCGATCGTCCGTGACTGCCTACGCCGCGGCCGGCCGGGCCGTTACCAGATTCTCGCGGCCATCAACGCCGTGCACACCGACGCGGCGACGGCCGAGCAGACGGACTGGCGGCAGGTCGTTGCCCTCTACGACCAGCTTCTGGCCGTGGACCCCACCCCGATCGTTGCGCTCAACCGCGCCGTCGCGGTCGCCGAGGTCGACGGGCCGGGGGCGGCGCTCGAGATCATCGACACGCTGGACCTCGACGGCTACCACGCATTCCAGGCCACCAGGGCGGATCTGCTCCGCCGGGCCGGGCACACCCGCGCCGCAGTCGGCGCCTACCGGCGTGCACTCGAGCTCGCCGGCAATCCGGCCGAGCAAGCATTTCTCCGCGGCCGCCTCGACGAGCTGGGCGCTCGCGAGACACCTGAGAGTTGAGGGGGTTTCTGGTACCCGGGCCAGGAGGTCAGCCCGAACTGGTTGACGGACAACACCTCAGCGCAAGACACCCTCCCGCATCAACAGGTACCGCCCGCCTGCGGACAGGTCCGCACTCTGGCGCAGAGGCCGCAATCATGGCGACAACCCCGCCGAAGGCGTGGATAGTGGTCACGCGTGACACCTTCCCAACGGGGGATGCGACATCCAACTTCTCGGTGCGTTGACCGTGCACGTCGACGGGATCGCCGTCGACGCCGGGCAGTGGCGGCTCCGGAAGGCGAAAGCCCTGGTCACCATGCTCGCATTGGCGCCCGGTCAGCGTCGCCACCGAGAGCAGGTCCTGGACCGGCTGTGGCCCGATCTTGAGCCGGCTGCGGCAGCCCGCAACCTGCATCAGACCTTGTACGTGGCCCGTCGTACGCTCGCCGGCCTCGGAGCTGCGACCACCGGGTTGCTGGCGATCCGGGACGACCAGGTCGTCCTGGACGACGCGGGCCCGGTGGACGTCGATGTGGTGCGGTTCGAGAGCTCGGCCGCGGCAGCGTTGAGCTCCGGGGACGAGGAAGCCCTGCGAGCCGCGGCCGACCTGTACCGCGGCGACCTGCTCCCCGATCTGCCGGACGCGGATTGGCTCACCGCGCGCCGGGATCAACTCCGGGAAACTCATCGCGCGATCGTGGTGAGATTGGCGGCCGAAGTGCGGCAGCGCGCTCCCGAGGAGGCGCTCGTCATCCTCACCCGGGTGCTCGAATCGGACCCGTTGCACGAGGGAGCGGTCCGCGCCCAGATGCAGGTGTTGGCAGACATGGGCCGGCGATCCGAGGCGCTTGCCCACTACGAGCGGCTCGTCGACGACCTGCTCGACGCGTTCGGCACAGACCCGGACACCCAGACGGTGGCCCTGTTCCGCGAACTCCTCACTGGTTCGCCCGCGGGGGTGCGGCCGGCCAAGGCTGTCGAGCCCACCGGCAGCAACGGCGAGAACGGTTATCTGCCTGCACCGTTGACCAGCTTCATCGGGCGCGAACGTGAGTTGGTCGACGTCGAGCGACTGCTCGACCGGGCTCGCCTGCTCACCCTCACCGGAGCGGGCGGCAGCGGCAAGACCAGACTCGCCTTGGAGGCGGCACGGAGGGTCCGTTCGGCGTACTCCGACGGAGCGTGGTTCGTCGACCTCGCGGGCGTCGGCGAGTCGTTGCTGGTGGCGGACGCCGTGTCGGAGGCACTCGGGTTGGAGCCAGGCGCGGCACCGAGCCGCGGGCAAGCGCTGGTCCACCAGTTGCGGCGCCGTTCTCTGTTGGTCGTGCTGGACAACTGCGAACACCTGCTCGCGGCCTGCGCCCACCTCGTTGCCGCGCTTCTCGCCGGATGCCCTGACGTTGACGTGCTGGCCACCAGTCGGGAACCGCTGCACGCCCAGGGGGAATTCACCTTCCGGGTGCCCTCACTCGCCCTGCCCTCGCCCGTCCAGGCGCGCGACCCCGACCTGGCAGAGCTCGGCCGCTTGCCCTCTGTTCGCCTTTTCGTCGAGCGGGCAGCTCAGGTTCGGCCGGGTTTTGCGCTCGATGGCGACAACGCGCAAGGAGTGATCGACCTGTGCCGACGCCTCGATGGGATGCCGCTGGCCCTGGAGTTGGCGGCCGCGCGGACCGCTGTCCTCGAGCCCGCCGAAATCGTGCGGCGACTGGGCGATGCGCTCACCCTGCTCGGCGGGGGGCCCAATGGCGTGACGCGCCATCAGACCCTGCGCGGCACTCTGGAATGGAGCCACGACCTGCTCAGCGAACCGGAGCAGGTCCTGCTGCGCCGGCTCTCGGTGTTCTCGGGTGGGTTCACGCTCGCGGCGATCGAGGCGGTCTGCGGAGATGCTCCCCTCCAGCGAGCGGACCTGCTGGATCTGTTGGCCAAACTGGTGGACAAGTCCCTGGTGGTCACAGAAAAGACGGCTGCCGGCACCCGGTACCGGCAATTGGAGACGGTCCGCCAGTTCTGTAGCGAGAACCTCGACCGGGCAGGCGAAACCGGTCAGCTGTCGGCCGCGCATTGTGCTCATTTCCTTGACTTGGCGGTGTTGCACAACCCGGAGCGGGCCACCGGCGTGGTCATCGAAGAACCGAAGTTGCTCGATCGGGAACATGACAACCTGCGGGCGGCGTTGCGGTGGGCGTGCGCCCACGACCCGGAAACCGCGCTCCGGCTCGTCGCCTGTCTGTGGCGCTTCTGGTTCCTGCGCGGTCACGCGGTCGAGGGCGCGCGCTGGGTCGAACGCGCCCTGGCGGTAGCGCCCGGCCCGACCAGGCCCCGGGCAGCGGCCCTGATCGGCCTCACCGGACTGGACAGCCGCCAGGGGCGCAGCGATCGGCACCGGGCGATGGGTGCGGAGGCTCTGCGGATCGTGCGGCAGATCGGCGAGCCCGACGAAGTGATGATGGCCCGGATTGTCGATGCCGCTCTGGCCTGGAGCACTTTCGACCTGGACGAAGCGGAACAACTGGCTGCAGACGTGCGCGCCGAAGCAATCGACCGGAACCGGCCCGAACACGCCGCCGCCAGCAGTTGGCTGCTCGGCCAGTGCGCACTGTCCCGGGAGGACGGACCACTCGCGGCTCGGCATCTGGACACCTGCCTGACCGAACTTGCCCGGTCCGATACGCGTACTCGTCCGTTCCTTCCGGTGATCACTCCCAGCCTGCAACTCGTGCCGATTGCCGGACGCCTGGTCCCCTGCCTCGAGGAGACAATGTTGCTGGGCAGGCGGGTGGGCGTCATTCAGGCGACCGGGCATGTACTGTCCGCGATCGGCTATGCCAAACGGCTCTCGGACCGGGGGTCGGCGATCTCTGTCATCTCCGATGCGGTCGAGCAGTTCACCGAACTGGGCGACGACCTGGCCAGAGCGCAAGCCCTTCACCAGCTCGGCTGCGTCCACCGCGACGGCGGCGATCATCGGGCAGCCGGTGAGGCGTTGTCGTTGGCGCGGGAACTTCGGGTCGGACTCGGCGACCGCCGGGGGGAGTTGCTGACCGAGATCAACATGGCCCTGCTGCACGCGATGGGCGGCGACATCGACCGCGGCCTGGCGAACGCGAGGCGTTGCCTGGCCGGATTCGAGTCCGCCGGTGACCAGGTGGGGATGGGTGCGACGCTGACCATCCTGGGGGCAATCGAGCTGCTTTCCGGAGAGATCCGGGCGGCGCGGGAGATGTATGGACGGGCTGCAGAAAAGACCGCGCCATGGCGGCGACTGACCGGTTGGCTGCGGTTGATGGTGGCCGAGCTATCCAACGAACTGGGCGATCAGCACCGAGCCGCGCGCGAAACCGACAAGGCAGCAGTAGTTTTCGACCGCACGACGTGCGTCGTCGCTGCCGGTCGGCTGGCCGAGCTGCGCGCCCGGGCGCTGGCCGGCAATGCGCATCAATTCATGCATTGAGATCGCTGGAAGGACCTGGAGACCTGGAGGTCGACACCCTACAATTCGGGCGGCTCGTCGCGCTCAAGAACGAGGACGACCCGACCAACCTGTTCCGGTTGAACCAGAACATCACCCCAACGGTCTGACAACGACATCGGAATGACCCGGTCTCGCCCGGGGTGAGACCAGGCGGGCGGTCATGGCCGCACAGCCGTCCTCGCGATGACTTCGACGTGGGCTTCGGCGCAGTCGACGACCGGAAAGTCTGGGCTGAAGCCGTTGAAGGCCAACGCGAGATCGGTGCCGGCGAGCAGCACCGCGTCGGCGCCGTAGTCCTTGACCAGGGCGCGGCCAGCCTCGACGAAGACGGCGCGTTGCTGATCGGTGCAACGAGCAGTGGATGCCATCGTCACGTAGGCCTCGTGGACCTCGTCCAGGTTGTCGTTGGGTGGCGCGATGGCCTCGACGTCGAGCAGTGCGCCGTAGAGTTTGGACTCCATGACCCCCCGTGTCCCGAGGAGCCCGACGCGCCGGAATCCCCGCAGCTGAACCTCATCCCGCACGGCACTGAGAAGGTCGATGACAGGGAGAGGCGACACTCGTTCGAACGCCCGGATACGGAAATGACCCGCAATAGAGGTCACTGCGACGCGGTGGGCGCCCGCTGCCTGCAACCTGCGGGTGAGATGTTCGTAAATGGCGACTTGCCCGTGTTCGTTCCCAGCGGATTGGTTCGCCAACAGCGTGGCGGTGTCAGCGTGCGTCATGGTGAGTTCGAGGTCGGCTCCGGCAGCCGCGACCCGCTCGATCAGGCTGCGGTAGTAGTAGTCCGTCGCCGCTGGGCCAATGCCGACGATGAGTCCGATGTGCACGCAAGTCCTCTCGACGAACCTCCCCGCTGAACGATTCGGCGGAGCCGGCCCAGCTGGCATGGTAGTTGGACGTGACCGAAGACGAGATCGTCAACGAGGACATCCCGCGCACACCGCACGAAAGCTGGTTCTTCAACGCGCCGCCCGACGCCGGAGTGTTCGGTGTCCGACGCCGGTGCCACCACCGCGCCGCTCGACACCGGGCCGCGCACCGCGGTCGCGCGGGCCGCGGTGCGCGGGGCGGCGGTGCGCGGGGCGGCGGTCATGATGGACTGAATGTCCGTTTTGTGTTGACTGACGAATATTATCCGAGTAGGACTGACCACGTACACAGAGGAGTTTCGGTCACTCTGTGGAGGGGAGCAGTGTCCGCACCGGAAGCGCGGAAAGCTCGCCCATATCCCGGAGTTTCAACGGTGCCGGCACCTCACATTCCAATCCCGGCAATCGTTGTCGGGATGACCTCCCCTTGAAATGACAACCGATGGTCAGGGGGTCACCCCTGAACGTCGGCGAGTGTGGGCGTCGAGCCTGACGTTCGAGTGAGTCTTCCCGGTCCGGGATGTGGTCAGCAGTCGGACCACGAGAGTAGCAAGGAGAGCGCAATGCCCGACGTTTCCGGTCCCGGCGGTAGCGCCCCCGCCGCACAAACGCAGCCTGCCATCGCCGGGTTGGACGGATTCGGGTACGGAGCGCCGGCCAGGGCGGACGTGGACCCTCGGGCACCCGCGGCGCACCGGGTCGGGCCGGGATTCATCTCGTTGTACACGTTGGCGTACGTGGGCACCATCCTGCTGTTCCTCGCGCCCCTGCTGGTCAGCTTGGCGTTGAAGATCAACTCACTGGTGGGGATCGACCAGGCACCGAACAGTTTGGCGCTCGTCACCGGTGTCGGCGCCCTGCTGGCAATGGTGGCCAATCCGTTCTTCGGCAGGATGAGCGACCGCACTTCGTCGCGGCTGGGCATGCGACGGCCCTGGATGGTCATCGGCATGCTGGGCGGTTCCTTCGGCATCGGAATCGTCGCCGTGGCACCCAGCATCCCGGTCGTCCTGGCCGGATGGTGCACCGCCCAGCTGTTTTTCAACGCCCTGCTCGCCGCCCTGGTGGCTGTGCTGCCGGACCAGGTTCCGACCGCTCAGCGCGGCATGGTTTCCGGTGTTCTCGGCGTCTGCCTGCCCATCGCCGCGGTCAGCGGCACTTTCGTGGTCCAACTGTTCACCGGCAACCAGCTCGCCATGTTCCTGGTCCCCTGCGGGATCGGCGGGCTCCTCATCCTGCTCTTCGCGGTCACGCTGAAAGATCGCCGGCTGGCCAAGGCGGACAAGCCGACATGGTCACTGCGGGAATTCGCCGGCACGTTCTACGTCAACCCGCGGAGAAGCCCGGACTTCGCCTGGGCCTTCGCCAGTCGCTTCATGTTCGTGCTGGCCTACGCCTTCCTGACCACCTACCAGGCCTACTACCTGCTGGACAAGATCGGCAGCGCCGAGGCCGATGTGCCGCAACAGATATTCCTCGGCACACTCGTCCAGTCCGTCGTCCTCGTCGGAGCCTCCCTCGTCGGCGGCAAGCTGTCTGACCGGACCGGCCGACGGAAGATCTTCGTTCTCACCGCGGCGATTGTGTACGGCCTGGCGATGTTTGTGATCGCCATCGCGAGCAACTTCAACGGCTTTCTTGTTGGTATGGCCATCGGCGGACTCGGCTTCGGTGTGTACATGGCCGTCGACCTCGCGCTCGTTGCCGACGTGCTGCCGGACAAAGCCAGCGCCGCAAAAGATCTGGGAGTGATGAACATTGCCGGCGCCCTCCCCTATACCATCGCGCCGGCGATCGCACCGGTCATTCTGGTGATCGGCGGCGGCAGCTACGGTGTGTTGTACGCGGTCGCCGGCTGTTGCGCTGTCGCTGGCGGCGCCGCAATCCTGCCGGTGAAACGCGTCCGATGAACAGCCGCCGGCGCCGTCGATGCAGACCTCGTCGGAGACGGCGGGCGACCAGTTGACCTCAGCCGGACCTGTCCGAGGGCCGGTCGCCATTTCCGGGTCGCGCGGAAGGAGGTCAGCTCCCGGTTCGGCCGCGCAGCACAGCACAGAGTCCATTGCGGTACGGCCGCGTGCTCTACCGTCGTCGTGTGCATCCCCGCTGCGAGAGACCCTGAGGGAGCTGCGTTGGCAAGCCCGTTGGTCGAGACCAAGCTCTACGTTCCGAGGCTTCGTCGAAGCTTGGTCGCCCGTCCACGACTCAGCGGGCGTCTGAGTGGAGGCTCAGAGGCCAGGCTGACACTGATTTCCGCGCCCGCTGGTTTCGGTAAAACGACGCTGCTCACCGCCTGGCTTGGCACCGCGGCCGCGGAGAACCGGTCGGTGGCGTGGCTCTCACTGGATGAGAGCGACCGCCGACCCGCCACGTTCTGGACCTATGTGATCACGGCCCTGCAGACAGCGGTGCCGGGCGTCGGCGCCGGTGTTCTCCCTCTCCTCCAGTCGGCCCAGCCCCCGATTGAGACCGTCCTGGCCGCGGTACTCAACGAGCTCTCGGCAGTACCGAACGACGTGGACCTGGTGCTCGACGACTATCACCTCGTCGACGGGCCCGACCTCCGGGCCGGCATGGCGTTCCTGCTGGAGCACCTCCCGCCGCACGTCCACCTGGTGATCAGCAGCCGAGCTGACCCGCTCCTGCCGCTCGCGCGGCTGCGGGCTCGCGGTGAGCTTGTCGAGGTCCGCGCCGCCGACCTGCGCTTCACCCCCGACGAGGTGGCGGCCTACCTCAATGACGTCATCGGGCTGGATCTCGCAGCGCAGGACATCGCCGCGTTGGAGGGACGGACCGAAGGTTGGATCGCGGCGCTTCAGCTGGCTGCGTTGTCGATGCAGGGACGGGAAGATATCGCGGGTTTCATCGCCGGCTTCGCGGGCGACGACCGGTACATCGTCGACTACCTGGTCGAAGAGGTTCTGCAGCGTCAAACCGAACAGATCCGCACCTTCCTGCTGCGCACCTGCCTGCTTGACCGGTTGAGCGGCGCGCTGTGCGATGCCGTGACCGGTGAGCCCGGCGGCAGGGCCACCCTGGAGTCGCTGGATCGCGCCAACCTGTTCCTGGTCCCGCTCGACGACAGCCGCCACTGGTACCGCTATCACCATCTATTCGCGGAGATGTTGCAGGCCCATCTCCTTGATGAGCGGGCTGACGAGGTCCCCGAGTTGCATCGCCGAGCCAGCCGGTGGTACGAGCAGAGTGGGCAGCCGTCACCGGCGGTCCGCCATGCGCTGGCCGCCGGAGACGTCGAGCGGGCAGCAGACCTGGTCGAGCTGGCCGGTCCGGCGCTGCGCCGTAGCAGGCAGGAGGCCACGATTCGTGGCTGGCTGGATGTCATCCCCGAGGAGGTCGTTCGGCGCAGGCCGGTCCTCGCGGTTGGCCTTGTCGGGGCGTTGATGGCCGGCGGCGAATTCGGCGGCATCGAGGAACGCCTGCGGGATGCGGAGCGCTGGCTGGAGCCGGCCGTGCCTGACCGAGAGGGGCCGCAAGCGCGTTCGGAGAGAATGATCGTCGTCGACGAGAAGGAACTTTCCCGCCTGCCCGGGGTGATCGAGATGTCTCGAGCCGGGCTGGCGTTGATTCGCGGTGACCTTCCCGACACCCTCCGGCACGCCCAGCTGGCGATCGACCGCGCGACTGCCGAGGACCACGTCACGCGGGCCGGGGCCTCAGCCCTCTCGGGGCTGGCGTTCTGGACCGGCGGGGATCTCGAGGCTGCACATCAGGCGTACTCCGCGGGTGTCCAAGGGCTGCAACTCGCCGGGCACATCTCCGACGTCCTGGGATGCTCGATCGCACTTGCCGACATCCTCAGCACGCAGGGCCGCCTGGGCGACGCGCTGCGCACCTTTGACCAGGCGTTGCAGCTCTCCTCCTCCGAACCCGGGACCGTGCTCCGGGGAACGGCGGACATGTACGTCGGGATGAGTCAGATCGCCTGTGAGCGTGGCGATCTGAAGACCGCAACTCACCACCTGCTGCACAGCCAGGAGCTTGGCGAGCACATCGGGTTGCCGCAGAACCCGTACCGGTGGCGGGTCGCGATGGCCCGTGTCCGGGAATTCCAGGGCGATCTGACGGGCGCGCTGACCCTGCTCGACGAGGCACAGCGGGTATACATGGGCGACTTCTCCCCGAACGTGCGACCGGTCCCAGCGCTGCGGGCACGCGTGCTGGCCGCGCAGGGCCACGTGGCCCAAGCGCTCGACTGGGCCCGGGAGAAGGGCCTGTCCGTGGACGACAACCTTTCCTACGTCCGGGAATTCGAGCACGTCACCCTGGCCACGGTGCTCCTGGCGCGGTACTCGACGGACGGTGAAGGGACCTCCCTGCACCAGGTCACCCACCTTCTGGAACGCCTGCTGCCGGCCGCCGACGCGGGCGGCAGGACGGGAACCGTCATCGAGATCCTGGTGCTACAAGCACTCACCCACCACGCCGGCGGCGACACCCCGGGAGCGCTGGCTCCACTGGAACGTGCGCTGACCCTGGCAGAACCGGAAGGCTACGTTCTGGTGTTCGTCGGTGAGGGACCACCGATGGTGTCCTTGCTGACGGTGGTCGCCCGACAGCGGCCCGGGTGGGACTACGTCCGTCGGCTCCTGGCCGCCTGCACCGATGACGGGCGGGCCGTCCCGGTGCGAGCCCCCGGCGAAAGGGCCCGCCTCGGCGTGGGCCTCGTCGAGCCCCTGAGCGAACGCGAACTGGATGTGCTGCGGCTGTTGGCCACCGACCTGGACGGGCCCGAGATCGCGCGTCAGCTCATCGTTTCCCTGAACACCATGCGCACCCACACCAAGAGCATCTACGCCAAGCTCGGGGTGAACAGCCGACGGGCGGCGGTCCGCCAGGCCGAGGAGCGGGGCCTCCTCTCGCATCGCCGCGCCGCTGATTTCTGATCACCGCCGCAGGCGCCCGGCGGCCGGTCGGCTTCACTGCTGATGCCCGAGGACGTGTAGCACACTGGTGCTACAGGGACGTCCATGAGTGCCACCGTCAGTCAACCCGAACTGCGCAACGACAGCGGGGCGATCATGCGTCGGGCCGAACAAGGAGAGAGCTTCACGGTGACGGGCAACGGCGTTCCGGTTGCAGATCTTCTGCCGCACAGAGCTTTCGGTGCCAACGGCACTCAACGCCTTGTTCCGGTCGCGGAGATCGCACCGCTGAACAGCACCGCAGCACGTCATCGGGCGGGCACAGCCGGCCGGGATCCGAAGCCGCGTCGGTTCGATCTCGTGATTGCCGCGGTCGCCGTAGCGGCCGACCTGCCGCTGATCACCCGCAACCCTTCGGACTTCCGAAATATCCACCAGGCATTGACGATCATCCCGATCGGCTGAACAGAAGTTGTCAAGCTGGATGAGGCCAGGTGGGAGTGATCTTTGGGTCGCGGGCGGTGTCGAACCAGGCCCTGATCGTCCTTGCAGACCGACTCGGCGCAGCGCCTCGGTGTTCACCCACGCCGCGTGGTGATCCATGGTGCGCAGCACGCCGGGGCATATCCGCCGCGGGATCATCGAGCCACCGCGCGTCGAACCGCGTGCTCGGCCAGTATCGGATCGACAGAGTCCCCGGTGATCCATTCCACCTCCGGATAGGCGGGGATGGGCGGCCATCCACTTGCGCACTGCCGCAACGATCAGGTCACCACATCAATCACCACAAGTGGTGATGTCGGCTCACCACATCGGCTTCTATCTTTCGATCACACCAACAAATGGCCGGGAGATTCATCCGGGTAGGCAACGGCGAAGGGAGCCTGATGAGCGAAATATCGACCGCCAACGAGGCCGGGCGGTACGAAATCCGCCTCAAGGGGCACCTCGGCAACCGTTGGGCCACCTGGTTCGACGGGCTGGCCCTCACCACCAACAGCGACGGCACCACCACCATCCACGGCATCGTCGTCGACCAGTCCGCATTGCACGGCCTGCTCCAGAAGGTGCGCGACGTGGGCCTGCCGCTGATCTCAGTCACCCGGGTCGAACCCGACCAGCGCGACCTGCCCACCAGCGATCCCCGATAACTCAGCGACCCAGAACAGGAGAACGACATGTCGACCACCGCTCACACCATGAAAACCACAGCAACGAAACGAGTTCCGATGACCTCACTGAGGAAGACCTCGCTGACCGCGGGCATTTTCTACCTGATCACCTTCGTCTCGATCCCGACCTTCGGCCTGTACGCCGCGGTGAAGGAGGCGAACTACATTGTCGGCTCCGGCCCGGACACCCAGGTCCTCATCGGCGGCCTCCTGGAAATCATCGTGGCCCTGGCCGGCATCGGCACCGCCGTCACGCTGTACCCGGTGGTGAAAAGGCAGAACCAAGGAGTCGCGCTGGGCTTCGTCACCATGCGGACCCTGGAAGCCGCCACCATCTTCGCCGGCGTCGTGAGCCTGCTGTCCGTCACGACCGTGCGACAAGCCGGCGCCGGACCAGATGCACTGGTCGCCGGTCAGGTACTCACCGCCCAGTACCACTGGATGTTCACTCTCGGACAAGCTCTCCTGCCGGGGATCAACGCCGTGCTGCTGGGCTCCCTGCTGTACAAGTCCGGCCTCGTCCCCAGGATCCTGCCAATCCTGGGCCTCATCGGAGCGCCCATCATCTTCGCCTCCGTCCTCGCAAAGTACTTCGGTCTCTACGACGAGCTTTCCGTGTGGTCGGCGCTCGGGGCACTCCTGATCGCCGTGTGGGAGTTCTCGCTCGGCGTTTACCTGACCGTCAAGGGCTTCAAGCCTTGCCGCATCACAGCCGAAATGACCGCAGAGAGCAATTCGGCCGCCCACCACGAAGGCACCGTCTGACGGTCGGTGGTGCCTGCCCCACCTGGGACCGGCACCACCCCCGCAAGCCGAAAACCTCTGCCCTACTTGTCGTCATCCCGCCAGGATTGCGCGGCCGATGCCCGGCCGGCGCGGTGCGGACGACACACCGCCAGTTCCACCGTCACCACGACAGCCGATGCCCGGTTGCCTACGGCGGGACAGCGACCACCTGCTTCGACTGAATCAGCCCACAATGTCCTGAAAGGCAAACACGATGATCGAGGTAGAGAATCTCAGCAAACGCTACGGCACCAAACTTGCCGTGGACGGCTTGACCTTCGTGGTGCAACCCGGAATCGTCACCGGCTTTCTCGGCCCGAACGGTTCCGGGAAATCCACCACCATGCGAATGATCGCCGGACTCGACCAACCCACCGCCGGCCGGGTCACCGTGAACGGCGGTGACTACCGGTCCGCCGCCGCCCCGATGGCCGAACTCGGGGTACTGCTGGAGGCCAAGGCGGTGCACACCGGTCGATCAGCCCGCAACCACCTGCTCGCGCTGGCCCAGACCAACGGGATCACAGCGCGGCGGGTGGACGAGGTCATCGACATCGTCGGCCTGCGCGAGGTCGCCGGCAAACGGGTCGGCGGGTTCTCCCTCGGCATGGGTCAACGTTTGGGTGTGGCATCGGCGCTGCTGGGCAACCCGCAGACCGTGGTCCTGGACGAACCCGTCAACGGATTGGACCCCGAGGGTGTCCGGTGGATGCGCACCATGCTCAAAGACCTCGCCGCCGACGGCCACACGGTATTCGTCTCCTCCCACCTGATGAGCGAAATGGCCCAAACCGCAACACGACTGGTCGTCATCGGCCGCGGCCGCCTCATCGCCGACACCACCGTCGACGAATTCGTCGCCCGCGCCTCCAACCATTCCGTCACCGTCCGCACACCCGAGCCGGCTCGACTGCGGGACCTGCTTGTCGGGCCCGACATCACCGTCACCACCGAACAATCCGACGTGCTGGGGGTCGACGGCCTGACCGCCGAGCACATCGGGACGATCGCCTGGCAGAACCAGATACCCATTTTCGAGCTCACCGTCCAACAGGCCTCCCTGGAAGAAGCGTTCATGACACTGACGAACGACTCCGTCGAATACCGCTCCACCGAGATCCCGGCCGGCCAGAACATCGGCACCGCGGCGGTGACGTCATGACCGACACACTCGCCCCCGCATCGGCCACCAGCTCCGCTCCTACCCGGTTGCGGGTGACGGGGCCGCGGGTCGTGCTGTCCGAATGGACGAAGTTCCGTTCGCTGCGGTCCACCGTCTACACGTTGCTGATGGCCGTGGTGTTCATGATCGGTCTCGGCGCCATGATCGCGGCCATCACCGCGAATCAGCCCGGTGGTTTGGGGCCCGGCGAATCCGCCGTCTCGGTGTCGCTGTCCGGCATGTTCTTCGCGCAGTTGGCCATCGGCGTGCTCGGAGTGCTAATGATCACCGGTGAGTACAGCACCGGCATGATCCGCTCCTCATTGACGGTGGTGCCCCGCCGGCTGCCGATGCTGTGGGGGAAATTGGCGGTGTTCGCCGGGGTGGTGTTGCTGACCATGCTGGTCGCCAGTTTCGCGGCGTTCTTCGTCGGCCAGGCAGTCCTGTCCGGGCAGCAGGAGGACGCGTCACTGTCCGACCCGGGCGCGCTGCGCGCGGTGGTCGGCGCCGCCTTGTACGTCACCGTCGCCGGGATCACGGCGCTCGCGTTGGGTGCGTTGCTGCGGAACACCGCCGCCGCGATCACCACCTTCGTCGCGGTGTTCTTCGTGCTCCCCACACTGACCCTCCTGCTACCAGCCTCCGTCACGGACCACTTCGCGGCGTACCTGCCGTCCAACCTCGGCGGAGTGTTGACCGGCAGCACCTCCGGCTTGGCCCACCCGTTCGCGCCCTGGACCGGGTTCGGCGTGCTGTGCGGCTACGCGGTCGTACTCGTCGCGTTCGCCGCCTGGCGGCTCCGCCGCGTCGACGCCTGACCGCAGTGCCTTGTCTGACCGAGATCAACGCCGGGATCAACGATGATCCCCGGGCCGGTCGGCTTCGCAGCCCTATGGCGTTCCTACAGTTCGGCCAGGGACGTCGCGGGCGGCGAGCCGGGTTCTGGGGGTGACCATTTCAAGAGCGATGTACGCCGTACACCCACCCATGTTGTGGCAAAGGAGTCGAAATGAGCGTTGCGAGAAGGAATGCGGTCGCCGCCGGCGAAGCTGATAGCGCCCCGGGCGACCTGATGAAAGCGATCGTGCAGGACCGTTTCGGCCCGCCCGACACCCTCCAGCTGGTGGACGTGCAGAAACCCGAGATCGGTCCGGGAGAAGTACTTCTCACCGTGCACGCCGCCGCGGTCAACCCCTACGACTGGCACCTGGTCCGCGGTGACCCGCGCATCGCCCGCCTCATGGGCGGGGTCGGCCTGACCAAACCGAAGGTCAGAATCGCCGGAGTCGACGTCGCCGGTCGGGTCGAGAAGGTCGGCGCCGACGTCCACGGCCTGCGGCCCGGCGACGAGGTCTTCGGGTTCGCCCGGGGCGCCTTCGCCGAATACGCCACCGCCGACGCCGCCCTCGTCGTCCCCAAACCGGCCGGCCTGTCATTCGAGCACGCGGCGGCGCTGCCGATGGCGGCCGTGACCGCCCTGCACGCGATCCGGGACCGCGGCCGCGTCCAGCCCGGGCAGCGGGTGCTGGTGAACGGCGCCGCCGGCGGGGTCGGGACGTTCGCCGTCCAGATCGCGGCCGCGCTCGGCGCCGAGGTCACCGGCGTGTGCAGCGCCCGGAACACCGAGTTGGTGCGGTCGATCGGCGCCACCCACGTGGTCGACTACGCATCGGAAGACTTCGCCGACGGCCCTGGCCGGTACGACGTCATCCTGGACAACGTCGGAAACCGGAGCATCCGGGATCTCCGCCGCGCCGCCACCCCCACCGGGATCGTGATCGTCAACGGTGGCGGAGCGCCCGGTCACATCATCGGCGCGGTCGGCAGCATCCTCCGCGCGGCGATCATCAACCTGTTCGTCCGTCAGCGGATCACAATGGTCCCGACCACGTGGAGCCGGGACGACCTGCTCGCCGTGGCCGAACTGGTCGACGCCGGCACGCTCCGCCCCGTCGTCGACCGGACCTACCCGCTGGCCGACACCGCGGCGGGACTGCGATACGTCGAGGCGGGACATGCACAGGGCAAGGTCGTCATCACCGTGACGTGAGAAGCGGCGCAGGCGCCGACGAACCGGGGATCACCCTTCCGGTGAGCGAGGACCGCCGCATCCATCGCATCACGCTGCCGCTCGTTATCCACAGCAACGCGCACGCAACGCTCAACTCCCCGGAGGAACTGTGGGCTGCCGGTCCGTCCTGGCGGGTGCACCGGTGCGTTTACGCCTGCCTAGGGAACGGAGCGCGTTGTTGTGGGCTTCGAGTTCGTTGTTGCTGGCCCGAAGTGCCGCGTTCGCTGTCGTCAGGTCGGTGTTCCGGGTTCGGAGACCGGTGTTGTCGGCTTCCAGGCCGAGGACCCGGACGATTCCGGTCAGATTGATGCCGTCAGCGATCAGCACACCGATTCGGCGGAGCCGGGCGATGTCGGAATCGCTGTACCGCCGGGTACCGCCGGTCGTGCGGGTGGGTTCGAGCAGTCCCTTGCGTTCGTAGAGCCGCAGGGCCTGCACGCTCATCCCGGCCAGCTCCGCGGCGACGGTGATGCCGTACACCCCGGTGATGCCGTCGCTCGCCGGCACGGCGGGCGACGATTCGCGAGTAGTGCTGCGTGCCATCAGCTTTCCGTCCTGATCGCGTTGCCGACGGCTTGTCATCGGTGATATCAGGAATCTACACTAGCTGCCATACATCGGTTCTTTTCATGGACAACCCCAGGGGTGAGACCTCAATGCTTGATCGTGAGAACGCCGGCCCGGCACTCGGTTCCAGGGCAGTGGACGCCGCCTTCTGGGCGTTGGTCTGCGAGGACGAGGAGTGGTTGTGTGCCGAGTTCGAGGCGATCGTCAGCGAGCCCAGAGAAACCCCGACACGCTCAGCGGGGCGCCCCAGCAAGGCCGACGCAGCACGGCCGGGCGGGGCGGCGCCCCTCCGAAGAGCACCCGAAGCCATCCGGCACTATCGGGCCGGGGATCGCCCCGTCGGAGGTGGCGCCGGGAACGCTCGCCCCCGCTCACGGCGGCGCTGTCGCCAGAAGACGACCCGAATCCGGTGACAAGAGGACGGTGATGTCCATCGGGACAACTCGGAACACACCCCAACCAGTGGGTGGCCACGTGCCCATGCCGCCTGCAACGCTTCAGCCACTCGTGCGGACAACACCGGCACCGCATCCGCGTCTCGGGACGCACCTCTGCAGCAGGCCGTGTGACGTGGTCACCCCTGCCGAGAGGGCGGCCATCGGCTTCCGTCCGGTGGCCGCCCTCGCTGTGCTGATTGGCCTCCTGCGGGATGAGTGTTCCTGCCTGCCACTTGGTTCAGGGTGGCTACGCTTTGCAGATTGGATCGCACCGGCCCGGCGGCAGGTTGCCGCAACGATGGTGTCGCAGCCTGTGTCGCTGGGCCCTTGGACTCCACTCATCAGATTCTGTACCGCCCCGGTGAGCAGACCCGCTCCTTCCCTCCGTCCGCCACTTGCCTTTAGATGTCGCTAGCGCTATAACAAATCTATCTCGTCCATGGCAGATATGAAGGGGTGGAGCACGTCGGAGGAAGGACCTGGGAGGAGGTTCGTGATGCTCATGCGTACCGACCCGTTCCGTGACCTGGACCGGTTGACCCAACAGCTACTCGGCACCAACGCCCGGCCGTCGGCAATGCTGATGGACGCCTGGCGGGACGGTGAGCAATTCGTTGTGGAGTTCGACCTGCCGGGGGTGAGCCCGGACTCGGTCGACCTGGACGTGGAACGCAACGTGCTGACGGTGACGGCACACCGCGCCCCGTTGGACGACAAGGCCGACTTCCTGGCGGCCGAGCGACCCCGTGGGGTGTTCAGCCGGCAGCTGGTCCTGGGCGACAACGTGGATTTGGATCGGATCCAGGCCGCATACCGGGACGGGGTCCTGCGATTGGTCATTCCGGTCGCGGAACGGGCCAAGCCGCGGAAGATCACCATCAACCGGGGTGCCGGCACCGACCAGGCCATCACTCCCGGCCACAACGGCCACTACAGCGACGAACAGCGCAGTGACAACACAGTCGCCGCGGCCTCCGTGAGCTGACGGCCCGCTGAATCCGGACGCCGCCCGGGACATTGGCAGCAGGCACCTGGCCAGGCCGATTCTGCGCCGTGCTTGCGCGGCCGACGGAGTTCACCGGCGATGGAATAGACCGGCGGCGTCCGAAGGACCCTGCCGCTCAGCAGGATCGGGCGATTCCAAGGGACCGGGGCCGATTGTCAGTGGTCCGGCCGCAGCGTCGTGCACATTCTGCGTTCGGCCTCCGGCGGCTGGCACTGCGTGAGCGTGGGTCTCATCCTTTTTGTGTCATCCGTGTGGCCTGGTGGTCGGGCACAGTCGTGCCGAGGTGACCAACGACAAGGAGCAGTCATGGTGGATCGGTTGGGCGCGCGCCGAGGAGTCTGCCGATCCCGGACCGGCAACACCTGGGGTTGATCACGTATGACGCGAAGGACCCCGACACCAAGTTCCCGCCGATCGAGCCGTGCTCATCGTTCTGCTCGATGACGTGGGTTACGGGGCCGGCATCCGTTCGGTGGGCCAGCACAGACGCCTGATTACCGAGACCGCCACGGCGGCATCGGGTTCGAGCGGGATACGACCGAGCACCAAGGCCGCGTTGGCGATGACGTTGAAGCTCAACGGGTATTCGACGGCGCAGTTCGGAAAGCGCCACGAGGTGCCGCCTTGGCAGACATCAGACGGTCCTGCGAAGTGCATACCATGCGAATAGCCAGTCGCTCTCGATCGGGGTGACGCGGGAGCTCGACCGACCCGACGGTAGGCTGGGGAGGTTCTCGTACTGGGCGGCGGTGAACAGACGCAGCGAATCCCCTCGGCGCCGCCAGGTCGCGCCGACCTCGGCTGCGGCGTCCGCGTTCGGAACCGTGCGTCAGTTCGGTTCAGGTGATGACCGAGCGCGAGCCCGGCCTGTCCCGCGCCGATGACCAGGACGTCCAGGGTGTCCCGTCGGGCCGCTCATCGGCCCGACTCCGACGCGAGGTCACCATCGGCGGCGGGCTCGCCCGGTGCAGCATCTCGCGCGTCGACGTGGAAGTTGAACATCATGCCGCTCTCGTGGTGTTCGGCGATGTGGCAGTGCGCCATCCACACCCCGGGATTGGTGACGTCCAAAAGGATGTCGACGGTTTCACCTCGCCGGACCAGCACCGTGTCCTTCCAGACCAGGTTCGGCTCGACGGTCTCGTCGCGGCTCAGGATCAGGAACCGGCCGGCGCCGTGCACGTGGAACGGGTGATGCATCGGATGGTCCGAATCCATCTCGTTGACCAGCCGGATCTTCACCTGGTCCCCCACCCGGAACCGCCAATCGATCCCGTGGTTCCGCGCTCCGGTGTCCCGGTCGACCAGGATCCACCGCATGTTAGCCGGCGTGGTCATCCGGTTCACCTCGACCATGTCGTCCTCCCACTCGACGCCATCGCCTGCCGATTCGTGGGTTCCTTCATGGTCGTGATGCATGGCTGGGGTGGCGCGATCGTCGTGGTCGGCGTTCCCGGGCACAGATTCGACGAGGTACGCCGGCAGTAGTTTCATGCCGCAGTCCGGGCAGCGGGCGGGGTCGGTGCTCGTCACCTCGGGGTGCATCGGGCAGGCGTATCCGGCCGTGGGCGCTGCGGTCGGGAGCAGTTTCATCCCACAGTCCGGGCACCGGGCAGGCTCGGGGCTCGTCACCTCGGGATGCATCGGGCAGACGTAAATCACCGCGGCGCCCGGGTAGATGTCGGGGGCGTCCATGTCCATCTCGGCGACGAACGCGACGGTCTTGTCCGGGGCGGCGTAGAGCATCGGGGCGATCCGGTCGCGTTCGGCGACCATGTCCGCGTTGGTCCGCAAGGTGCCGAACTCATCGGCCAGGTCGGGTGTGACGTGTTCTGCGGTGACAGTGATCTCGGCCAGCGGGTAGACCCGGTCGCGGGTGTGGTGCTCCACCGTCAGCACCCCGGCCTCAGTGAAGTGCACGTCGACGACGACCCGCTCGGAGGGGGCCACGACGACCGATTCGACGAACTCCTCCTTTTCGCAGCGGCCACTGTCACCGCCGACGAGTTTCATCCGGGCATCGGGAATCGCGACGTTGAACACCCGGGTATTCGCGGTGTTGACCAGGTAGAGACGAACGACCTCGCCAGCGCGAGCGGCCAGTTTCAGGTCCGGGTCACCGTTGACGAGGAGCACGTCACCGAACCGCCCCATCGCGGTGTGCGTGGTCTGGGTGCGGCTGAACGGGGCGACAGCGCCGTCGGTGATCAGGATGTCGTCCAGGGTGAGGGTGATCTCCCGGTTGACCGGCGGCCAGTAGTCGGGGTCGGTGGGTTCGACGACGATGGTTCCGTAGAGGCCCATTTCCTGGCCGTAGTCCTGCCGGATGTGCGGGTGGTACCAGTACACGCCGGGGTCGGGGAAGGAGATTCGGTAGCCGAAGGTGCCGCCCACCTCGATGGGGTCCTGGGTGTGGTGGGTGCCGTCGAACCGGTTGTCCAGCCGCAGCCCGTGCCAGTGCACGATGGTCTCCAGGTCCCCGTCGTTGGCGGCGTTCACCACCACCTCGGTGCCCTCCCGGACGCGGAGCGTGGGTCCGGGGATGGACCCGTTGTAGGCCAGCA
>Ga0208588_1000167_pt1 | contig 21150 bp, 14 predicted proteins | sample NGESurshal092012_8_FD_184483 | JGI IMG/M metagenome (GOLD analysis project Ga0208588, IMG submission 184483) | Arctic peat soil microbial communities from Barrow, Alaska - NGEE Surface sample 415-3 shallow-092012 (SPAdes) | ecosystem: Environmental > Terrestrial > Soil > Wetlands > Peat ...
GTCGTGGAACGTCAAACTTGACTCAGAATTCCGGCTTCGCCGGTTGTAGCTTCCTAGGGTGGCCGACCGTCCGCCGTTGACGTCCAACTGCGCGGTCTGCACAACGTTGCCCTGGGCGGCGCTGTCATAGGTTGTCGCCAGCCGGCGATCGGCGTCCAGCTGCTGGAGTCCATCGCTGGCGGTGCCGGCGTAGCCGCTGGACGCCGCCAGGAACGGCCGGTCCGCGCGAAGCGCGGCGTAGACCGGGGTGGCGTAGTCGCGGTTCGCCGCCGTCGTTGCCGTTTTCGTGTCGATCGAGACCGGTACCGGCGATCCGGTGCTGGTGTCGATGACCGCGTCATCGGCCCCGGCGTTCGCCGCGCCTCCGCCGCCGTTGCCGTTGATGGTTCCGTCGAATCGGGCGTAGAGCCGGTAGCGCGGATTCCCCTGGTCCGCCTTCAGCCTGGTGCGCATCACCACGCTGTTGCGCTGCGGATCGGTGAAGTAGTCCGTCGTGAGCGTGTACTTGCCGCTCTTGGCGGTGGACGTCACCCGGCAGGACATCCCGGAGTCGTCGAGAGCGCTGACGGAGTATGTCATGTCGCGGGTCTGCAGGTCGGTGAAGGTGGAGCCGTCGGTGACCATGAATTGCAGGGTCTCGTTGTTCGTCGTGTCGATCGTCGGGTAGTACACGTCGGAGAGCACGCCGTTCGCCACCGTGAACCAGACCTTGGAGGTGCTGTTCCGGGCGGTGCCGAGGCAGTCCTTGCGGGCGAGGTCGAAGTGCGACAGCGCGCCCGGCGCTCCTGTTGCTGCGGTCGCGCCCTGGGCGGGCCCGGCTACGAGGCCGGTGGTCACCAGAGTCGCCGTCACGGCGAGGGTCAGCAGACGCGATACCGGTCGCATGCCAACGCCTTTCGCGAGTGGTGCCCATCGCCGGCACGATCGGTGGCGTCCGTGCGGTCACTCAGGCGCGTTACCACTCTGTTACCGCACCGGATGTGACGTAGCCCACCCTGTGAACCGGCGAATGTCAAGAGTTGTTCCGAAGCGCGCGATCGGGTGGATCTTGGCTGGCGGGTCTGCAGGCGAGCCGGTAGGCTAGCCTGCCGGCGACCGGATCCGGCTCAGTGCCGACGATTTCGCTCGATGGTCGGTGGCGCCGGGTTACCCCTGGGTGATCCTGCACACCGTTGGCGCCGTGCAGACCGGGGTCGGGTAGGCAGGCGCAACCGGTGAGTTGGCGCCGATTTAGTCGACAGCGATCTCCAGCAGGCCATCACCAGGTTGCTGAACGTCGGTGGCGCCGGCGAAGACGGTGTAGCCGTCACCGCCGGTGAGCATGAAATCGTTGGTGACGATCCGCACGGTGTCCGCCGGACCGCCGTTGATGCGACTCGGTGGGCCTGTCCCGCCGACCAGTGCCGCCGCACCCTGGGAGCGTGCTGCACCCGCACCCGGCGGGCGCCGCCGGGCACGGCTCATGGAGCAGGTGGGGACGCCGGACGGCGGGCACGCCATCGCCGGTGGACCGGACGATCGCCGACCGGTCCACCGGCGGCGAGCCGGCCGGCGGGGATCAGGCCGGCAGCGCGTTGATCACCCTGGTCATCTGCTTCTGCGTGGTGTCGCCCAATCCGTCGAACTCGGACTGCAGGAACGGCCCGGCCAGTTTGGCGAGGCCGTGGAACACGACGTTCGCGTGGTAGGTGATCGTCGTGTCGGTACCCGTTGCGGCGAAGGTCATGTCGTCGGTGGAGGTGGCGGTCTTGTTCTCGCCGACGAAGACCAGATGGGTTGGCGTGAACTCCGCCAGCCGGTAGGTCAGCTCGGTTTCCCGGCCCTTGATCACCGACACGTTGTGCCAGGTGGTGCCGACGCCAATCGCTCCGGTGCTCTCTCGCGTGCAGGACTTCGTGCCTGGCTCCCATTCCTCAGCGTGCGCGAAGTCCTTCAGGTAGTCGACGACCACCTCGATCGGCTTGTTCACGACAAAGGTTCGTTCGACATCGATCACGGTTTCCTCCACGGTTGGCTTCGGCGGTGCAGTGCCCTGCGTGTTGCGGCCCACAACGCGGTGCCGCGCGACGACTGGACCGGCGCCGGACCGACCCTTCCAACAGTAACCGGAGGGTGGGCGTGCGACGGTCGACCGCTCAACAGGCCACCCTGCACCCGCAGCCCAGGGGTAGACGCGCCCCCCGGCACTCCGGTGGTGTGACCGGCGACCGGCTGATGGTCGCCGGTCACACCCGGACCCCTTGTCGGATGCCGATCAGCTGACGGACGCCCGGTAGATGCTCTCGATGGAGGCGTCCAGCGTCGCGTCGAACTCGGCCTGGCTCTGCTGGGCGGTGAGGCCCGCGGTGAGTGCCCGGGAGAAACTCGCCACGACGCCATGGTTCCTGGCGAGGCGGTCGTTGGCCTCGTCCCGGCTGTAGCCGCCGGAGAGGGCGACCACCTTGAGCACGTGCGGGTGCTCCACCAGTGCGGTGTAGAAGCCGTCCTTCTCCGGTGGGGTCAGCTTGAGCATCACCACCTGGTCATCCTGCAGCCGGTCCAACTCGCCGAGAATGGCCGCCAGCAGAAGGTCTTCGGTGGCGGCTTTCTCCGGGCTGTGGATGTCGATCTCGGGCTCGATGATCGGTACCAGGTCGGCGCCCAGGATGTGCCGGCCGATCTCGAACTGCTGACCGACGACGGCCTCGACGCCCGCCGGGTTGGCGAGTTTGATGACCGAACGCATCTTGGTCCCGAAGACGCCGTGGGTGGTCGCCCTGGCGAGCAGCTCGTCGAGTCCAGGCATCGGCTTCATCACCTGTGTGCCGTCGACCTCGTCGGCCAGGCCCTTGTCGACCTTCACGAACGGAACCACCTGCTTGTCCTGCCACAGGTATTCCGCCGAGCCCTTGCCGCCGATCTGCCGGTCCATGGTCATCTCGAACAGGATCGAGCCGATGATCCGGTCGCCGTTGAAAGCCGGGCTGGTGATGATCCTGCTGCGCATCTCATGCATGCGGTCGAACATCTCGGCCTCGGTGGAGTAGCCGCTCTCGTCGATCCCGTACAGCTTGAGCGCTTTGGGAGTGCTCCCGCCGCTCTGGTCCAGCGCGGCGATGAACCCATTGCCGGCCCGGATCTTCTTGGACTGCTCGTTGTTCATGGTCGGTCCCTTTCGTCCTCACCTGACTACCACCAGCAGTGCCCGGGCCAATAGGGCCGATGGTCACTACTCTCCGCGGGGCCGCCGTTGCCGGTCGGCCGCGCGCCAACTCAGATCAGCAGCCGCACCCACCGTCGTCGAGCGGCGCATCGGACTGCTTGTTCGGGCCGGTCGAGGTCAGGTTGCGGGCGAGGTCAGGGCTGGGGCAATGGTCGCGGCCCGTTCGGATCGCTCATTCGCCGCCCACCGGTTCGGCCTTCCAGATCCGGTCGATGTAGTCGCGGATGGACCGGTCGCTGGAGAAGTAACCGCTCCTGGCGACGTTCAGCACGGCGCTGCGCATCCACGCCCGCTTGTCCCGGTAGGCGTCCTCGACGACGTCCTGGGCGTCGATGTAGGACTGATAGTCGGCCAGGGCGAGGAACCGGTCCTGGTTGAGCAGCGAGTCGACCAGCGGGGAGAACGCCGCCCGATCCCCGTCGGAGAAGGCACCCGAGGCGATCGCGTCCAGCGCCTTGCGCAGACTCGGGTTCGACTCGTAGTGCTTGTGTGGTTGGTAGCCCGCGGTGACCACTGCCTGGACCTCGGGTTCGGTCATCCCGAACAGGAAGAAGTTGGGTTCGCCGACGAGGTTCAGGATCTCGACGTTGGCGCCGTCCAGGGTGCCGATGGTCAGCGCCCCGTTGAGGGCGAGCTTCATGTTGCCGGTGCCGGACGCTTCCTTGCCGGCCAACGAGATCTGCTCCGACAGGTCGGCCGCCGGGATCAGCGATTCGGCCAGCGTCACGTTGTAGTTGGCGGGGAACGCGATCCGCAGCCGGCCGGCCACCAGGGGGTCCGCGTCGAGTTGCCGGGCGACGGCGTTGATCAACGCGATGGTGTCCTTGGCGATCCGGTACCCGGGCGCGGCCTTGGCGCCGAAGATGATCACCCGGGGGACGATCTCGATGTCCGGGTTTTCCTGGATACGTTGGTACAACGTGACGATGTGCAGCAGCTTGAGGGTTTGCCGCTTGTACTCGTGCAGCCGCTTGACCATCACGTCGTAGAGCGCGTCTTCAGGCAATACGATGCCGTCGCGTCGCGCGACAAGCGCTGCCAGCCGGGACTTGTTGGCGGTCTTGACGGCGGCGAACCGCTCCAGGAAGGCGCCGTCGTTGACGTAGGGCTCGAGCTCGCGCAACCGCTCGAGGTCGTGCAGCCAGCCGTCGCCGATGGTTTCGGTGATCAGCCCCGACAGGCCGGGGTTGGCCTGTTGAATGAACCGTCGCGGGGTGACCCCGTTGGTGACGTTGGTGAACTTGTCCGGCCAGTGCGCCGAGAAGTCCGACAGAACGTTGTCCCGCAGCAGCTGGCTGTGCAGCTCGGCGACGCCGTTCACCTTCGACCCGATGACGGTGGCCAGATACGCCATCCGGACCGCCCGCTCAGGGTGCTCCTGGATGATCGACATCCGGCGCACCCGTAGCTCGTCGTCCGGGTACTGCGCGCGGAGGTCGGTCAGGAACTCCTCGTTGATCCGGTAGATGATCTCCAGGTGCCGCGGCAACAGCCTGCCGAGCAGGTCGACGGACCAGACCTCCAACGCCTCGGGCAGCAGTGTGTGGCAGGTGTAGGCGAAGCACTGCTGGGAGATCTCGACGGCCTTCGCCCACTCGATGTGCCGCTCGTCGGTCAGTATCCGGATCAGCTCCGGGATCGCGATCACCGGATGGGTGTCGTTGAGCTGGAAGATCACTCGCTCCGGCAGCCGGCGAAGGTCGAAACCCGGTGGTAGGACATTGTCGATGTAGTCCCGGATCGAGCAGGCGACGAAGAAGTACTGTTGCTGCAGGCGCAATTCCTTGCCCTGCGGCGTCGAGTCCTCCGGGTAGAGTACCTTGCTGATGTTCTCGGCGAAGGCCTGTGCACGCACCGCCTGCAGATAGTCACCGGTGTTGAACACCTGCAGATCGAAGGCCTGGGTTGCCGTGGCGCTCCACAGCCGCAGGGTGTTGACGCTGCCGGTGCGGAAGCCGGGAACCATGTAGTTGTAGGGGATCCCGATGACCTCCCAGGCGTGGTTCCAGCGGTTTCGGGTGACCCCATCGGCATCCTGGTAGTGCTCGGTGCCGCCGGCGAACCGGACCTTGACCCCCATCTCAGGGTGCGGGAACTCCCACGGAGACCCGTGAGCCAGCCAGGAGTCCGGCTGCTCGACCTGCCTACCGTGGACGAAGGTCTGCCGGAAAATGCCGTACTCATAACGGATCCCGTAACCGACGGCGGCGATGCGCAAGGTCGCCAGCGAGTCGATGAAGCAGGCGGCCAGCCGCCCGAGACCGCCGTTGCCCAGGCCCGGCTCCACCTCGGTGTCCCGCAAGCTGTCCATGTTGATCCCGAGGGTGCGCATCGATTCCTCGGCGATGTCGGTCAGGCCCGAAGCCAGCAGTGAGTTGTCCAACTGCCGGCCGAGCAGGTATTCCGCGGAGAGGTACACCACGACTTTGGCCTTGGCCTCCATCTGCGCGCCGAGGGTCTCCAGCCAGCGGGACATCAGCTGCTGGCGCACCGTCCGGGCGAGCGCGAAGTACATGTCGTTCGTCGTCGCACGGGCCAGGGCCACCCCCTGACCGAACTGCAGCTGTTTGAGGAATTCCTCGGTGAAACGGCCGACGTCGTCGAGGTCGGATGGAACGATGGCGGGCGCTGTGGCTTCGGTCACGCAGGGATCGTAGCCACCGTAAATGACGTGTGGATCACTCCGTCGGGCCGACGGGAGGGGACGCCGATCCTCGCCGGGCCGGCGGAACCGATCTGGCGCCCAGCGATCAGGACCGGTTCACGCCGCCGCAAGGGCGATCACCGTCGCTGCTGCGGCCCTTTCTGGCATGGCCAGGAGGCCTTGCGCAGATCACCGAGAGCTCCGACGAATCCGTCGGCCGGCGGATCCTCGCGGTCAAATCCGCACCGCCGATCCGCGTAGCGGCGGCCGTTCTGGGTACAGCGAGGCGGTCCGACAGATGACGACATCTCGGGGGCGTCACGGTGATCGCGTCGTGACGGCGGCGGGAGCACCGGGTAACCGGGCCAAGGCCGCGGAGTTCGCCAACAAGCTCCGCCGCCCGTCGCAGGATCGACCCTGACGATCGGCGAACCCCGAGGACGGGTGCCCGGCCGGTCAGCGGCGGCCGCATCATGGGAGGGGTGGCCGGCCCGGCCCAGTGCTTCGTGACGAACCTCGTGCAAGGAGATCGATGATGATGAACAGTCAGCCGCGCCCGGGCGCGAGCCGGTGAAGACCGCGGCGGCCGCCACCCTCGGCGGTGTGCTGTTGATTGCCGGTATCTGTCTGCTGGTGCTCCCCGGACCCGGATTTGTGCTGATTGCGGCGGGTCTGGCGTTGCTGGCGACCCGGTTCGACTGGGCGAAGAAGCCGCTGGACTACGCGAAGGACAAAGCCCAGCAGGGCGTCGACGAGGTCGCCCGCAGCCGGTGGCGAGCTGTGCTGGCTGCGGCCTGCGCGCTGGGCCTGCTGGCACTGGGAGTGCTGGAGTTGACCGGGATCGACGTTCCGTTCGTCACCACGCTGTCGGCGATCCTGCTCGTGATCAGCGGGCTGTTCCTGCTCGGCACCGTGGTGTACGCGCGCAGGAAGGGTGCGGCCACAACCAGCGACACGTCCTCCGCGACCCGCCAGGACGCCTAGTGCCGGACGGCCACAATCGGCAACCGCAGCGCGGCCGGCGCCGCGGCGGGCACCACGGGCCGCAGCGGGGCAACGGCCGGCACCGGCACGTACGCCGACCCCAGGGTAGGGCGCCGATCGTCCGCACCCTTGTTGGGCCACAACGCCATCGCCCGTTCGGCCTGCGCGGTGATGGTCAGCGACGGGTTGACCCCGAGGTTCGCCGAAATGGCCGAGCCGTCCACGATGTGCAGGCCGTCGTACCCGAAAACCCTCTGGTAGCCGTCGATCACGCCGTGCTCCGGGTCCGCGCCGATGCAGCAGCCGCCGACGAAGTGCGCCGTCATCGGGGCCTCGACGAGGTCGCCGAGCTGACCCATCGGGATACCGTGGATGCGGTCCGCGATCCGCCTGGCGGCCTCGTTGCCGGCCGGGATCCAGGTGGGGTTCGGCTTCCCTTCACCCTGCCGGGAGGTCAGCTTCCAGCGGCCGAACCTGGTCCGGATCCCGCTGACGGTGATCGAGTTGTCCACCGACTGCATGACCAGGGCGATCGCACCCCGTTCCGACCAGTGCCGAACGTTCAGCGTACGCAGCGCGTCCACCGGCCGAGCGGCGACCGTGCGCAGCCACACCTTCCATCGGGGTGTTCCGGCCTTGCCGTCCGTCAGCACGGTGCTGAGCAGCCCCATCAGGTTGCTGCCGTGGCCGTACCGCACCGGTTCGACGTGGGTGTCCGGGTCGGGGTAGAAGGAGGAGGTGATCGCCACGCCGCGGGTGAAATCGACGTCGTGACGCTTGGCGATCGCGCCGACCAGCGACTCGGAGTTCGTCCTGGACAGCTGCCCGAGCCGTCGCGACAGGTTCGGCAGCACACCGTCATCACGCAGGCGGTGCAACAGCTTCTGCGTGTTGTAGGCGCCCGCGGCGACGACGACGTGATCGGCAGTGAACGTCCGGCGGCCCCTTCGCACCGGTCCGGTGCGAACGGTGTCCACCGCATAGCCGCCCTCCGCGCGGGGTCGGACCACCGAGACCGTCGTCATCGGGTGCACCACGGCGCCGGCCCCCTCGGCCAGCCCGAGATAGTTCTTCGGCAGCGTGTTCTTGGCGTTGTGCCGGCAACCGGTCATGCACTCACCGCATTCCCGGCAGCCGGTGCGCGCGGGGCCCACGCCGCCGAAGAACGGGTCGGGCACGGTCTGACCGGCACCGGGTCCGAAGAACACGCCCACCGGGGTCAGCCGGAACGTGTCACCGACCCCCATCTCATCGGCCACCTGCGCGAACGTCTCGTCCAGTGGTGAGCGATGCGGCACGTCGGTGACCCCGAGCATCCGCGTGGCCTGGTCGTAGTAGGGCGCCAACTCGCCGGACCAGTCGGTGATGCCGGACCACTGCGGGTCCTGGAAGAACTCCTTCGGCGGCACGTACAGGGTGTTCGCGTAGACCAGCGACCCACCGCCCACCCCGGCGCCGGCGAGAATCAACGAGTCGGGCAGCAGATGGATCCGCTGGATGCCGTACAGGCCCAGCCGCGGCGCCCAGAGGAACTTGCGGATCCGCCACGACGTGGCGGCGAATTCGTCGTCGGCGAACCGCCGGCCGGCCTCGAGAACTCCCACTCGGTAACCCTTCTCGGTCAATCGCAGGGCGGTGACCGAGCCGCCGAAACCGGACCCGACGACCAGCACGTCGTAGTGCTCGCCGCGCTCGGAGCTGCTCATCGCACACCCAGTTTCTTCATCGCGCCGACCGCGCTGGTGAGTATGCCCGCCCACTGCTCGTCGGTGCGGCCCAGCGGAGCGCCGAAGCCGACCAGGCGCTGCACCGAGACGGTCTGCGACTCTGTGTATTTCAGCAGGCCCTCGGCGCCGTGCCGGCGGCCGAGTCCGGACGCCTTCATCCCACCCATCGGCGCGCCGGTGGAACCCCAGGTGGATCCGTAGGCCTCGTTGACGTTCACCGTGCCGGCCTGGATCCGCACTGCCATCGCCCGGCCGGCTCTCGTGTCCCGGGTCAGCACCGCGGCGTTCAGCCCGTACTCGGAGTCGTTGGCCATCGCGACCGCCTCGTCGTCGGTGCCGAAGGAGTAGACCGACGCTACCGGCCCGAACGTCTCCTCCCGGCAGGCCAGCATGTCGGCGGTCACGCCGCGCAGGACCGTGGGAGCAACGTAGAACGGCCCGATGTCGGGCCGGGCGTGGCCACCGACCAGCACCTCGGCGCCCTTGCCGACCGCATCGTCGATGTGCGCCAGCACGGCGTCGCGCTGTGTGGCGGAGACCAGCGATCCCATCTCCGAGCCCCAGCGCACCCCCGGCAGCAGCCGCAACTCCCGCACCCGGCGGAGGAACGCGGCCAGGAATCCGCTCTCGATCGATGCGTGCACATAGACCCGTTCGATGCCGATGCACAGCTGCCCGGCGTTGGCAAAGCAGGCGCGGACGGCTATCTCGGCCGACCGCTCGATGTCCGCGTCGGCCCGGACGATCAGCGCGTTCTTCCCGCCGAGCTCCAGTGAGCAGCCGATCAGCCGCTCGCCGCAGCGGGCGGCAACCCCGCGGCCGACCCGGGTGGACCCGGTGAACATCACGTAGTCGGCCCGGTCGATGACCCACGGACCGGCGGTGGCGCCGCTGCCGATCACCACCGGCAGCAATCCCGCCGGCAGGCCGGCCTCGGCGAGTAGGTCCACCACCCACAGCGCGGTGACAGTGGTCTGCGCGTCAGGTCGGAGCACCACCGCGTTGCCGGCAAGCAGAGCGGCCAGCGCGTCGGTGATGGCCAGCGTGATCGGGTAGTTCCAGGGGGAGATGACGCCGACGACGCCCTTCGGGTGGTGATGCTCGACGGTGCGGGTGAGCAACGGGAACACCCCCAGTCGCCGGTGCGGGGCCAGCAGGCCGGGTCCGACGCGGGCATAGTGCCGGGCGTTCAGCGCGCAGTCCATCAGCTCCTCGAAGGCATCCCGCCTGGCCTTGCCGGTCTCGATCTGCGCGAGATCGAGGCCCTCGGCCTGCCGCTCCAGCACCAGGTCGTGAAAGCGCAGCAGCACCTTGGCCCGCTCGCCGGCCGGCCGCCGCGCCCAACCCCGTTGGACCTGCCGGGCTCTCGCGAAGGCCGCATCGACGTCCTGCTCGGTCGACAGCGGCAGCGTCGTGGCCGGGCCGCCGGTGAACGGTGCGACGGTGGTGCGCCGCGCCGCCCCCGGCCCGACCGCGGCATGCCGGAGCAGTCGGGCGACGGTCTCGGGCGGGACGAGGTCGACCGGGTCGACGGCCGGGTCTGCCCGCTGCGGGCTGCTCGGATCGGGGGGGTTGGCGACGACTGCGGCGCTCATGAGTCCAACTTACCCGCTTTGTTACCCGTGGGTAACTTGGCCGGGCCAGTCCTCGTGACCCGTCGCTCAGGAGCCGTAGTAGGCCAGCCGCAGGAGTTGCTCGAGTTCGTCGACCAGTGGCATCCGCGGGTTCGTCCGCAGGCAGACATCCTGGTAGGCGTTGGTGATCAGCTCCGGCAGGGCCTCCAGGAAGTCCTGCTCGAGCACCCCGGCCTCCTTCAATGACCGGGGCATGTCCAGCTCGGCGATCAGCGCGTCCACCGCGTCGAACAGCCGGCGCCGGCGCTCCTGGTCATCGCGGCCGCCGAGGACGATCCGGCCGATCCGGGCGTACTTGTCCGGCGCGACGTAGGAGGAGTACCCGGGGGCCGGCATGAACTTGCTCGGCAACGCGGAGTTGTACCGCAGTACGTGTGGCAGCAGGATGGCGTTCGCCCGGCCGTGTGCGATGGGGAACTTGGCGCCGATCGCGTGCGCCATGGCGTGGTTGACGCCGAGGAAGGCGTTGGAGAACGCCAGCCCGGCCATGGTGGACGCGTTGGCCATCTCGGTGCGGGCCTCGAGGTCGCTGCCGTCCCGGTAGGCCTTCGGCAGCCACTCCAGGATCATGCTGATCGCCTGCGTGCAGAAGGCGTCGGTGAACGGCGAGGAGAAGATCGACACCGCGCCCTCCAGGGCGTGCGTCAGCGCGTCCATCCCGGTGTCGGCTGTCGCCTTGGGCGGCAGCGAGAGCATCAGGGTCGGGTCCACGATGGCCTTGTCCGGCAGCAGGCAGTAGTCGATCAGCGTCACCTTGCGGTGCTCGTGGGTGATAACCGCACCGGGCGAGACCTCCGACCCGGTCCCGGCGGTGGTCGGCACCGCGATGAGGGCCACCACGTGCTTGTCCGTCGGGTACTGCGCCACCCGCTTGCGGGGGTCGAGGAAAGGCAGCGTCAGGTCATCCAGGGTCAGCTCGGGGTGCTCGTAGAACAGCCGCATCGCCTTCGACGCATCGAGCACAGACCCGCCGCCGACGGCAATCAGAGCGTCCGGCTCGTATGACCGCATCAGTTCGACACCCGCGCTGATCGTGGCGAAGTCGGGCTCGGGCGCGATGTTGTCGAAGATCTTCACCTGGGCGTCGCCCAGGTGCGACTGCACCTTCGCGACGATACCGGCGTCGGCCAGGACATGGTCGGTGACGATGACAATCCGGCGATAGGTCTCCTCGTCCAGCGCCTCCAGCGACCCGGTGTTGAAGTACACATCGGCCGGCACCCGGAACCACTGCGGCGGAGCCTTCCGGCGGGACACCGTCTTGATGTTCAGCAGGTTCTTGTAGTTGACGTTGTCGGTGGTCATCGAGCCGCCCCAGGTTCCGCAGCCCAATGAGAAGGTCGGCGGCAGGGAGTTGTAGACCCCGCCGAGCGCGCCGACCGCGGTGGGCGCGTTGACCAGGATGCGGCCGGTCCGGACGGCGGCCGCGTAGCGCTGGATGACGTCCTCGTCCCGGGCGTAGACACTGGCGGTGTGCCCCAGGCCACCGTGCTCGGTGACTACCACCGCGCAGTCGATCGCATGCTGCACATCAGCGGCCCGCACCAGGCCGAGGACCGGCATCAGCTTCTCCTGGCGCAGCTTGTGCGCGGTCAACCCCTCGAGGTCGGCCGGCAGCTCGGCCAGCAACACCTTGGTCTGCTCCGGCACTTCCAGGCCGGCTCGCCTGGCCAGCTCGGGCGCCTTCTGGCCCATCGCCCTCAGGTTGACCTTGTCGCCACGGCCCTGGAAGACGAAGTCGGCGAGGGTCACGGCCTCGCCCTCGGTGAGCAGGTAGGCGCCCATCCGGACGAACTCCGCGACCACCTCGTCGTAGACCTCGTGGTCGATGATGACCGTCTGCTCGGCGGGGCAGATCACCGAGGCGTCAAAGGTCTTCGAGATCAGCACGTCGACGACCACGCCCTTGAGGTCCGCCGACTTGTGGATGTAGCAGGGCGCGTTGCCGGGGCCTACCGACAAGCACGGCTTACCGGCCTCATTGGTCAGCGCGACGATGCTGGGGCCGCCGGTGGTCCAGATGAAGTCCACGTCGGGATGCTTGAAGAGGTAATGAGTGATGGAGTTCTCGGGCATCGGGATGACCTGGATGGCGCCCTTGGGCAGGCCCGCGGCCTCGCCGGCGGCAGACAGGATCTCCACCACCCGAAGTGCGCTGCGGGTGGCCAGCGGGTGCGCGCGGAACAGGATGACGTTGCGGGTCTTGGCCGCCACGATCGCCTTGAACAACACCGTGGAAGTCGGGTTGGTGATCGGGGTGATCGCCAGGATCACCCCGATCGGCTCGGCGACGAACTCCAGTCCCCGCTCCCGGTCGACATCGATGACCCCGACGGTCTTCTTGTCCCGGAGATAGTCGTTGAGGAACTCGGTCGCGACGAAGTTCTTGATCACCTTGTCTTCGAAGACGCCGAACCGGGTCTCCTTGACCGCCAACATCGCCAGCTCGTTGGCCGCCCGCAGGCCGGCCCGCACCATCGCGTCGACGATGCGGTCGACGGCCGCCTGATCAAGCTTGCGGAACGCTTCCGCGGCGACCCTGGCCCGTTCCACCTGGGCGTCGACCACCGTCCTGACGTCCTCGGCGATCGTTTTGACCTGGGCTGCGACTGCTGTGGGCATCGTGTTCCTGACCTTCCTGGTGCGGACGACATCAGCCGGCGCGGCGGCCGGCCCGCAGCGGCCGCATCCTCCAGTGCAACCCAACCCGGCCGTTTGCGGCAGGGTCGGAAGTCCCGCAAGCGGGTCGGGTCGATCGGCCGGCGACGGGCCGAAAGGCCCCCGGCTCCCTCCGTTGTCCCCTGCCGCGCGCCCCTGCGCCCGCCGTAGCGTCCAGGAGGAAGCTGGTGGGCACGAAGCGGACGTGCCGGCGCCGGCCGGACGGCGGAGGACCCGATGGGCGCAGCAACCCCCATCAGCGTGCAGGACGCGCTGTGGTTGACGATGGACCGACCGAACAACCTGATGATCATCGACGGGGTGCTGATCCTCGCTGCGATCCCCGGGTATGACGCCGTCCTCGAGGTCGTCCGCACCCGGGTCGCCGATCGATTTCCGGTCTACCGGCGCAAGCCGGTGCGTTCCCGGCAGGGCTGGACGTGGCTGGACGACCCGGATTTCGACCTGACCCGGCACGTCCGGAAGGTCCGGCTACCGGTGCCGGCGGATATCCCGGCGCTGCAGCGCTTCATGTCCGAGCAGCGCGGCACGTCGCTGCCCAGGAGCCGGCCGCTGTGGGTGGTCTTCGTTGTCGAACGGGTCCTGCTCGAGGACGGCACCACCGGCAGCGCGATCGTCTGTCGCTTCCACCACGCGATGGCCGACGGTGTCCGGCTCACCCAGGTCATGCTCAGCATGTGTGACACCGACGAGCCCGCCGTCGAAGCGGTTGTCTCCCGGCCTGGTGCCCGCGAAGGCGTTGTGTCGCTGCCGAGCTCCTTGCCCGCGCCGGTGGCCGGTGCCATCGGCGCCGCCGCCGACACCGTTCGGACGGTGGCCACCGGGGTGTCCGGACTGGCGTCCGATGTCAGCCGGGCGGCCGTGGACACCGCGGGTGCGCTGGTCGGGGCGATCGTCCATGCGGTGACGGACCCGATCACCACGGCTGCGGCGCTGCCCGGGGCGATTTCCGCGTTGCCCGGGACGGTCCGGGACCTGGTCCGCTCCGGCGCGCAGACCGTCGAGGACGGTTTCCAGGTCGGGCTGCATCCCGGCCGGCTGGTCGACGCGGTCACTTTGTTGGGCACCGCGGACAACCGGCCGGTCAACGACGTCGCCTCGGTCACCAAGCTGCTGCTGTCCGGCACCGCGCAGACAGTCTGGTCCGGCACGCCGGGCGCGAGCAAGGCCATCGCGTGGTCCGCGCCGATGTCGCTGGCCGCGGTGAAGGAGGTCGGCCGCGGCGAGGGTGCGACGGTCAACGACGTGTTGTTGGCGGCCATTGCCGGTGGCCTGCGGCGCTACCTGAAACTGCACCGGGACGAGGTCCGCGAGATCCAATGGATGGTGCCGGTCAACCTCAAGCCCTTCGCCGAGAACTTGCCGGCGGAGCTCGGTAACTACTTCGCGCTGGTGATGCTGCCGATGCCGTTGGGCGAGGCGAGCGCCCGCGAGCGCATCGGGCAGATGAAGGCGCAGATGCGGCGGATCAAACGGTCCGACGAGGTGGTGCTCACCTTTGGGCTGCAGCGTTTCATGTCGGTCTCGCCCGACCAGGTGCAGTTCGTCCTGACGAACTTCTTCGCGAACAAGACCGTCGGGGTGCTGACCAACGTCCCGGGACCGCGGGGGCTGCTGCGGTTCGCCGGCAGCCCGGTGACGCAGATTGTCGGGTTCGCGCCGTGCTCCGGCGACCAGCCGATGACCGCCACCATCTTCAGCTACCACGGCACCGTCACCGTGGGGTTCGCCAGCGACGCCGGGCTGGTGCCCGACCCGGATGTGCTGGTAGCTCTGGTCGCCGACGAGGTTGCGGCGATGCAGTCGCTGCTCGCGGTGGATGCGGCGAGGGACGAGGCGGTCGGTGCCACTGATCCGCCGATCGCCGGGGAAGTGGTCAGCCGAGCCGGCTCTTGAGGAATTCACCCTCGTGGGCGGCCACCTTTCCGGCCTGCTCGGCAGCGAAGCCGCCCGCCATGCCGCCGACCAGCGGCACCGACACCTTCACCTCGCCGTCGACGACATAGTCGATGCCGTCGGCTGTTTCGCGGAGCCGCATGGTCCCGTGCACGTGCACCGGGGCGCCCTCGACAGTGATCTCGAAACGGCCGTCATGGCCACCGGTGGTGGGCGTCCAGATGTCGACCTGGTCGTAGACATTGCTGGGGGACATGATCTTCGCCATGAAACCCGGCAGGTCCAGCGTCACCCGGCGGCGGGCGTGGATGCGGTGGCCGCCGCCTTCGTCGGTGGTCTCGACGGCGACGTCCGCGTTGCCCAGTGACCGGTACTTCTCGGCGGTGACCGCTGCGTCCACCATTGCGTCGTACGCCGCCGCCAGATCAGTCGCGAGCAGGGTCGATGTGTGAAATCTCGCCATGACCGGTGCCTAGGTGAAGAAGTGGGTGTGCGGCCGGTCGAGCGGTGCTTCGTCGAGCATGATGTCCACCTCTTCGTCGTAGAAAGCGATCATTCCGGCGATCGGCAGCAGCTGTCGCGTCGGGAAATCGTAGGCCCGGGCCAGGTCGGAATGTACGGTATCGCCGACCCGGACCGCCCAGTACCCGCTGGTCTTTCCCTTGTAGGGGCATGAGGTCTCGGTCCGGGTGGGGATCAGTTGCGCGAGTTCCACCCGTACCGTGCGGGTGGACCGGATCGCGTCAACCCGGGTGTAGGGATTCCGGGGAAGGACGAAGACCTCCTCGTCCTCCTCGAACCAGGCTGCCCGTCGACGATCAGCTCGGGCCGCAGGTCGGCGAGCGGGATGTAGTACTGCGGGTAGTTCGGCCAGTCCCACAGGTAGATCGCCCGCGTGGTGTCCAGTACTGTGATCTCGCCGATCGTCGCCCGGACCGCGCGTCGATCAGGGCGCCGAGCTGCCCGCAACCCTCGACCGGACAGCGTGAGCACCGGCCGGCCGGCCCGGACAGTGTCCGGGCCGCCCGGTGGTGGTCGGGTGCCCGTTGCTCAGGCGGCAGCGCCGTTGATGTGGAACGGAACCGTGACGATGTTGCTCGAGACACCCAACAGCCGAAGGTCCTTCGCGTCGATCACGCCGTCGTGGTTCAGGTCGGTCACGACATCGGGCGCGTCGTCGAAGACGCCGTTGTTGTTCAGGTCGGCGACCTCGGCGACGGTCAGCGTGGTGTCGACATCCGACCCTGCGATGGGCGCGCCGACGAGCCAGGTGTCCCACAGCTCGGTCTCTTTCGGGGTCCGGTTGGTCACCCCGGTGATGTTGAAGAGGTTGGCGAGATTCGTTCCGGGACCGGTGAATCCGGGCGTGCTGGAATTCGTCGTCGAGGTCAGCACGACCAGGCCGGGGTTGCGGTCGTCCTTGCCGGTGGAGAACGACCCGGGCAGCGGTGCGACGTTGTTGTGCACGCCGGGACCGGTGAGCTGGAGGTCGGTGAAGCCGGACTGCCGCAGGCCGTCGGGGCCGCCCGGGAAGTCCAGTTCCATGTCGACGAACCAGCCCCTGCCCTGGATCCCCGCGTTGATGTGGCGTTCCGGGGTGAACACCTCGATGTGCACCGGCTTGCCGCCGTGCGAGTAGGCCGCATCGGCCAGCAGTGCCTGGGACGAGGCCGAGGGTGAGGGTGAGGGTGAGGGTGGAGCTGAGGTGGCGGACGCGGTGGGCACCGCGCCGACGAGAAGTGCGGCGGCGGCGGCGGTGGCGAACGCGCCGACGAGGATCTTGCGGTCACGGGCGGTCTTGTGCATGTCATGCCTTCCTGGGAGGGGAACACCAATGACCACTGGTACGCGGCGATGCGCGGAACGGTTCTCGACCCTCGCTCGATGACGACGTCGCGACCTCCGTCGGCTGGAACCGGTGTGTGCCCGGAACATTGATCGGGAGCGCACTGTGCGGGGCGAACATGGTGACGGGTGGACCGCCGCCCTAGGCTCTCCCTCATGACTATGGCGTCCCCCGACCCGCAGGCCCTTCCCTTGGCTGGCCGGACCGCGCTGGTCACCGGCGCTGCCAGCGGGATCGGCCGGGCGATCGCGTCACGATTCGCGGCCGCCGGCGCCGCCGTGATCGTGGTGGATCGGGACGCCGCGGGCCTCGACAGGGTCGCCGCCGAGATCGGCGGCGCAGCCCTCGTCATCGACCTGTCGGACATCGAGAACATCCCCGCCGCCATTGCGCCGGTGGCCGGCAGTGTCGACATTCTGGTCAACAACGCCGGGATCCAGCACGTCGAGGCCATGGAGAGTTTCCCGATCGCCACCTTCGAGACGATTCTGCGGATCATGCTTACGGCACCGTTCGTGCTCTCCCAGGCCGTGCTGCCGGGAATGTACGAGCGCGGCTGGGGGCGGATCGTGCACATCTCGTCCGCGCACGGCCGGCGGGCCAGCCCTTTCAAGGCCGGGTACGTGTCGGCCAAACATGGGCTGGAGGGCCTGTCCAAGGTCATCGCGCTGGAGGGCGCGCAGCGCGGCGTCACCAGCAACTGCATCAACCCCGGCTACGTGCGCACCCCGCTCGTGCAGAAGCAGATGGCCGATCAGGCCGCGGCGCACGGAATTACCGAGGACGAGGTGCTCAGCCAGATCATGCTGGCGGCCTCTCCGGTCAAGCGGCTGGTGGACCCGGCGGAGGTCGCCGAGGCGGCAATCTACCTCTGCTCGGCCGGCAGCGCCTCGATCACCGGATCCGACCTGGTGATCGACGGCGGCTGGGGCGCCCGCTGATCGCTGCGACGCTGAGCCAGCGGGACGTCCGCAAGCAGAGGGCCGGGCCCGTAGCGTCATACCGCACCGCGGCGGGTCACTCCTTCGAAGGGGAGATCCGGCCGTTGGGTGTCGATCCGGGCACGGGCGGCACCGCCGGCCCGCCGTTCTCGCCGTTGGGATTCGTCACCTGGCCGGGTTCGCTACCCGGTTCGGCCTCTGTCGACGGGCTCGACCCATTCACGGCGCCGGTGTCCTCCGTCAAGGCCATGTGCGGGACCAGATCGTAGCGCCGACCGTAGGTCTGCATGATCGAGACCACAACGGCCGCAATGGGCACACCGATGATCGCGCCCACCGGCCCCCAGATCGCCGCCCCGAGGAAGACCGCCGCGAGCGCGATGGCCGGATTCACCTCCATCGTTCGCTGGGACACCCTGGGGGTGAAAACGTACGTCTCGATCTGCTGGTAGATGATGGCGAACACCACGATCCAGACCGCTGTGATCGGTTTGTCCGCCACCGCGACGAGCACCGGAACCGCCACCCCGATGTAGGTGCCGATCACCGGGATGAATTGGGCCGTGATTCCCGCCAGCAGCGCCAACGGCAGCCAACCGGGAAGCCCGATCGCCCAGAAGAAGATGCCGTGGAAGACGGCAGACATCGCCGCCAACACGATCTTGGACGCAACGTAGCCGCCGGTCTTCTGTTCCGCGATCTCCCACACCTCGCCCAGCAGGGGCTGCCGGTCGGGCGGCAGCCAGACGGCTACCTGCTGAACCAGTCTCGGACCGGCGGCTGCGATGTAGAACGCGAAGACGATCACCGTCACCAGGTCGAAAACGACCGACAGGAGCGAGCCGACCCAGCCGAGCAGGCCACCGGCGAGATCATCGGCAAGGCCCTGGATCTGGTCGGGTTCCAGCTTCAGGGTGGAGGCGATCTGGTTGGCGTCCAGATGCAGGCCGAAGGTCGAGTTCAGCTGATCGACGATGCTCGTGGTGGTCCTGGGCACGGATTGCACCAGCTGAGTGGCCTGGTCGAAGAGCATCTGTTCGAACACGACAGCCAGACCGAGCGACACGATGATGACGATCGTCCCGACGATCGCGGTGGACCTGGCCCGGGTCAGGCCGCGCCGCAGGAACCATCGGATGGCCGGCTCAGAGGCGATCGCGGCCAGCCAGGCCAGCAGGATCAGGAACAGGAAGTGCCGGGCGACGCCGACCACCCACGCGGCGAGCATCCAGATCGAGAGGATCACCAGGATCCGGATGGTGGCGGACTGCACGTCCCGCTGATCCAGCGAGATCCGCACCCGACGCTCCGGTGGGCCGTCGGCATTGGTCCGCCTCGGTAGGTCTGAGTGAGCCGCATCGTGGTGGGCTGCGGCCGGCGGCGCAGCCTCCGGCCGGGCCGCCGCGGGGTCGTGCCGGCGGCGGCCGAAGTGCGGGCTCATGCCGTCCTCCGGGCGGCACGCGTCGGGTCACCGGCCGTCGTGGTTGGGCCGCCGTCGCTCATCGCTCACTCCTCCGCGCTCTCGAACTGCTGCGCTCGAACTGCTGCGCCATCGAACCTCCGCATTGCGGAACTGCAGCGCCGCCGAGCTTCGAACGCTGTCGCCCTGCTGCGCCCTCGAACTGCTGCCGCCGAACTGCTGCGCCGCCGAGCTTCGAACGCTGTCGCCCTGCTGGGCTGTTGAACGTGTATTGCGGCGCCGCTTCCAATTGTCCCGCTGTGCGCCACGCTCCGCCGCCACCGGGGACGGGGACTGTCTCCAGGTGTGGACGGCCTTACCGGCACGTTACCCAGGTGCAGTCCAGGGTCGGGTTGACGGGCACGGCAGCCTGAGCTCGCGAACGACCTCCTCACTGGGTGGGCTCACTGGGTGGGCGGGAGCGAGGGACGGTGCGCGAAGGATCGGACCGGGCGCGTCCGGCGACCGGGATGCGGCAAGTCATGGCCGCGCGCCTGGTGGTCGGGGTGGCATCGGCGCGCCGCGGTTGGCGGTGGCTGGGCTGATCCACTCCGCGGTTGGCGGTGGCGGTGCGGCGGTGGCTGGGCTGATCCAATCGGCGGTTGGCGGTGGCTGGGCTGATCCAAACCGCGGTTGGCGGTGGCTAGGCTGATCCAAACCGCGGTTGGCGGCCACTATCGGCCGTTTGGGCGCGGGTTTGATCAGCCGAGCCGGCCTGGGGTGCGGGTTTGATCAGCCAGCCGGCCTGGGGCGCGGGTTTGATCAGCCAAGCCGGCCTGGGGCGCGGGTTTGATCAGCCAAGCCGGTCGTGGGCGCGGGTTTCATCGGCCAAGCCGGCCTGGGGACGCGGGTGCGGGTGCCTGTGCGGCGCGGAGCGGGGCCGGCGCGGTGCGGTGCCATGGGCCGGTGCGCGCGGAACATGTTGCTAACAGTTCTTACTGTAAGTACAGTTAGCTTATGTACCTCAGTGGTCGACCGCTGCTCGACAACCCGGCGGATCAGGCGTTGTTCGTCGGCCGCGCCGGCGTCCTACGGCAGATCGACCGGGCCCTGCATGACGGGCTGAACTGCCTGCTCGCGGGCGAGCCGGGGAGCGGCAAGACCTCGCTGATCAGAGCCCTGATGTTCCAGACACGGGACGAGCCGATCCACTATGTCTATGTCCGGGGCAACGAAGCTCGTACGGCCGGCGACCTTCTGACCTTGGTGCTCCAGGCAGCGTCGGCGGTGTTCCGGGACGCCGACGCGGACAGTGGGCGAGGCCGCCAGGCCATCGAGCTGGTGGCAAACCTGGCGCGCATGTTCTCCGAGGCGCGGGAGGCATCGCCCGGTCTGCGGGTTGTGGTGCTGGAGGACGTGTCCGCGGCCGCGGGTACGGAATTGTTCGGTGCGTTGCGGGACGAAGTGTGGCGGATCGACGCGGTGTGGTTGGTCACCACCTCCACCGCGCAACTGGCGGGCCTGGTGCGGCCACCGGCGGACGTCTTCTTCGAGGCCCAGATCGACCTCGGTCCGCTCGGCGGAGCGGAGGCTGCCGAGCTGTTGCGCCGCCGGATGGACCAGCCGATCCCGGACGAGCAGGCCGAGATTGTCGAGGCCACCGCAGCCAGTGCGCCGCAGACACCCCGCCGCCTGCTCGACCTGGCCCGGGAACTGGCCGCCGCACCGGATGTCGGTGCCGCACGGTTGAATACCGTCAGAGGCCTGAGGGAGCGGTCCGCGGCGCTGGAGCGGTTGAGCCGGCCAGCCCGGATGCTGGCTCAGGAACTCGAGGCCATGGGCTGGGCCGCCGCATCCGACGATCGCCTGCTGACGCGGATGGCATGGACCCGGCCGCGGGTCGTGCAGGTGGTCGCCGAGCTGGAGAAGGTGGGGCTGGTGGAAATGCGTGAGGAGAGCAGCGGCCGCGGCAGGCCTCGCAAGCTGTACCGGCTGACGCCAACGGCCTCGTTCGTACCGACAGATCCGTCCCCGGTGCGGAACAGGTCTCCAGCCGGCCGCGCTGCGGCGGGTCTTAGTGCTGTGGACCGCTCTGCTGTGGACCGCTCTGTTGTGGACCACTCTGCTGTGGATCACTCTGCTGTGAACGACTCAGCTGCAGAGGGTGGGTCCGCCGAGACGGAGATCGGTCCGGGGTC
>Ga0208588_1000168_pt1 | contig 21138 bp, 18 predicted proteins | sample NGESurshal092012_8_FD_184483 | JGI IMG/M metagenome (GOLD analysis project Ga0208588, IMG submission 184483) | Arctic peat soil microbial communities from Barrow, Alaska - NGEE Surface sample 415-3 shallow-092012 (SPAdes) | ecosystem: Environmental > Terrestrial > Soil > Wetlands > Peat ...
GACAAGCAAAATAACGTTCACTGCGTAACTCAGACCTGAAGTAAGTTTTGAGAAGTCCCCGGCAAGAGATTGTATAGCGACGTTGTGGCTGCCGGGATTGATCCACAGCAGTGTTTTTGCATATCCGGGAAACGCCGTGTAGGGGATATCTGATGTAGCGCTTAAGTTTAGGGCGCTTAAACCGAGTGCAACGCCGGCATAAGTAAAGATCAACAGCAGGATCCAGACAAAGACCGCGCCGAGCAACGAGTCGAGACTCGTCCGGGTCAGACTTGAGATCAGGAGTCCGATTGCGATAAACGACATGACGTACAGCAGCATCACGCCTATGGAGAGTAGTATATAGTCGATGTCACCCGAGCTCGGGAATTTTCGTGTGATAAGAGATAGTCCAACGCTTAGAACGAGTGTCGTAGCAACGAACAAGCCGCCTGCAGCGGCAAGATACGCGACGAACTTGCCGAAGAATATCGTGCTACGTCGTATAGGCCGCACGAGGAGCTGCACGAGCGTTCTTTCGGACCGCTCACGCGTGAGAGCGTCATATGACAACGCAAGCGCGAGTATAGTTAAGATGGCCTGACTATACGAAAACGCAACGCCAATTACGTAGTTTACCGGCTGCGTTGTTGGGTTGGGAGCCCCGCTTGTTGGCGAAATTGATCGAGTGAGATCGGTATTCCCATAATACGCGCCGATGAGTGCAAGCAGCACGAATATAGTTCCGAAGATGAGAAAGCGCTTTGTTCTTATAGCGGACTGGAATTCCTTTTGCGCGATCGTCAGAAACGCGTAAGTAGTTTCCGAAAACTCACTCAACGCTTTCTTCCCCCATCATTCGCACGTACGCCTCTTCGAGCGACGGCGCCTCGCGCAATGAGCGCAATCGGCCCCCTGCTCGCGTAATAACGTAGTTCACGTCCTCGTTTATGCCTGGTCGGTAGTCGATGCTGATCTTGAACCGTTCGCACTCGATTGTTTTGACGCCTTTTACCGACTTAACGGCCTGTAGGACTCGTTCGTTCATGTTGACGAGGTCAGCTTCGAGATGTAGACTTTTTCCTCTAACGTTCTCTATGAAGCTCTTTGTCGTGATTGGCGCTGCAACGCGGCCGGATTTCATTGTCGCTACCACGTCACATATTTCAGCGATGGATCTGACGTTGTTTGTGGCGAGAAAGAGGGTAACGTCGTGGACGTTGAGTTCGTGAATGAGTGCCATTACGTCGCGCCTGCCCTGCGGGTCAAGTCCCGCACTTGGTTCATCGAGGATAAGCAACTCAGGCTCATTCAGCATCGCTGCGGCAATGCCAAGTCGCTTTCGGTCCCCGAGCGAATACGTTTGCACGCTGTCGGCTTCTTTGCCCTCCAGACCTGCCAAAATAAACAGTTTTGAGATTCTTTCATCGCGTTCTTCACGCACGCCTGAAAGATTGGCAAAAATTCTGAGATTCTTTTCAGCGGAGAAGTTGCCATAAAAGCCGGGGCGCTCGGGAACGTAGCCGATTTTACTTTGCACCTCGTGAAACTGCGTAGCGATTTCGCGATCGAATATCCTAATCGTTCCAGCAGTCGGTTTAGTGAAGTTGAGCAACATGTGGATAACGCTCGATTTCCCTGAGCCGATCGGCCCTAGAAGGCCAAAAGCAGCGCCTTGTTCTACTGTGAAACTCGCATTATCAACAGCGACGACGCCTTTCTTATAGCGCTTTGTCAGTTCAAGGACTTCTATCACTTTCATTGCTACCAACCGCTGCTGGCTGTTAATAGTGGAGAGTTAAATACTATTATATAAAATAGGCGTTTTGGCGTTCGATTCACTTTTTCGCCCTTTGCAGACCCGTATTTGCCAAGCATTCAATTGAAAGCACGAAGCAACCTAAGCGTACTTTTTGAATATCCGATCAACTTCTTTTGACGTAGGCGCTTCTTCATCGGCGTAGCGTGTTCGCAGATCGAGCTCGAAAAGGCGCAGCGACCGATCAATCTTGACTCGTACATACTCATCAATTTGCGCTGCGGGAACGTCGCCAAGGCTAGCTTGGAGCGACTTGAGCAGGGCTTCCTCACGTTCCTTGAGCTTCTTAATCTCCGTCTCGTACTCCTTTATGAGATCTAACAAGTCTTCTGCGACCTCCTCTTCGGCGTAATTTCTGTCTTCTATCATAGTCTGACGTATAAAGAGATTGATTTAAATCCTTTGGGTCAAATGCCGCAGTAGGCCGACCGCTGATCAGGTTCGTCTCGCGCACCTCCGATAATGTTTCGCGATGACAAGGCGCGCTTGCATACACGAGCATTGTTTTACCTTACAATCTAGGCCCGTGTAACGCGAATGACAAGTTCTTAAAATCATGTATAAATAGCATCGTTGACGAAGCGGTCATGCGTGGAGCGCTATTCTTATAACAAGTTCTCACTTACGAATATCCGGCCGCCCCGCGAGAGGCTGGGGTATCGAGGCCGAAGTAGGCGGTCGCTATGCGCCTTTTGAAGAGATCTTTGATAAGGCTCGAAGGGAAGATAACCCTCCTGCCCGAATCAGTCGACGACCTGTGGCATTTAAAACACCTCATCGAAAAGGGCGATCTCGTTTTTGCGTTGACTTTTCGTAAAGTTGAAAGTGCAACTGACAAATTGCGGCCGGAGAAGTTAGAGCGAAAGCCGATGCGGCTTGGGATTCGCGTCGATTCCGTAGAATTTCATCGGTTTGCCAACCGCCTACGAGTCAGCGGGACCATCGAGTCAGGCCAGGACGTCGGGTCACATCATACGTTGAGCGTCGAACCATTGCGCGACGTCTCGATCATAAAGCAGTGGAGGCGCGATCAGCTTGATCGCATCGCCAAAGCGATCGAGGAATCAAATCGCCCCGAAATCGCACTTGTCACTGTGGAATCAGGCGAAGCACAGATTGGTGTGCTCCGGCAGTATGGTGTAGAGGAAGTTGCGAACATCACGCAAAGAGCAGGCAAGCTAGACGAGACTTCACAGGTTGATTTTTTTGCGCAAATATATGAGCAGTTGGTCCACGTGGCTGCGGAAGAATACGTTATCGCGGGTCCCGGATTTATTAAGGAAGATTTCGTTCGGTTCGCAACGCAGAAGGACAAGGATTTCCCAGACCGGATAGTCGTTGAGAATACGACCTCAGTTGGTATTTCTGGCTTTCAAGAAGCGCTTCGACGTGGCGCTGTGGACAGGCTCATTAAGGACGCACACCTGGTGCGTGAGACGCGTTTGATCGACGAACTACTTAAAGAGATTGCTATTGGCGGCAAAGCTGCCTATGGCACGGGCGAGGTCGTGAAGGCGCACGAGTGGGGGGCTATCGCTACGCTACTTATAGCTGATCAGACACTGCGCAATGAGCGAGAAAAAGGCGTGGGCGTCGACAAACTGTTGACTGCCGTTAACAGTTCGAACGGCCACGTCGTAGTTTTTAGCACCGATTTCGAGCCGGGCAAGCGATTAGAGAAGCTTGGAGGCATCGCTGCGCTTTTGCGCTTCAAATTGCAGGACAGCTAGCAAATCGAGCAAAGAGCTTACGAGGCCTGAGTCTTTCAGATTTTAACTCAGCTAGTACTCTTCGCACTTGAGCTGAAAATAAGCTCGGTCGTGGTCGCAAGCGGGACACTTCTCCGGGGGTTCTTCGCCGAAGTGCACATAGCCGCATTCTCTGCAGACCCATTCAACCTTCCGGTCTTTCTTGAAAAAGGTACCGGCTTCGACCTGCGCGAGCATTTTCTTGTAGTTCTCTGCGTGGTGTGCTTCAGCGACGCCAATAGCTCGTAACCTCTTAGCAACCTCGGGCAATCCTTCACTCTCGGCAACGTTGGCGAATTCAGGATACATTGTCATAGCTTCGTGAAGCTCGCCCTTGATCGCTGCTTTGAGATTCGCTGCGGTGCTGCCCAGCGATGTCGAAACGGTGGCGTCGATTTTAATTTCATCAATTTTTTCCGTTGCGCCTGCGTTAAGCGCGTGGATAAGTTTGGAAGTCCAACTCGCGTGCTCTCGTTCATTATCGGCCGTTAGCTGCAACGCCGCTGCGATCAGTTCAAAACCCTCTTTTTTTGCTATTTTTGAAAAGGATATATAGTTATTTCGCGCCATACTTTCGCCCGCGAAGGCTTTTGCAAGATTTTCTACCGTTTTTAGCATTTTTTTGCCTCAGTGCTTCTAAAAACAAGAAACAGTCGTATATCTAATTTTGGTTAGCCCGCTTGCACACCAGTTCTTTTAGAACTTATGACTTCAGTTAAATTTCAATAGAAGGCGAGTCAGGCCTAGAAAGGCTGCCGTTCCTCAAATCATTTGGCGGCACAGGACAGCAAAATGACAGAAAATTATTCCAAAAGTGATGAAAACGGTACCCCGCAAAGTTGTCCTTGGTTCACAGCGTCAATGAGCCCAACCTTTGAATGTCGCACTTAGTGCTTTGAAGTGGCGCATCTAGTCGCATTTCTTCGGCGAAACGTCGACTGTCAATATCCCGGTTTTAAGCGTGCATGCTTCGCTTTCTGAGAGCGCTCGGCGCTTAGCGCGCGACGAAATAATTGCACTGTTGCCGAATGGGTCGTCGATCACGAGGGTCATAGTGCTTTCGCCCTTTCGTACCGAGTCAATCATGTCAAGTAGTTGATTCCCCAACTCTGTTTTTCCCGGATCGTTCGACGACCATTTCGTCGCCATGGTGATCACCTCTTCCACTCTGCAAAGGACCCCCTCGACGTTGGAAACATATGCTTCAGAGGCCGAACCAGGTTCAATGGTTACACCGAGTTCTGGAATCTGAACGGTGCCTGAAGAGGATCTGATCACTCGTGTCGCAAAGTCGCTGCTGTCAAATTTCATTTCATATCGGGCGGCTTCGCGCTCATTGAGTGTTATTGTGTCGGCGTACTTGAAGCCACACGTGCAACTTGTGCTCACGAGCATGATTTCGCCAAAAAAAGGAATGTCGTCGGTGCTGAACGCGAAGGTGAGAACGTCCGCGCATAGAGGGCACGTGCTCTTGATGGCTGCTTCACGTGTCATGACAAAAAAATGTGCTTGGTATTGGGCTAACTCGCAATATTAGTATGCGCTTGCCCCGAGCTTCTTGCGGTCTATCTTTATCGACATCGGGGTCACGATGATCTGATCGTCTCCGAGTCCGGCAATATCTCCATGAATGTCTGTTGCAACTTGTTGTAGTTCCTTAACTACTCTATCAAGGGTGACGCGGTCCTGTTTTATGTGAGCTATGTCAATGATAACGATATTGCCTTTGTAAACCTCGTCTTTCAGCGATGTGAGATTGCTGACGTTAATTAACTCTGCGACCTTGACATACGTTCCTGCGGGCTCTTCTTCAACTACTTCTTCGTACTCTCCGAGATCCAGCTCCAGATATTCATCAGCTTCAGCATGCGGACGGCTTCCAAAAATTCTATCAATCAAACTTTTTTGCGCCATTTGGAACTCTCACCTACAATCGACTCTTAATCTATTACGCAATGGGCATCTTATAGTTTTCGTGCTTTGGTCATCATAGATTGATGCGGCACGTAGCGCTGTCATTATTGACGTGATACTCGCTTCTTTTTTAAATGATGGCATTGCGATGTTTTTTGCTAGTACGACTATAGCGAAACGTGCCAAATTTCATCGCCTACGTGGTGAACGATCCGCACAGCTTTGCCCTTCGTTTCGTGAATCATCTCAATACCAGTTATAAGCGCCGTTCCGATGCCGAGTGGTTTTTTGTGTCTCTCATCAATAATGACAACGAAATCTCCTGGTGTTATGCTTTCGTCTGCATCGACGATCCCAGGACTCATCACATCTGCTCCGTTTCGTATGAACCGCACGGCGCCCATATCAACGGTTACGAGGTGCCGTTGGGGGTTGAGTTCAATCGCGCCTCGTACAGTGAAAAAGGGCGTTTTGTCGATGCAGAGGGCTACCGGCACTCCGTTTAAGAGAATAAGTGTTTGATCAGCCGTTTCGAGCACTTCGAGCTTGCCCTTGAGCCCGTTCTTAGTTTCGTACGTGCTCAACGTAGTTACAACGCGCCGCGCCGTATCTGCCTTCAGGAAATGCCGTTTTTTCGTCGTCATGTATACGAATCTTATTCAAGATTCAAAGATAAACTTAAGTATGTTATCAGGGAAGAACTACTTGTAAGAGGTGTGCATTGAGTCAGAGGCCGCTTGACATCTTGAATGAATCCTTGGAAACGCCCGTAATCGTGAGGCTCAAAGGGGGTAGAGACTTTAGAGGGGAGCTTCAGGGATATGACGTTCATCTAAATCTCGTTCTTGATAAAGCCGAAGAGCTCAAAGGCGGCGAGACAATCAAGAAGTTTGGCACGATCGTCGTTCGCGGCGACAACGTCGTATATATCTCACCTTAACGTAAAGCGACACTCTGCGAGGTAACCGAATGACTAAGGGAACACCATCAATGGGCAAGCGGCAGAAACGCACGCACGTGGCGTGCAGGCGCTGTGGCGCTGTCTCATACAACTTTCGCAAAAAAACGTGCGTCCATTGTGGGTTTGGTCGCTCCAGGCGACTTCGCAACTACAGCTACCTTAATAAGTATTAGTCATATTTTTAAATAGGGACAGCCGATGAAAGACAAGTGCGGTGTGTTCGGAATCGCCTTGGATTCCAAAGATGTCGCATTACCTATTTATTACGGGCTTTACGCGTTGCAGCATCGCGGTCAAGAATCGGCCGGAATTGCGACGCACGACTCTGCAATCCATATTGAGCGCGGGATGGGTCTCGTTCACGAGGTGTTTGACGAACACCGGCTGGGACATCTTAAAGGATCGCGAGGCATTGGCCATGTGCGATATTCCACAACGGGCCTCAGCGAAGTAGAAAACTGCCAACCAGCACTCGTTAATTATCGGGGCGGCACCATTGCGATTGCTCATAATGGCGATATCGTCAACTCCTTTGATATCAGGCAAGGACTCGAGGCAGAAGGCCGTATTTTTGTGTCAAATTCAGACACAGAAGTCATCGCGCACCTTCTGGTTAAGGAACTGATGCGATACGACACTATCACGGCCGTTCAGGAGCTAATGAACAAGCTCCGCGGGTCTTACTCCCTTACGCTGCTTATAAATGATGTCGTCATCGGCGTCCGAGATCCCTTTGGTATCAAGCCTCTCTGTGTAGGCAAGTTTGACGATGGTTATGTCTTGTCAAGCGAAAGTGCGGCGATTGACACCCTTGGGGGTGAACTTCTCAGGGACGTCCGCCCAGGCGAGATCATTGTCCTCAAGCCCGATGGGTTCGTGAGTCAAAGGGCAGTTAACAAAGCGGTAACAGCACATTGTATGTTCGAATACGTCTACTTTGCTCGCCCAGACTCGGTTCTTGACGGTTCCCTGATCTACGAAGTGCGGCGAAAGATTGGTCAAACGCTCGCAGAGGGTGACGTCGAGGCTGACATAGTCATCCCAGTTCCCGACTCGGGAATCGCTTTTGCAGTTGGCTACGCAGAAAAATCACAGCTGCCGTATACAGAGGGTCTTATAAAGAACCGTTATGTGGGTAGGACCTTTATCATGCCTGGCCAAGATTTGCGTGAAACAGCCGTAAGGCTCAAACTAAATGTGATCAAGAAGCACGTCGCTGGCAAACGGGTCGTGATGATCGACGACTCGATTGTGCGCGGAACGACGTCGCGTAAGATCGTCGACATGCTGCGAGCAGCTGGGGCCGAGGAAGTGCACATGCGTATTGGGACGCCGCCCATCATCTCGCCGTGCCATCTTGGAATCGACATGCCCACATACGGCGAGCTTATTGCCGCCCGGAAAAGTGTAGACGGCGTAAAACTGATGATAGGCGTTGACTCACTAAAGTACATCACCCTTGCCGGCCTGATCGATTCAATCGATCTTCCCCGCGAGAAGCTCTGTTTGGGCTGTCTCACTGGCATGTATCCCATCGAGAGACCTGTTGAACGAGCTACGCAACTGAAACTCGATGCATTCGCGATTAACGCAAAGAAGAAAAGTGAGCGCGCCAGCACCCCCCCGTTGCAAACTCCTTCTGCTTAAGCTGTCGGCAGGCGACGTCGAGAGCTAGATAAGCGCGCCCCCTCAGCCGGTGGAAAACTCGTCAAGAGTGTATTCGCTTAAATCTCGTTTTCCAAGTATCATTTCGAATTCGATGGGCGTCAGCATCGGGGCTTTAAACAGCGCTGAGTCATCTATCGCAACGCGCGGACAAGCTGTGTTCACATACACGTCTGCAGGGAACTGGTAAAGCGTCCATGGAGTTATTTCGTTTATTGTCACCGTGTACGCGTCGTAACCACGTCTTATCGCCTCTTCTACGAGTTCAAAAGCAAGGTCAAACCTTTGCTGGCCCGTCTTGGTGCTAGCCAGCACGCAAAATGTATGTGCGTCCATTGCCTTTGCAATGAGTCCGTACCGTTGCTTTATAATGAGGTCAACGTCTGCAATTGACGTTTTTCGTAGAAATGGATCCGCGACGATAACCCGTTTCCCCGTTGCAAGCGCTACGCCAACGGCGTGAAAAGCGCCGCTCCCGATATAAAGATACTCATTTACGTCAATCGCCCGCGCGGACGAAAAGTTGCAGCCCAAAACCTGGCCTCGATACTTGATTCTTCCGTCACCACATCCGATGAACGGACGTAACCCGGCTGATTCGAGGTGATGGTGAACCGAGTCTAAAGTATGGACGTGTTGGACGTTAGTCACGATGCCTACCCGGGGTCCACTGATGAGTGCGAGCGCATCGTTCACTGTTGGAATAACGTCGACCTCGCTTCGCACTTCGACGAAGCAGACGTTGTGTGCTACAATCTCAGGGATTTCTGCATGACCAAAGTGAACCAGCAGATCAGCTTTCGTGTCATAATCCAGATCACATGCGCCGTAGCACGGGTTGCCCGAGAGAAGAACCTTGACGTTGACGTGTTCCTTTATGCGCTTCCCTACTTGGGGGCCATACCGCTTTAGCCCCTCAGGAAATTGGAGCTGCAGCACGCGTGCTCTATTCTCCCGCGCTAGTTCAACGATTCGCTCAATTTCAAAGTCCATGTTATCCAACGGGCAGCTTTCAAAGATTTCTGACGATGACGATAAAATATGAGCACCGCTAAACCTTGACGAGCTCTTTTAAATCGCTTATAAACTCTAGAATCGTCGTTTCATTTATATGTGGCATTATGACGATTCGCAGTGCGCCCCCCATAACAGATATCCGCCAGCCGCGCGCGGTGAGCCCGAGCGCTAGCTGCGGTAATCGAGGCAACTTGAATGCCACAATGTTCATGACTGGGGGGATTACTGGATAGACGCCAAATTCAGCAGCTTCTTCTACGCAAAGGTTCGTCAAACGCATGCATTTACGGACGACGTTTCGATATCCTTGGACACCAAGATGTTCAAGCACGGCAAGCGTTGCAGCAACCGAAGCGCCACCTCTCGTGCCGGTCATAGAGCGCTCGACTGAGTAAAACGTGTTCGTGCCGAGGGCGTCGAAGTCAGCGGGCCTTTTAAAAAGTAGCCCTCCTGAAGGTATCGTGCTCATACCCATCTTGTGTGGATCGATGGCTATTGATCGAACGCCGTCAACGGTAAAGTCAAAGCGGTACTTTTTTTCCAGAAATGGGATAACGAAGCCGCCGAAAGCCGCATCGACGTGCAAAAAAGCGTCATTCTCTAAAGCGACCTGAGCGAGGGCAGGAATTGGATCGATCACGCCTAGCGCCGTAGTACCTGCAATTCCGACAATACAAATGGTGTCCTCATCGACAAGCTCTTCAACTGCGGTAGCGTCAACGGCGAAACGCTCATCGAGACTTGCTTGACGTACCTCGACGCCAGTAAAATCCCGGGCCTTATCAAACGACTGGTGTGCCGACTCCGGAACAATGATGTTCGGCTTTCGCGTGCTGGAGATTAGCTTGCTCGCTCGAACTGCTTGTATGTTCGATTCCGTTCCACCGGAAGTAATATAACCGACGGCGTCAGCTGCGCCGAGTAAACCCCCGAGGATAGTAATGGCACGTCGTTCGAACGCGGCTATTTCGGGAAACAGGTTCGGATCACCGAGGTTCGTGTGAATATGTTCGATGTGCGCCCGTACTGCCACTGGGTGCGGGTATGTGCACATAGAGCTAAGAACTCGGTCGTAGCCTCTGTTTACCCGATTTAGTTCATTGTCCTCATGCATTGCTGAGTTACTAGTTGAACGAAGCGACGACTAATCTCCGTTCGTCAGGTCACGTGAGGCCTCAAGGATGATGCGTTGCTCCGTCCGCGCCACGGCCTCTCTGACGCGCTCAACGGCGTCGATGTTTGACGATAAACTGCTAATTCCCATGCGAACCAGTTTATCCGCCATTTTCGGGTTTGAGCCAGCTTGTCCGCAGATAGACGTCACGACGCCTGCCTTGTTGCAACACCTAATGACATATTCTATAAGCTTGAGCACTGCGGGATGTTGCTCGTTGTATAGGTAGGCGACATTCTCGTTATTGCGATCGACTGCAAGTGTATATTGCGTGAGGTCGTTCGTCCCAAACGAAACGAAGTCGATGCCTTCAGCGACAAGGTCCTCGATTATGAGGGCCGATGCGGGTATCTCGATCATGATGCCGACGTCGACCTTGTCAAAATCAATGCCCATTTCTGCGATAATCTGCTTCGCCTGTCGGACTTCGTCTTGGTGCTGAACCAGGGGCAGCATGATGCCGATGTTGCTGTAGCCATCGTCAATGAGGTTTTTGAACGTCTGAAGTTGCATCTTGAAGACTTCAACGTCACGTAAATCGCGGCGTATCCCGCGCCAGCCGAGCATGGGGTTTGGCTCGATCGGTTCCCCTTCGCCCCCTTCCATTTCTCGGAACTCGTCGGTCGGGGCGTCGAGTGTGCGAACCCACACAGGACGCGGGAAGAACGCGTCGACCACGGTTCGAATACCCTTCTGAAGTTCGCTAACGAACGCGTCTTTTTTGTTGTGCTCGATATACCAATGGGGGTGCTTGCCCATTCCGAGGATCATGTGTTCTACTCGCAAGAGTCCAACCCCATCGGCCCTCGTCGCAACGGCTCGCTCTGTGGCCTCAGCTATCGAAACGTTAACTTTTACTTCGGTTGCAGTAATCGGCTTTGATGCGGCGATAGCGACCGTTTCCGCAGCTGGAGCCACCTCAGCCCGCTCGAGCACTCCAGAGAATATAATGCCCTTTTCACCGTCAACGGTTACGAACATGCCGTCCGTAAGCTTTTTTGTGGCCTCTTTCGTTCCTACCACCGCGGGAACGCCCAGTTCTCGAGAAACGATAGCAGCGTGGCTCGTCAAACCACCTTCGTCAGTCACGATCGCAGCCGCCCTTCGCATCGCGGGAACCATGTCTGGGGAGGTCATTTCTGTAACGAGTATATCCCCCTGTAAGACTCTGTCGAGCTCATCCACGCTTCTAATGATCTTGACTTTGCCCGATACTTGGCCGGGGGAAGCGCCGAGGCCTTCGAGAAGCTTCTCTGCGTCGCTTGCAGCGACCGTCTTTTGCTCTGCCCCCTCACTCTTGATCGTCGTCACTGGCCGCGATTGGACGATGAATACCTCCCCATTTTCGATTGCCCATTCGATATCTTGGGGGCTCTCATAATGCTCTTCGATGAGTTCGCCGAGGTCAAGAATCGTTTTCAACTCGCTGTCGCTGAGGACTCGTTTGTTTTGCATGTCTGCGGGGACATCCTTTGTGGTTGTATCTCCCGTTTTTTGGTCCTTCACAACCATAATCTTCTTTGTAGCAACGTTCGCTTTTATGTTGCGGGTTTTTCTGTCGATTAGGAATGTATCGGGCGACACGGAGCCTGAAACAATGGCTTCGCCAAGGCCCCAAGAACCCTCAATGATCGCTTCGGGTGCACCAGTTGTCGGGTTGGATGTGAACATAACGCCTGATTTTTCGGCGTTGACCATCTTTTGGACAACGGCCGAAATGTTTACGGACTCATGATCAAAACCTTGCTTGATTCGGTAGAAGATGGCCCGCGCGCCGTACAATGATGCCCAGCATTTTTGAACCGCGACGACGACGTTGTTAGCGCCTTTCACGTTGAGAAACGTTTCCTGTTGTCCTGCAAAGCTCGCTTCAGGCATATCTTCAGCCGTCGCACTTGATCGTACGGCAACTAAAGGCTCCATGCCCTCTCTTTTTCCCAACTCTTTGTATGCGGCGATGATGTCGTTGCGCATACGCTGCGGCATTTTTGTTGCTAAAATGAGCTTCTTAGCCTTTTCAGCAGCGGCAGCAAGCTTGTTTGCGTCGTCGACGTTCACTTGAAGTGTCGCAAAAAGTTGCTTTGCGATGCCCGTTTCGTCCAAAAAGCGCCGGAAAGCTTGTGCAGTGACAGCGAAACCGCGCGGCACGGGAATCTCCGCATTTATCATCTCTCCAAGGCTTGCCCCTTTTCCCCCCACTGAAGGAACGTCTTCAATACGGACGTCCTCTAGCCAGACGACAGTTGGTTTATCTTTCATACTCGGCATCCTTTGCAGTTTGTGACTGTTATTTGCAGTGGTGATTACATAAGCCTTTCCAACAAAAACTAGAAATACGCTTTTGACGTGTAGGTTATTCGAATAGCGTTGGCGTACTTCGTGCGCTTCAGTTTTTTGACGAGGAATCGTAGTAATGAGGATACTCGTAAGTGACCCCGTATCGCAGGCAGGCGTCGATCTCCTAAAAAGAGAACACGACGTCGACGTAAAGACTGATCTTCTGCCGGAAGAGTTTATCCGCATCATTGGTGATTACGACGCTCTCATCGTAAGGAGTGCCACAAAAGTCACGAAGGACGCCATTGACGCGTCAAATCTTAAAGTCATAGGGCGGGCGGGCGTTGGCGTCGACAACATAGACGTTGATGCTGCGACGGCGAAAGGCATCATCGTCATTAATGCGCCTGAGGGCAACATGATCTCAGCGGCCGAGCATACTATAAGCCTAATGATGGCCCTTTCGCGGAGCATCCCGCAGGCAAGTTCTTCAGTGAGAAACGGTGAGTGGCAACGCTCGCGTTTTCTCGGAGTCGAGGTTTTTGGCAAGACGCTCGGCGTCGTCGGGCTCGGGCGCATTGGAGCTGAAGTCTCGAAACGAATGCGCGCTTTCGGGATGAACGTTATTGCCTACGATCCTTTCATTACCGTTGAGCGTGCAAAGGAGCTTCGCGTCGACATCGCATCGCTTGATGAGGTTCTCGCGAACTCAGACTTTATTTCCATTCATACCCCTTTGACGAAGGAAACGTACCACTTAATCGGGGCACCGGAGATCGCGAAGATGCGTGACGGTGTCCGCATTTTAAACGTTGCGCGCGGTGGCATCATTGATGAAGACGCGCTGTTCGAGGGTCTTAAAAGCGGCAAGATAGCCGGAGCAGCGTTAGACGTCTTCGAACGAGAGCCCCCAACAGGAAATCCACTTCTCACGCTTGATACATGCATCGCGACGCCGCACCTCGGCGCTTCGACAGTTGAGGCGCAGATCAACGTCTCGGTAGCAATCGCGGAACAGACGCTGAGCGCGCTTAAAGGTGAACCGGTTCGAAACGCGGTAAACGTTCCGATACGCGCTGAGACGTTTGGCGCGATCAAGAGTTACATGCCGCTTTCAGAGCAACTCGGGAAGTTCTGTATTCAGCTGGTGGAGGGGCAGATTAAGGGCATCGAAATCACGTACGTCGGTGAGGTGGGCCAATGCGATGTCCACCCGTTGACCATAGCAGTCCTGAAAGGCGTGCTCGATCACGTGTTGGAATCACCAGTCAATTTTGTCAACGCACAGTTGTTTGCAAAGAAGCGGGGTATCAGGATTACGGAGACGAAGACTGAACGGCTCGAAGATTTTCAGAGTCTAATAACGGTCAGAATAGACAGCGACAAGGGTGACGACTGGTCAGTGTCGGGAACCCTTTTTCTGGGGGATCAACCGCGTATCGTCAAGATCGGCAACTACCACGTAGACGCGGAAACCAAGGGCTGCATGCTGATAACGTCCCACACTGACAAGCCCGGCGTCATAGGTAAGGTCGGCACGTTACTCGGAAACAGCAACATCAATATCGCTGGAATGAACGTAGGTCGCGACAAAGTCAGAGGGGGCGCGGTGATGGTGCTCGCACTTGACGATCCGATTTCAGACGAGGTTTTAGCACGAATCAGAGAGATCGATGGGATATCCGTCGCGAAAGCCGTCGTGCTTTGACACTGCTGTGATCCACATTTGTCTTTTGTAGTCACTGCAGCTGGCCTGTTCCTCGCAGTTTAACGCTTCTTCTTCTTCGAGCTCTTTTTTCGAGCTTTGTTTTGGGCCTTTCGCCGTATTTCAGGTTGCGCTGCTGGGCGGTGAGTCGATTTCTCTACGGCATCAACGAATGGCTCGCGTCTCTCGTCTGAGCTCTCTTTCCCTCTCTTTCCCTCGTCGGTCTGATCCTCAGAAGCTTCGCTTGGTACAGGAACCGCGTGCCGTGCTGCTGCTTTTCTTTGTTTGGCGCTTCTTCGCTGTGGCTGAACTGTCTTTTCGTAAGGCACTGAAATCCAGAGGGCAACAAGTATAACAGTGAAAATAATGAGGATGAGGACAGCGGTTGGGTCGACGCTGTTCAAAACTGGGAGGAAGAACAGTGCGACAATGATTGCTAAAGGGATTCCGGCGAAAATTCCGATATACAACAGAGCCGCTGTGAACTTATCTTTTTTCATGTTGGCTATAAGCTCCATTAGCCGCGCTCTCGAACGCGCACGCCTACTAGCTGTGCCTGTCGTTCTACTAATCTCTTTTGATCTCTGGGGGTGGACTAGTGAGTTCAATCATTGCGCGTCAATCAGTCAAGTTTGACAAGCGTATTCGTAGAAATAGACCGTCACGCGCTCCGCATCATGATGCGTGCTCCGCGGTCAAGCGCGTCTAAGATACGATTAGCGATGTTTGTGCCCTTCGTCACCTTTATCTCGCCACCTCGTCCGATGGTAGCCGTGAAGAGATAATCGTCATCGATTAAAACGTCAACAATTTCGCCAGGACGGGCGTTTGACGTTACAATAACGTGTCTGTCGGCGAGATCAATTTCGGCATTTGAAGGAGCTTTTTGAGGCGCCTCTTTTTGACGATCTTGGGATCGTCGAGACTCTTCGTTTGTTTGAAGGACGTCAATGTCGATGCCAAGGACGTCTTCAACTTTTTCGATGTTTTTGCCGCCCTTGCCGATAACGTGCGATATATCTCTGTCGCTGACGTACACGTTGGCGCGTGTGTCAGAAAGGATCTCGACAGTAACGGGCTCTTTGGCATATTTATCGATCTCCCTTTCAATCTCCCTTGCAGCGGACTTCCACGTTGGTTTTGCCCTTCCCGGCTCTTTATGGCCTACTGCCATAACGACGATTTGCCTGCTAAAAAGATAGATCTCGTACTCAACTTTGTTCGTCTCAAAGTTTCGCACCTCGATAACGGGCCTCGCAAGATCTGCTTCCATCATCCCTGACGGCACTTTGACTGCAAAATGGACGTCATAGACTAATTCAATCTCACCTTTCTTGAGAAAAATGACGGTATCGACAACTTGAGGAATAATGCCAAACTCGACTCTCCCGATCAAGCGCTGCAGTGCATCGATGCCACGGGTCGTATGTACGACGCCGACCATTCCTACCCCTGCAAGGCGCATGTCAGCGAAGGTCTTGAAGTCGTTAGTCTTGCGCACCTCGTCATAGATCGTGTAGTCTGGTCGCACAAGCAGAAGGATGTCAGCAGTTTTTGCCATATCACCTTCGAGCGCAGAATACTGCGTGATGTTGTCTGGGACCTGCAAATCGCGCGGACTTTCCATGGTCTTGACGATAAAGTCCTGTCCTGCAAGAAACTCAGCGACGCTTGCAGCCAACGTCGATTTACCGGATCCAGGTGGTCCTGCGATCATTATGCCCCGTGTCGATTCACCCAGCCGCTTCTTCAGTTCGTCGGAAAATTTGTAGTCGTCGAGCTTAACCTTCGCTATCGGGCGTACCGCGGTTATCTCGATGCCATCAGAAAATGGGGGTCGGGCAATGGCTATTCGTATCGAGCCGAGTTGAACGATCGTGGCGCCTCGGCGTTCTATTTCAATAAAACCGTCAGAGCGGGACTTTGCTTGTTCAATGACGTCTGAGGCAATGGCCCGTATCTCCTTTTCGCTCATCCGAGTTTTTCTAATATTGACCAATCGAAGGTCTGCTATCGAGCCACGTTTAGCTCGTGGAGGGACACCCTCTTTGAGAAACACCGACATGGTGTTGCGAGTGAAAAACTTCTGCAACAGCAGCGGTTTTTCCGCCCCCTTTTCAGGCTCGAGGTACATGACATCCAACCCTTTGGCGCGAGCGACTTCACTTTGGACGATATCGCTCGTGATAAACGTCGCGCCGTTTTCGACCGCGACGGTTCGTATCATCGCATCGATTTCCCCGACTGAGGCGAGTTTGATTTCATCTGCTGTGGGTCGCCTTCCTACGTAGATTAGGTCAACTTCGCCCGTGCGTTTGCGCTCAGCAAGCGCTTTAAGCTCATTAAGCCCTTTAAAGCCGATCTCGCGTCCTTGGTTTGCCTGAGCTTCGAGCTCAGAGACAACCGCTTCGGGGATGATGATTGCCGCTCCTCGCAGTTCGCCGTCGTCTATGAGCTTTGTGATCCTACCGTCGATCAACACACTCGTATCTGGAACGTACTTAACTGTCATTCAATCTCGCGTTATGGTAGTTGTCAGGCCATCTTAATAATAATGCCCTCATTTTGAACGTCACTGACCGGCGGCCGTTATACTTGCATACTACATTTCTAAATCGCTCTCACACTACCGTGCCCTCGTAGACTGATATCGTTGTCGAAGGAGTGGAAAACTACTCTAACTACAGAAAAATTGACGCAGGCAATACAACCTTGGCTGGCTATCCGGCGTACAAGATCATCTGTACAGATCGTGTTAGTAATTTTACAACAACAGAAATATGGACGGTTAAAGAAGGTAAAGTGTACACCATAAACCACGCGGCACATACTAGATACTACGACACTTACGCACCCACTGCTCAGAAAATGATAGACTCGTTCCAGATCAAATAGTGATAGCTAAAGGCAATAAGCAGCGCTCTTCTTCTATGATGAAGCGCTAAAATGTTTTGACCGTGCACTTGAGATAGACCCGCAGAGTCTAGAAGCAGTGCAGTTTAAGAAACAAATTGCGCAAAGCGGGCAGGCTCTCAATAAGAAAGCTGAATAACGTCTGCTACGCTGTAAGGGGGTCTTATGAACATAAAAGGTGAAATACGCGAATATTGGCAAGCGGCAGAGGAGACCTTACCCTTCGAAAAGCTTGAGGAACTTCAGGGCCTCCGCCTTAGAAATACTGTTGAGAGGGTCTACGAGCACGTCCCATTCTACAGAAATAGACTTAAGGAACTCGGTATCACGCCCTCAGATATCACTAAGCGGGATGACGTAGAAGATTTACCATTCACAAAAAAGACCGACTTGCGTAATCACTTCCCCTTTGGCCTCTTTGCTGTGCCACACGAGCAAGTAATTAGAGTTCATGCATCGAGCGGAACGAGCGGCCCCCCCACCGTTGTCGGTTATACCTTGCGCGATATCGCTAACTGGGCCAATATGATGGCTCGGTGCCTCACCATGGTTGGCATTAATTCCACCGACGTTTTTCAAAACGCTGTGAGCTATGGACTATTTACTGGTGGTCTTGGTATGCATTACGGCGCTGAGCTTGTCGGAGCGATGGTGGTTCCTAGCGGCACAGGGGGGACTGTAAAACAGATCGAAATGATGAGGAACTATGGCGTAACGGCAGTTCACGCGACGCCCTCGTACGCGCTTTATTTAGCTGAGACGACCAAGGAGCTCGGCCTTGATCCAACGCGTGACTTGCCACTAAAGACTGGCTGCTTTGGAGCCGAGCCGTGGTCATACAACACTCGCTCCATCCTCGAACGCGAGCTTGGGGTAAAGGCGTACGATTCCTATGGGCTTTCAGAATTGAATGGACCAGGCGTCGCTTTTGAGTGTAAAGAGCAGGACGGGCTCCATTTTTGGAGCGACCACTTCATCGTCGAAGTGGTAAAACCAGATGGGACACCCTGTAAGGAGGGCGAACGAGGGGAGTTGGTACTTACGTCGCTCACTAAAGAAGCGCTTCCGCTCTTACGGTACCGCACCGGAGATGTGACGTACATAAAAGGTTCAGACTGTGCGTGCGGGAGAACGAGTATCCGCACAGCAAAAATACTCGGCAGAGTCGACGATATGCTCGTTATACGAGGCATAAACGTGTTTCCGAGTCAAATAGAACACATCCTTATGTCCATTCCGGAAATAGGCGCTCACTTCCTAATAGTTGTTCAGCGGATTAAGCACCTTGACGAATTGACCGTGCGTTGTGAACTCGAACAAGAGTACTTCACAGGTGACGTTGAAGACTTGCAGCGCGTTGTACAAAAGGTGGAAAGAGCGTTGAGGGACACCCTCAACGTGAGAACAAAGGTCGAGCTCGTAGAACGAGGGACAATAGAGCGAACCGAGGGCAAGTCAAAAAAGGTATTGGATTTGCGAGGTGCGTTATAGCTGGCACGCGGCAGCTATCACGTCAACACCTGCAGAGCCTCCAAGCCAGCGCAGTTCAAGGAACTAGTTGCCCAAAGCGCGGCGGCTAAGCTTTTTTTCCTCAACAAGAGCGTGGATTTGCTATTACGAGACTTCGTTCGAAAAAAACACTACGAAAACAAAAATCAAGGCTCCATTAATCCCTTTTTCGTTGAAAGCGCTCTAACTTTCTAAGAATATAGAGAATAAACCTAAGGTGATAAGAGTGTTGACGTTATTTGGCTGCCTGAGCTTCGAGCTTAGAGGCAACCGCTTAGGGGATGATGATTGTCGCTGCACGTAGTTCGCCATCGTCTATGAGCTTCGTGATCCTGCTTCGATCAACACGCGCGTATCTGGAACGTACTTGACTTTCATTCAATCTCGCGTAAATAGTTGTCAGACCATCTTATTAATCATGCCCTCGGGCTAGATAGTTCTATTAAAGTTGCATCCGAGCTACACTCATTGCACGCTTCGCTCTAAAAAACGTTCTTTGGAGCCTCTGGAGACACTCTAAACGATATCAAGTCGCGCTGGCCGTGGTGAGTTAGTCGAGAAGCAGCAGGCCATATGAATTGATCTTGGCATGCTGAATTTTGCCGTAAACGTTGTCCTCGCAGGGAATAACATCAATAGGAAGGCCCATCTTTGAGACGGTCGCAAAGACGTCAATCCCAGCGGCTTCCATTGATGTCCGTACCCGTTCTGCGTGACGGCAATCTCTCTTAAGTGAAACGTCAACGATGCCCTTGGACTCCTCTGCGACACAATCCTCACAATATGCGCAAGGATACGCCGCAAATGCAAATGCTTTGTAATAGCCGCCGTAGAACGCGTGTTGTTCGAGGGTATACATCGTTTCTGCTATCCACAAAATCAGTTCTCGTAAAAAAGGATGCCAATTCTCGGGTATATTTTTAGGGTCAATCGTTGGCATGCCAGGAATACCGCTGAAATGGACGATGTATGCACGCTCGTACTCCTGTAAGAGCGCCCGTGTTTCAGAGGGCCCAGGCACATACGGCGGACAACTTAAGTGCTTTCCATAACCCTTGCAGCCAAACTGACACTTCCATCTCACCCAGTTACGTACTTCAACGTCATTCGGATGGACAAACGACAGCTCAACACGGTGCTGCTTTGCAACCCTTTTGAGCTGCTTTTCCATCTCCTTTGGTGCTACTGCTTCTCGTGGTACCATATCAATTCTTTATTCTATTTATGCTGCTTTTCTATAAAAAAGCAGGTAAAACAAAGCATCAGCCACTCTTCGCGAGTTGCATAGCCTTTCGCGCTAAAGGCGTGGCTTGCGGAGGGCGAAACACTATTAGAGTGCTGTAAGCACGCATATTTCAAAAAACTTAAGTAGTATTCGTACGTATAAGCGCGCGACTTTGCTACTTTATAGCATGGTATGTTGCTCTGTAAAGCCGAAAGACAGTAGTAATCGGAGGGTTTAGCGTGATGATCTGGGGCATGGATTTATGGGTTTTTACAGCTTTTATACTCATTTACATTAGCGTAGTTTTTGGCATCGTCTATGGATTGTGGCCGCAAAAAGACGAGGATGAGGAGGAGGAGGAGGCTTAAATGGCAGACGTAGTCGCTTTCATTGTAATGCTCGTTCTCTATACGGCTGTAATGGTTTATATTGGCTATCGGGGCTATAAAGCGACGAAAAACGTACAGGACTGGCTTGTCGCCGGCCGACGCGTTGGCCCGTTGGTCGTAGCTATGTCCTATGGCGCGACCTTCATCAGCGCGGTCGCGATTATCGGGTTTGGTGGACAAGCTCAACTGTTCGGTTTGCAGCTGTTGTGGCTTTCGGTCCTCAACATTATTGTCGGCATCCTTATAGCGTTCATCGTTTTCGGCAATCGCACGCGCATAATGAGCAAGACTCTACAGGCCCTTACGTTCACGGAACTCCTCGCTAAGCGCTTCGATTCACGCTTCGTGCAAGGCTTCGGTGGCGCTGTTATCGCGATTTTTCTCATTGCATATTCAGCCGCCGTTTTCAAAGGAACTGCGAGCCTCATTCAACAGACTTTTGGAACATCGTACACCACGGCAATCGTCGTATTTACGGTGATTGTAGCCGTCTATGTGCTGCTCGGCGGCTTGTTTGCCGTCCTGTGGACTGATACTGTCCAAGGTTTCATTATGTTATTCGGCCTTGCTATCCTCCTCGCGATTGTTTGGATGCAGCTCGGCGGTCCGATCGCGGCGAACGAAGCGCTTGCTGCTCTCGGCCCCGCAAAAATGGCCCCCAATGGGCTCACATCTGTCTCTCCGTTTGGCTCGACGTCGTTTATGCTCGTTAGCTCCCTCATCTTCGGGGTTGGTATCGGCGTTCTCGCTCAACCGCAGCTCGCGGTACGGTTTATGGCCGCTAAGAATACGCGGGCGATTCGGCGTGGCATTCCTATCGGCGTGATCTTTATTTTTCTAACA
>Ga0208588_1000173_pt1 | contig 20939 bp, 24 predicted proteins | sample NGESurshal092012_8_FD_184483 | JGI IMG/M metagenome (GOLD analysis project Ga0208588, IMG submission 184483) | Arctic peat soil microbial communities from Barrow, Alaska - NGEE Surface sample 415-3 shallow-092012 (SPAdes) | ecosystem: Environmental > Terrestrial > Soil > Wetlands > Peat ...
CATAATGCGAGACCCAATCTCGTGCAAGAAATCGTTAATAGTAAACTGTGTTTGTGAGCTTGAATCAAGAATATCGGTAACGATCGCATCAAACCTATTCTCAAACGTCGTGAAATGTTCGTCAGCCAGATAGACGTCGTAAATCCTATCGATTTTGGAGTTCTTTAGCTCGATATCATCTACGCTACATTGGCCTTGACAATGCTCGCCGCCGAACGCCTCGATCATATCATGCACCAAATTAGCTCCGGTCGTTACAAGCACGTCGATATCACGACGCTTTATCATGTCAACAACGACCTGCCGCATTCCAGCAGGGATCATAGCGCCAGCAAGACCAAAAAAGCTCGTAACGTCTTCAGCTTGCATTTCTTTGTAAATCTTGACGGCTTTTGCTAAGCGTCCAGCTCCAAAAGCACAGTTTTCGTACTGCTGGATGAGAGCAGCGACAGTCATATCTTTTTGGACCTTAGCGTGTTTAACCGGGTTCACTGAACAATCTCCTTAATCGTCGCTTTAGTCACAACGCTTGAATGAGCAAACAAAAAATCGCGAACGAGTTTCGCGCCGACAATAGCTGACATTCCCATGTCATAGTCAGGAGTGATTTCAACTAAATCGAAACCAGACACATAAGGTGCCAACCCCCTGATTGCAGTTCGCAGTTCCAATGGCGTCAACCCGTAGGGCTCCGGATTTCCCACGCCCGGTGCAAAAGAAGGGTCTATCGCGTCCATGTCAATCGAGAGATAGATAGCCTTTCCCCTAGTTGAAGATTCAATATCCCTTAAAATTTCTTTGATTCCCTCACGCCTAACCTGTTCCATCGTATAAATAACGCTCGTACCTAACGCGTGCGTATACTCATCGCGAGCTCCACTTCGGATTCCGACTTGAATCAGCGGTACGCCAAGATGCGAGATATTCCGCGCAACGCTCGCGTGACCAAATTCATTACCAAGATACTCCTCCTTAAAATCCAAATGCGCATCAAAAATGACGGCCACGAGCTCCATTTCTCTCGCTAAGGCCTTTATACAGGGAAAAGTAACTGAATGCTCACCACCTAACGTTACTGGCACTTTTTCGTCGTCAACTAAGCGAGAGGTTGTTTTTTCGAGGTCCACAACCATTTCGTTTAAATTGCCATACTCCGAATCGCCCATGTCGTGCACCAGCTGCTCTGAAAGATCGCTATTGCAGTCAAAGTCGTATGGCTCATAGTTATGTGAAGCTTTCCGAATCGCTTCAGGCGCCCATCTAGATCCCGTTCTGAACGATGAGGTACCGTCAAATAAGATGCCGTGAATTACGTACTTACTACTTGCGTAATCGGAGCCTGAATCAGCAAACATCATGCAGAAAGAACAGCTCAAGTTGAACTTATTATTTGATATCTAATTTGCGCTTACCCATCGATTCCAAGTACGTAACGTCCTTGCCCGCTTCAAGCTTGCCCATATATTCTTGCGGAATCTCGATCTCAAAAGTTGAGTAATCGTTCAAATCCATGAGCTGCGCGACGTTCCCCATAACAGAAAGAATTTGCGCTCCTTTTCTTTCTACAATGGGCACATAAATCTTAGCACTCACGGGTGACACAATCGACCGCTTTTGTCCATCAAAAACTCCGATTGCGTCTATGCGCGCCTTGGCTGATCCGTGCTTGCCCGGCTTTGACGTTGCAAAATTAACAATAGTTGAAGGTTCATCATCAATTATTATATAACGGCCAACTTTAAGCGTCCTTATCTCCGTTTGCTCCTTCATGCGGGGTAATAGACGAGCATTAAATATAAATGTATACACATTAGATTTAAGGGCCTTGCGTCCAGCAGCGCACGCGATTCAAAAAACCGACGAAGTCTGGTAAATACAGATGCAGATAGGAATCATCTCAAGATGTGACAACAAAGAAGCAACCGAGTTAGCTGCTGAAATAGGCCGCTTCTTGAACGGGCGTGCTCAGACTGTGTTTGACGATGAAACCGCGCACGCGTTAGGCCAAAAAGGGGTGCCTCTTAAAGCCCTAGACGCAGACGTTGTAGTGACCGTAGGAGGAGACGGAACGATTCTGCGCGTTCTTCAAAACCTTCCACATCCGATTCCAATAGTCGGAATAAACGTCGGCAAGGTCGGCTTCTTGGCAGATGTCAATCCCGAAAGGGCTCTCAGCGTCGTTAAGAGCCTGCTGGATGGTTTCCGTGTCTCGACACATTCACGTTTAGCAATTTCAGTGAATGACAGGTGCTTACCATCCGCGACTAACGAGGCAGTGATCGTCACCTCCCGACCGGCAAAAATACTTGAGTACAGTGTGCAGGTAGACGATCACGAGGTGGACGTATTGCGGGCAGATGGCGTGATCGTAGCGACACCAACTGGTTCAACCGCGTACGCTATGAGTGCTGGTGGTCCGATCGTAGATCCGCAAGTAAATGCATTCCTCATTGTTCCGCTCGCACCACATAAGCTTTCAATTCGTCCGTGGGTCGTACATGACAAAAGCACGATAGTCATCAAGATAAGAGAAAAGGATGCAGCAATCGTCGTCGATGGACAACATAGTGAAACCGTGCATAAAAATGATGAGATCCGTTTCTATAAGGACCTAGAACAGTCACTTTTTGTGCTCGGCGAACAGAGTTTTTTTGAAAAAGTCCAGATGAAGCTAAGATAGCACCCCTACCTGACACGAGTTTGGTCGCTTGCCAGTCTTATTTAGTGTCGCTTTGACCCTTTTGGAGCGTGGCAGCAAGCAAATTTTGCGCCGTTTTCCAGGAACGTCTTGTGCCAGGCGGAAAGTCGCCTCGTTCATCTAACCACATTTTCAAAAAAGTAATCGTCCTAGCATCTGATGGATAACCACTACCGATATCAACGCCAAGTGAAGATTGGAGAGTTTGTATGCTCGTATCTCTACTGACTTTCGCAATAATTGACGCAGCTGACACTATCGCGTGATTCGAGTCTGCTTTGTGCTCAGCGATCACTTCATTTATCCCACTCTCTTCCGTTACGCGTCGAGAGAAACGCGATGCATCAACATCAGCAGCGTCCACAAATGCTACATCTGGCTTTAAACGACGCAGACTTTGAGCATGCCCCCTAACCAGGATATCATTCATAGTGAGGATTGCTCTCAGTTCATCTATTTGCTGCGCTGTAATCTCTTGGAGCTGTACAGCGCATACTTTCTTTATGCGCTTCGACAGAAATTCGCGGCGCTTAGGACTTAGCACTTTTGAATCCTTTAGCCCCATCCTCTCCAAATATTTTAGCGCTGATGAGTCAATGGAGACCCCTGCAACGAAGAGTGAACCCAAGACAGCACCTTTTCCAGCTTCATCCACTCCTGCAAGCTTCATGTCGCGTCGGATCCTCTCAAAACAGATGACGCAGGCCCACCAACAGTCGCGGATTGCTAGAAATCAAGCGTTTAACAATGCCAGCAACGCTCATTTCTTCGAGTGAAAGGCCTTCAATCGAACGAATGAGCTTGTTTAGCTCAGCGTCGGAAAGATTTACAAAGATGTCCTTGATTTTGTAGTTACGTTCGAGTTTTTTTCCGAAAGAAGCGCGCCAACCTGCTTCATAGTGCTTCAGCACCTTCAATGAAGGGTCTTGTGCTCGAACCGCTTGGACTGCTACGTCGCCAGCTAGCCGGCCTCCTTCCAACGCGTTGATGATGCCCCCACCTGTAATAGGGTCTACGTGTCGTGCCGCATCACCGACGAGCATTAGCCCATCAGCCACCGTCTTACGAGCTGGTTTGCTAACCGGAACACCACCTAGATGCAGTTCAACTGGTTGTGCATCGGGGAAGTGTCTTTCCACAAACGCGTTCAAATAATCGATAGAGTATTTCCCCGCTAATTTGCTCGCAAGGACACCCATCCCGATATTTCCTTCTTGAGGCCCCTTTGGGAATGCCCAAGCGTAGCCGCCGGGAGATTCCGAACCAAGATAAAAATCACAATAATCTTCTTTAATATCGGCATTTGTCATTAAGTATTGTGCACAGCTCTCCAGATCGCTGGGTCTGAGAGTCGTATTAATGCCTGCCCACCGGGCGACTTGTGACTCGACGCCATCGGCCGCGATAACCACAGAAGCCCGTATTTCAAGCGGTTCACCTAAGTGCCGGACTTTGACGCCGCGCACAAACCCATCTTCTCTTATGACGCCGACAGCGCGTGTACGAACAGTCACATCGGCCCCCGCTTTGGCTGCTCGCTTCGCAAGATCTCGATCAAAAATCTTGCGTTCAAGCACATAGCCCACTTCAGGACCTGCAAGCTCTTCGGATACCTCCAAGATCGTCCCATCAGGCGCAAATATGCGAGCGCCACTTACTTTATTTGCTATCCATTCTTTTTGTGGTTGCAGAAACTTCGAGAGAGCCCCTTTTGACACACCTTCTGCACAGCGTACAGGATCGCCGATCTCCTGCCGCTTTTCAATCAAAAGAACGTCGCATTCGCTTGCTGCCGTCGCTGCAGCATAAGCACCAGCGGGGCCAGCGCCCACCACTACAACGTCGTATTCGTCTCTCACACTCGAGCCCCCTTAATTAACAACTAGCTAGCGCACCGACCGGACAGATTGTTACACAGGTCTCACACGCCGTGCATGTATCTGCAATTTCTAGACACGACTCGATAAGCGTAATCGAGTTAGTGGGACAAACTGACACACAAGCGCCACAGTGTCCACATTTTTCAATATTAACCTGAATCACGACTAACCCCCTCTAGGTGTATTAAGGAGCAACAGGTGTTCTGCTCCACCAACCATCGCAACGCCCGTTTAACGGAATTATTAGCCTATATAGCGAAGATCCTCTTCGCTCGCCACTTCGTGCATCCCGGTTTGTTCCATTTCCCTCAGACGTGCAACGATTTTTTCCATGTCTTTTGCACGGTCTTCCAACGCTCGCATGTTAATGTCAATACTAAGGGCCTTACATAATACTCGCAATACCGCTTGAGCGCTTTTTGGATCGACCAAGTAACCAGATGTCTCACCCATCAAACAGATCCCATCAATTCCTGCCAGGCCACCGAGGCCTAATAGCAATCCAGAAGCGCCTACTATGCCCCCTCCTGGCTCGTTCTCTTTAAATATTACCCCATACTGTTTCATTTCTTCGACTAATGCTTTATTGTTGACGGCCCCAAGAACCGCAGGTTTCTCCACAAGTTGTCCCAGACCATAACCGCCAAGCGTGTATATTCGTCGCACCTTATTTCTCTTTGCGATTTCTAGATAAGCGTCAGTCAGTTCGTAGTGGCCTTCGTTTGTCGCGCTTTGGTGGTCCCCTACAAGGATCAATAGGTCCTGCTTCTCGCTCTTAACTGCATAAAACTCGCTTCTGACCATCCTTACCAACCCATCAGCAAGCACAATCACCTGCGGTGGAAAATGCGACGAGTATACTTCTGCGATTTTCTCAGCGCCAAGCTCATCTATAATATGTTCGGCGACTAGTTTTCCGACGTGTCCAATTCCAGGTAATCCTTCCACTAGAACAGGGTTTTCCAATTTGACGTCCTTAATATTCTTTACTTCTATTCGCTCCATCTAAATCCCATCTCTTCCAGAAAGATTAATCCGATTAAATCAAAAAGATCACTTGGATCTAGCTTTTATTTCGCGCTTTAGAATTCGCCGGTATCTCCCATATCGATCCTCTGGTGAGAATCTTGGTGGACGCGCCGTCACGGTCGGTTGCCCACATGTCGTACACTTTTCCTGAAACGTGTAGCCGTGACATTTCCGAAGTTTCATAATCTGGTTGAGTGTATTATAAGCGTACTATGATGATTGAAGTTCCCTATGAAACTTTCCAGTACCGCCAGCCTTAATAACAACCTCTATAGCTGCGTTTGCCGCTTTTTTCATCGCGTTTTCTGCTGTTTTATAATCTAAAGCGACAGTTCTTATCCGGTAGCGAGGCGCACCGATATAACTCACGTCAAAGCGAACTTCATCATATTCAGACTTCATTGCAGCTTTTAGAGCTCGCTTAATTACGTCTATCCCGTTCGGTTGCGGGCAGGCCAAATCAACATAGCCCGTGATATAAACGTACGGTATTTTTACATTCTCTTTTGCGATAAGTTCAATTTGTGCGGCAACCTCTGGTTGAAGTCCCTTGAGAGCTTCTGGACCTCGTGCAGCGGCATCCTCAAAAAGAAAGTATAAACCGCCAAACTTGTCAGCGAGTTGATCATAAAGCGCCTCTTTGTCTATCCCTGTGGCCTCCGCTACAAATTCAAGCCACTTTTCCGCCTTTTGTTCGCTCTTCCATTCTTGAATTTTTGCGCGGCGCTGATGTTCATTTACGTCTTTAAACGAAAGGTCTATGTGGCTCCGACTAGGATCGACATTCAGAACTTTGCAAACGATCTTTTGACCTTCTCTCACGTGGTCTCTGATGTATTTGACCCACCCAGAGGCAACTTCAGAGATATGGATGAGGCCTTCCTTTTTGTCGTACTCATCAAGTTGAACGAAGGCTCCAAAGTCGACGACGTTAACCACAGTGCAGACAACCAAATCTCCTATCTCTGGCCAGGCTTTTCTCATAAGACCTCAAGTATTTGCGTCCTTATCTCCGCCCTTCCCCCGCGCGGCTCCGCAAGGGTTCGCCCGCAGACTATACAATTTACCGTTGATGAGGCGTTGCCGAATACGATCTGGATGTTCTCACAATCCGCGCAGCGAACACGTAGGAATTTGCTCATCACTTATGCCTCCACTAACTCGAATTTCGACACACGAAATCCTTTTCGCGTGTGTGCTTTGTTGCACTCAGTACAGCGATAGCGGATGTTTACCCGTTTGGTGGGCTTATCCCCGCCAGGAACCTTTGAGAACTTGCCGAGATTGCCGATACCGCTTCGCCGCTTTTTTTGGCGCGTGATCCACGTCAAAGACGATACACGTCCTTTTCGAACTTTTTCAACTTCCTGAATGGTGTGCTTTCCGCACATCGGACATATTGACCTGACCTTCTTTGGCATCTTCAAGTTTATCACCGACTATGATAGCTATATGGCGATCTGACAAAGCTTTAGCGTTGCCTTCCGGCAGCAGAACTGTTTCACCTGCACCAAGTTTGTAGTTTTCGCCGTCGAGCCCTATAAACGTTGGAATGTCTGTTAAAATTCTCACTTGGAGGTAGCTCATATTTTCGTGTTCTCTTATTAAAGTCCTTTCGTCGTAGAGCTCTTTATTTACTTCTGTATCTTCTTGCGTTTCTTCATTTAAGTCGATCAGACTCTGACTTCCCTCCCCCATTTGACTGTGTTCAATGCTTTCGTCAACCTTCAGCCGGGATGAATCCCCCTTACGGAGTGGCAAAGCAACTCCGTGGTTTTCATCAGCTTCTAGGGCCGTTTGTGACCGAGGGGAATTGTTTTCTTTGGATTCCTTTTGTGCAAGCAAGCAGTCACGATAATTAGTAAATACGCGGTAAACCGTATCATATATCTGAGTCTCAGCTGTTGCTAACTCTACATCCTCTTTATGTCCTTTTGCCGCGAGCGCCGCTAACTTGATTATTTTCGCCGCACGTTTGTCATAAATCGCATCTGCGACTCGCAAAGCGTTTTCAAGTTCGTCGTGTTTTTGAGGGTCATCACTGTCTTTCAATGATTCGACGTATTCTCGAAACTCAGAGTAAAAATCACTCTTCAACACAGTCAATCGCCTTGAACGGCGCTCTTCATTTCTGATCACTTTCAAATCATCGAGATTCATATTCAGCAAGCCCTCGCGCCATAAGATAGACGGCTGTGTGTTCAGGCAACTCTGTTGTACCTTGCTGAACCTTAATAGTTTCACCCTTAAGTTCAGCTGTTGTCTGCTTAAGAATTTTTACTGAAATGAAACGGTCAGAAAAGACGACTGCGTCGTGTAGAGGGTCAAAGCGACCGAATTCATCAAGCGTCAGCGGTGTCACGCGAAGCCCAGACCCGCCGTGCAGAGATGTTGGTAACCTGATCAACCGCTTCGTGTCCGCCGTTACTGGCACGTCGATACTCACCTTTATCTGCGAGATGGCTTCCCTGATTAGACTTTTCCACGCTGCTAGTGGCATTAGTTTCGATTGAAGTAGTGGTTGGATCGTAGAATCTTGCGACATTTCGTCTTCAATCTCTTTTGCACGCCGCTTTCCGATGGCTTTAACGGAGGCAAGCTCTTTAATTGCTGTGTCTGCGTCAAGCTCGCTTAAGCGCTTGAAATACCGGTCAATCCACGATCTTATCCTGATCTCCCAACAGCTGTTATCATCTGTCATTGGCATCGTGTTAGTACGCTTTAAGAGATATTCTGGCTCTAGACCGGTGCCAGTCAAGTAATTCACAACCTCTCGCCGTTCGTGGCTGCCCAGAGTGGCAAGTCGCGCCTCTCGCAAATGGACGTGATAACCTCGACCACCTGAAAAAACGATACTAAAGTCTGTGTGGTCAAAACCGAAATCATTCATAAGAAAGTCTAGAAGCTTGTCAGTTTCGTTTTTTACTGCAATGAGCATACGTGCATATTGCGGCGTAGAATCCGTTAAAAGCTTGTCCGCATCCAGATCGAAGATTATGTCGGCCCCTTCCCATTTCTTGTCTTGCATACGCGTAGCGCTAGGATGCGCATAGCAAGCTGTTGAGTAGAACACGTGAGCAGGAGATACTGCCTCTAAATATGCGTAAAGTTCCTTCTGCGAGCCAAAAGCTTTGTGTCGTCGCATCACAAGCTTCGGGTAAGCTGAATCAAAAAGAACAAAAGCCCATTCTCGTTTCCGAAATCTCGGGGGAAGTTCTATAACGGCATTATGATAGTACTCTCTAAACTTGCTTTCGAGGAAAGCTTTAGTTTTCGCGTTCACCTGCTTCCACCATCGTTGTGCTGCGCCAGATTAGGGAATCCTTAGTGTAATGACAGAGCTTTATAGTCTCAAAACGCTGCTAACTCGATCAACCCGTTGATGTCTTTACCCCCGCGTCAGGACGTTTGATTCGCAATCGATAATACGAAAGTGGATGCGCGATGCGACGACACAAGCCGTCGCTTTCAACGCAATTGCCATACGTCTCCATCGTTGAGCACCCTGGAGGTATATAATCCTTACCAGAACTCCCTTTAATATGTTCAACTTGATAGCGAGTAAGCTCATAGTCGAAGTCTGGAGACATTTGGTAGAGGAGTACAATCTCGTCTTCTTTCATACCGATATTCGCTAGGAATGATGTTAGCGCAAACCGAGCAGGATGCGATAAATTCTTACCTGCTTTCACTTGCAAAAGCAACGCTTTAATGCATGGAGGGCACGCTTCTAAGACCACAGGGCCAGACTCTTCTTGACGCAGTAACACTTGAGAGAGTGCTTTTTTTAACGGAGAAGTGTACGGCGATAGTTCTTCACACATTTTGCCGCTGAGCTTGAGTGGTAAGCCGGTTAGCACTTTCAACCGCACCGCCTCTGCTAAGATCTGAATTATCTCTCCCTTGGCTAGAGTAACGCGACCCCTGTATAAGAGATTGACAAGCCGCCATTGAGGGCCTCTCAACCTTCCCGTATACTTTATAACGTCCGCGAAATATAACTGGAAAGCATTTTTTTTGATAGATGCAGGCATCCGAAAGTCGCCAAGTAACGACAATATATAACCGTCTTGAGATCGTTCGTCAGCGTGCCGCAAATTGTTATAAGCATCTCGTGCTTCTGCATTTGCGTATCTTTGAACCAGAAGCGTTTCATTGATACACGATACCAACGCCCTTGCCATCACATAAGAGAATATCTCAACCTCGTAATCGTCGTTCCCGACTGACGGCACATGGATGTCACCACTGATCGCGCGTGTTACCCTCTCAACGCTCTTGTTGAGGACCCGCTTTGAAAACTCGCCGACAGACAAGAGTGATTCAAACGTTTTTGTAGAAACTTCAACGTAGCGCGCTGCTGCAGAAGTGTATGGAAAAAGAGCTAAATATTCCTCCATGCTTCTAGCGTCGGTCAATTACCACGCCCTACTATTTCATTCCTGCTCTATGCGCGGCGCAAGTAAATAAGAGACAGAACCATTCCCATCAGCAAAATCGAATCCAACTTTAAGCGGAATGTTCTTACCTAAATCGAGGGACACCTCAGAGGCTTTTCCGACTGCTTTTGACATTTCAATCAAGAATTCTAGACTAAACAATGATTTTACTTCATCTGATTTGTCATCTGCGCGCGAAACATCGATGAGTTGATCTTTCGACAGTTCAAGCCGCATTGTGTCTGCGTCACCTAGTGCTTCCATAAAGAAATCAGTGTTTACGCAGCCAAGAGCTATATTATCGCTCACCTTACCCGCCGCTTTGACTGCCCATCGGAACTCTTTTCCTGTAATAACAACGTGTGCTGCAGATTCAACCTTCGGCACTTTCGGCTCTTTCTTTATCGAATAGGGACTTAGGAGGGCTATTGTGTACTTAAGGTCTCCAAAGGACAATGCCATCCGGTTGTCGTCTATAACCATTTGGATTACGTCTGTGCGATTAGCGAGCTCGAGTATGTCTTGCATTTTTTTCAAGTCGAGCGTTACAACTTCTTCATCGGTTTCGTAATTTTCAAATGCTTTTGCAGACAACTCAAACTGCACCATCGCTACATATGATGGGTCTGCGTTTCTTGCATAAATGCCATCTTTGCCTAAGTGCACACGTGATTCGTCTACTATTATTGTCAACGCTTCGATACCGTCTTTCAGCGTCTCTCCAAGAATATCAGCTTTAAACATAATCCTACTCCCTTATGACCGTCCAAACACCCTATATATTTCCACACAATTTTATAACTTGCTGTTCTGTATCCTCAGCGGAACGCGCAACAACATCTGAAATCGCCTAACCTAGGTCCAAGTCGCCTTCCCGCTGCGGAAAGTGCCGAACGCTGCCTGCACCTTGCCCCAAACCTTCGTCAAGCCGCACGCTAACTTCTGATAATGTGCTAAGGTCGAGTTTGTTGCACAACTCATCTAACAGATGCGAACACAGATCTTCAGCGCTCACAGAGTTTATAGGGAGCATTACAATGTCTTCCTTTGGGAAGCAATAACGCTTTCTGCTCGTTCCTACGGTAACGGCAATATCTCCAGTTTCTGTTTTAGTTATTTGTGTACGCTCGTCTCGAGACGCGAGTAGCGTCTTGTGATCAAGCGTTTCACAGATCTCACCGACGTATCTCTTGAGGTCTTCAAAGTCTATTACAAAATTGCCAATCTGCTGACCGACAATCTTCACGCTTATTGCGTATGTATGCCCGTGGAGGTGCCCGCATTTCGGATGGTTCGGAATAAAATGGCAAGCTGAAAACCTGAGCTTTGCCTGCCACCCGTCAAGCTCAATCCATATTCGTCGATTCATCTTAGCTCCACTAAGCGTTTCATTAATTAAGAGTGATGCATTGGTCTATTAGTCGAATGATATAAAAAGCGGTCGGAGAGTTGTATATTGCTATTTAGTTCTAAGTATAACTTGCATCGAGGATGACTAACATCGTGAAAAAGCGACAAGATTACTATTATAGAAAGGCTAAGTTCGAAGGATACCGATCACGAGCATCTTACAAACTACTCCAAATTCAAGAACGTTACCGCATCGTCCATAGCGGAGATATCATAGTTGACTTAGGTGCAGCTCCCGGAGGCTGGCTCCAAGTGATTCGCCAGTTAGACGCGACAGCTATAGCCGTGGATCTGCAGCAAATCGCTCCGCTAGAAGGAGTGACCTCCATTCGATCCGATATTACTGCTCCAGACATAGTGATCGAGAAAATTCAAGAGCTCGTAGGTGAGGTCAATGTCGTCGTGTCAGATGCCGCTCCAAATCTTAGTGGGGTTTGGAGCCTCGATCACGCACGGTCAATCGATCTCTCGAACAGCGCCTTAAAAATCGCTTTAGGCGTACTTAAAACGGGAGGAAGTTTTGTAGTAAAGGTCTTTCAAGGAGACCTCTTTGACTCGTTTACACGCGAGGTAAGAGCTCATTTTAGCTTTGTAAAGTCTTTTAATCCGCGAGCATCAAGAAAACAGAGCGCTGAAATATACGTCGTGGCTAAACACTATTTAAATAACAATAGAACTTGAAGGACGAATCTGCGCGCTTCAATGAAAAGTTCAGTCGAGCAAGAGGCGAAAACCCACCCGTAGATCCACGTAACATATTTATTTACGTGTTGAACAGTAGTGGATTAAAGTTAAATCAGCTATAGCAAACATTCTCAATTTTTGGTAACTCTCGCGAGAGGACAGCACGAAATGGCACAAAAAAGTACGACTGGCGTGATGACGAGGCTCTTGCTCCTTTATTTAGTAATGACAGTAGCTTACGCGTTTTTGCGACAGCCAATTGGCGAAGCGATGAACGTCGTTCTCGGAGGTTTAGTGACCAATCTTCAGGTGCCGCTGTTTATTACAATCCTTATGCTATCACTTGTTACAGGCTCTTATTCTTCCCTCCTCCTCAACCAATTCGTCGATCAACAGCAAGTAAAGCAATCTCAAGCCAAGATGAAGGAATTCCAGAAGGTGTATCGTGAAGCTCAACTCTCAGGAGATAAAGGCAAGGTCAAGAAGCTCGAGGACGAACGTGCCGAAGTGATGCAGCTCAGTATGGATGTTCAGGCACAGACGATGAAACCAATGCCATACATTCTCATTATTTCGCTTCCACTGTTCGCGTGGCTGAGTTATATCATGAATCCGTCGCTGCCAACCTTCTCATACGTGTCACCGACGATAACTCTCCCCTGGTACCCCTCCTCTGTAACGCTCGCTTACACCCACGGTGTTATCTTAGGATTTCCTGTGTGGCTCATTTGGTACCTAGTTTGCTCGCTCGTTTTCACTCAAGTTATTCGCAAAACTTTAGGAATGTAATCTTTCACAGCAGATTACGTCCTAAACATATTCCTGTCGAAAAACGCCTCTACATTAGAAAGCGCCCCGCATCACCGCCCACTATAAGCCCCTAATAGTCACCAGATCTTTATTTTTTAGTTGCGCAGCTTAAATCGCGCAAAACGTCCTTCAGCGTTGCCACGTTAGCGTCTGTCTTAACTGACGTACCTGAAAAATGGGTTCTCGATGCCTGATAACCGATATTTCGTAAGCCACTCATAAGCGTTTCAATAGGGATCGGCGGGCATTTGAGCTCTTTCAACAACTTATGATAATCAAAAAACGTTACGACATCAAGCTCATTAAGACACAGCTCGACAGTCTTAGAGGCTTGCTGTTTAGTTCCAAAAACGCCATTTTCAAGGTTATTGAGGACTCCCTTGCAGAAAGACTGATCGTAAAGTGGCCCAAGCCAAAGAGGCCCAGCAATGACCGACTCTGCGGCGCATAACACACATTCACAACGCTGCCAGGGTGCAAGCCCTGGCGCAACGTAGCGATGTCCGCATTTGATGCAGTGGAAGACAAATCCGAGTGAGCTCAAACATTCATCAGCGATTCTTGCTCCTCGTTCGATCCGCAAATAAACTCGATAGTAGTGCTCGGTCGCATGCGCAAGCATAGGAACCGCAGATTTATCGTATTTGACAAATTCCCGAACAATTTTTCCGATGAGTATCCTTATTCCCGTCTCAGCATGATACTCAGTGTTCAGAGGTAGCGCGGAGTACCTTCTTACGCCGGCGTTGAAATGGGCGCCACTTAGGGGGGCAGTGTCGGTTGCCGTCACGCAGAGCATCTTGCTAGTAGATCGACACGCAGCATCAACAAAAGGAACGGGAGATCCGAACGGATCTATATCTACGACATCGAACCTTTCTTCTGACATTAAGGCGTTTGCATCGGAGTGCTTCACGCACGAATTTAGCTGTAACCGCTTTACATTCCTCTTAATAAGTTGGTACGCTACTTTGTTATAATCATTTAGCGTCACTTCCAAATGTGCTTCATTTGCGATTCTGAGCCCTCGAATGCCGCTCGCACTCAGGGCATCGAGATACGTGATTATAGATCTCTTGCTTAGACTATCAGCAAGAGTCTGCGTGCAAGCGACGTTTATGTCCCTGCTAAACTCCATTGTCGGGTTATAAAAGACCGCAGCCGATGAAGGAGGATAAGACGCACTAGCATCTAATTGAGGTACTAAAACAGGAGTTTGGCCTTCGACAACTAGCATCGTTCGCATAGATAGGGCACGGTTTTGCAAATCATAACGTTTATAGTAAGCTTGTCATTTACGTCGCGCGTGCAGCGCCGTAAAAACTGAGCTGCTGACGAGTGAATCGCGTTTTAGGCAACCTTCTCAAACTTCCAACGTTCACTCAGCGGAGCAGTGGCATCTATGCCAACTTTTGTTGTTGTGCCATCGCTTCGTGCGCGTGGATCAAGTGACGATCCGCGAACGTTTGGCACTATCATGATGTCTGAGTCCCCTCGGACTCGCGTGGCAATTGCGAATTCCACATCTGCCATGTCGTAAATGTCAATATCCTCATCGACAACTACGACGTGTTTCAAGCTAGTGTGAGATGCGAACGCTGCCATCATGACATTTCTTGCATCCCCTTCAGTCTGTTTTTCTATCTGAATGACCGCGTGCAGGTAGTGACGGCCCCCCGCAGTCAATATCACGTTCTTGACTTTTGTGACGTCCTGACACGCTTTGTATATCCGCGGCTCGTAGGGGATACCCATCAAAAGTGAATGCTCGACACCGGCGGGCAATATGGAATGATAGATTGGATCTTTAACTGAAACCTGTCTTGTTAGTTCGATGACTGGTTCCTGCCTCACAAGGTCATAAGTGCCAGTGAGATCGACAAACGGACCTTCGTTTACCGTTCTTGTCGGGCTTATTTGCCCCTCTAAGACCATTTCGCTCGGCGGAATTGGGACTCCATTTTCGCATTCGATCAGAGGTTGCACCTCGCCCTTCAGTGCCGCAGCGTAATTAAATTCAAAACCGCACGGCACTCTCGTTGTCGTAGCAAACAGCGTGACGGGATCAACACCTATAGCAATTGCGACGTTTAGAGGTTCCGCTTTTTTCGCGCTGGCCTTGTACATCAAGTATGCGTGACGCGGAGGAACAAGCCTCACGGCGAGCGACGTGTCGTCGACGACCATCATTCGATGAACGGACGCGTTTATTCTTTGGCCATATTTTACTACCAGAACGCCTGCCGTGATGTAAGGTCCGCCATCTCGCTCAAAGAACTTCATAACAGGCAACTTGGTCAAATCGGGAGTGTGGTCAACGTCCCAGGTAAAATCTTGCACCGTTGTTTTTCCTTCAGGTGCTGTGCGTAAAAGTTTGCTGATGAGTCCTCGTTCGTTAACTCTCAATACGTGGGCAAGCAGCGCGCGTGAGCCGATAAGATTTACAATAGCTCGACAACCGCCGACGCGCTCGAATAGGACGGGTCCTCTTCCTTGCGCTAGACGTGGGGCCTCTAAGATCGGTGAAACGGCCTTCGTAATGACCTCAAGTTGCCCAGAGTCCATCAGATACTGAACAAAGCGTCTCATTCAGTCACCCCATCGCCGCGAAAGCGAATGATCCAATTGAAGCAGATCGAGCACACGAGCGACTAGCGTATCGATGAGCTCTTCGATCGTCGCTGGGCGTGTGTAAAACCCCGGACTGGCAGGCACTACCACCGCCCCACATTTGGACAATTTCAACATGTTACTCAAATGAATCCCGCTAAGCGGCGTCTCGCGCACCACTAATATCAGCTTTCTTCTTTCCTTCAAGCACACATCGGCCGCACGCGTCACAAGATTTGAAGAAATGCCGTGTGCGATGCTTCCAAGCGTCTTCATACTGCACGGAATTATCACCATACCATTGCTAATGTGAGATCCGCTGGCAATGGGCGCCGACAAGTCCGTTTCTTCATACGTCTGGTTGGCCAGCGAAGCAACGTAATTCAAACTATACTGAGTCTCGATGCTCATAAGATCCTGGCCACTCTTGGTCACAATGAGCTGGGTCTCAACCTGCAGATCCCTTAGGGCTTCGAGCAAACGAACGCCGTATTGTACTCCGCTCGCGCCGGTAATCGCGACTGTTATCGTCATTTAAGTGCCTCGATAAGTTCGTTAACAAGCGTAAATGATGCTTCGACAATCTGGCTGACTTGCTGCTCGGACGCGTTGCTAACGTGAATGCCGACTATAACGACACAGCTGCAATTAAGCTCTTTCGAAATTCGCGAAGCAGCTTCTTTAGCTATTACGTCATCCCGATGGTCAGGCACAGTTAGTACTGACGCGTACGACCGGTTGTGAAATCCGCCCAACGCAACGGCGCCCACATGTGCTTCGCCCCCCACCAGCGTGACAAGCAAATCTCGACCCAAATGAGTCACGTCTACCCTCAAATCTGTTGAGCCTACGCTTCTGGTCAATACCAAGGTATCACGAAACAAATACTTGCTCCTTGTTGAGTGATTTTTAGCGATTTAAGTCCTTGAATCGCCGAGACCGTGGGATGAGCTCGTACAGCCTTCTCTAGTTCTATCTTGCTAACAGCCTAAAGGTTTTTGGGTTTAGCCCTTTCCGAAAGACTTCAAACAGGACGGATGCAATTTAGCGACGATTTTGGATGGTACGGGCATAACATTTATCTGAGGAAAACTTACTACAAACGCGGAGGAATGCCTTGCTATTGCTTTCTGGTGGGACGGGCAGTCCGAAGTTGCTTCGCGGGCTGCTTAACCTTTGTCCTGACACACAATTGGCCGTTATCACGAATACGGGAGACGATATATGGGTCTCTGGCAACCTTGTTTGTCCCGATATCGACACGGTCATCTATACCATCGCAGGAGTTTCAACCGACCGGTGGTGGGGCATAAAGGACGATACGTTCTTGACCTACGAAGCGCTAGTCAGCCGCGGACACGAAGAGGGAATCATAATTGGGGAGCTTGATAGGGCGACCCATATTTTCCGTTCCGACCTTCTGCGACAGGGAGCAACTTTGACTGACGCGACACGCCTCCTGTGCGCTTCGTTTGGCGTGTCTTCCAAAGTCCTCCCAATGACGAACGACTTCGTTCCTACAATCATCGAAACGGTCGAAGGCGAGATGCATATTCAAGATTTTCTCATTAAACACAAGCAGCAGCCAGCCGTTATGCACGTCAATTGTGAGACGAGTGCAATGACAACAGAAGTAAAAACCGCCCTAGAGGGACACAATGCTGTTGTCATCGGGCCTTCGAACCCAATTTCAAGCATCGGGCCTATTCTTCGCGTAAATGGGATGAGAGAAGCTCTCAAAGATCGATTTGTCATCGCGATCAGTCCGATAGTGCGGACTGAACCCGTGAGTGGACCAGCGCGAAAGTTTATGGAATCTGCAGGACTTCCGGTTAGTTCCATTGGGGTTGCCGAGTTCTACGACGACTTTTTAAACATCTTAATCGTCGATAATACGGACTTTGCCGTTTCGAGTCGCGATTTGCCCGGGGAAGTAGAAGTGCTGCGCGCGAATACAATCATGGCAGACGGAAAGCAAAGCAAAGAACTCGCTGCAGAGATCCTGCAATTGCTTGCTCAGCATTGCTGAGATCGTAGTCAAGATGCGTGCCCCCCGGCAAAGTAAGATTAAATAGCAGCGAACTACAATAATGAGACACTGATGCTCTATTGCCCAGTTACTCAGCACCCTGAATGACAAACTAGAGAGGATAGAGGTTGAACCTTGCCGCAAATAGACTTTGACTTGACAATCGGCGATATTACTATACCGAACCCTTTGGTCCTCGCTTCGATCGCGGGACTGACGAATAGTTCGTTTGCAATAACGCGAAGCGCTGGGCTAGCAATTTTAGGTGGATATAATCTCGATGAAGCAACCATCACGGCCGCAAAAGAGCTGGTTAAGAAAGGGCGAAGCGAATTCGCGTATGATGACCCGACGTCCATTATTAAAAACGAGCTTGGGGTCATGAATGCGACCGAGATAATAGCGGGAGTTAATGCACGGTCGACCACGTTAGAACCTCTGCTCGAAATCGCTGAACTGACGCATCAAAAGGGGGCAATTCTTGAACTAAATGCGCACTGTAGACAGCCTGAGATGCAAGCTGTTGGTGCTGGTCAATGTCTGACGCAAGATCTCACTAAGCTAGACGAATGGATCCATGAGATCAAACAGACAGACGTGCCTTTGTCTGTGAAGGTTCGCGCAGGGGTGGTCGGCGACGTCGAGCTCGCAAAAGCCATAGACAAGGCAGGTGCCGATGCAATTCATATTGACACCATGGATTCGGGACCTACGTTAGTCAAGAAGATACGAGATACTACTACGCTCAAAATCATCGCCAACAATTCCATTGTAGACTATAACAGCGCACACAAAATGTTCTCTATGGGCGCAGACTATGTTTCAGTCGCCCGCGCCGCAATAGCCGGCGACACAGCTCTTCAGGAAATACTAGCTGAAGTTCAATCATATCAAGAAACAGTTGGGTGGTATAACGCACCAAAACACATCTGTGCCGGTGGAGACCTGCGAGGGTTGGCCTATTGTTGTATGCCAGTAAAGGATTGCCCTCTCCAATACGTTTTGAAAAGAGCAGGAATTACGAAGGAAGAATATGTCCGTGTCAAAGAGAACTTTAAGGGAACAAAGCTCGGGGTAGGTCCAGATACGTGCTTTGGCAGCATGGTCTGGTGTTGCAAGATCACAAGGCCTTGTCCTTGGAGAGACAGCAGTTTACAGGACTTAGGATTTTCTGACGTTGAGTACATGCAACTCAAAAAACAGCTCGCGGACGCATTCCTCAGCTGTCGAAATCTTGAGTAAAACGCTTTTTCAACATGTACGAAACAGACTTTATAGCCGGTTCCGCGGAGCTTGCGATGTTGCTCGAGGTCTCCGCGACGCCAAAACCAGGTAATGTAGACAGAACTCACGACTTTGAAGATGTGACCTATGAGCATTTTCTCGCGTCGTCTGTGGGTCTATTTCCTGCGTTCAGAAAAGCGGCATCAAAGGGACATAACCTTGGCGATCTGATCTTAAACGCAGTGAAGGCTAGTGCTACGTGGCAAAGAGCAGGTAACTGCCACTTTGGTGCTATTCTTCTGTTAATTCCGTTATGTGCCGCAGCAAGCAGAAGCAGCACGATATCTCAGCTTAGGACAAACGTAAAAAAAATAGTAGAAAGCACTACAACTGTGGACGCCGTACGGTTTTACGAATCATTTCGGAGCTTTGACGTCCGCGTCCAAGAACGGCATTACCTTGATGTAAATGATCCCGAGTCAGTGCTCAATATTCAAAAGCAGCAACTGACGCTCCTTGATGTTATGGACATTTCAAGCTCAAACGATACGATAGCGAAGGAATGGATTGAGGGATTCCCGCGAACCTTTCGTGGGGCTGAACTCTTCAAGCGGTTCCAAGAATCGGGATATGACCTTAACGATTCGATTGTATGCTTGCTCCTTCGCCTCCTTAGCGAGTCGCCAGATAGCCTCATTGCTAAGAAATTTGGCTCCGAAGTAGCTCTTGAGGTGTCGGCAAAAGCGGCGCACGTGTTAAAACACGGCAGTATTGAAGACTTTGACAAAGAGCTTATCGCACGGCGCATTAACCCGGGCACGACGGCAGATCTCGTGATTGGGTCATTGTTCGTTACGCTCTTGGGAGGATTTAGGTACTGATGGAGATACAATTTCGCGAGGGGATTTCAGAGGTCATAGCAACCACGCGCAACGATCAGCCCAATGCGGCTCCTATGGGTATTATAAATCGCGACTTCCTCTACGCTTTGATATACAAAGATAGCCATACATTTCTGAACGTCAAAAAGAATCGTGAGCTGGTTGCAAACTTTGTTTTAGACCCACTGCTTTACGTAAAGACGGCCTTTGATGATCTTGATCGTTCATTTTTTCGCTCGGATGAAGAGGCGCCAGTCCTTACCGCAGCTTATGCTTGGGTAGTATTCGCATGTACAATTCTAGAGAAACCGACCCAAAAGACTGCTCTCGTAAAGCTTCTGCCGAAGAGATCCGTTGTTCTGCAGAGGCCGATATTGCCTATCAACCGAGCATTCTACGCAGTGCTTGAAGCAACGATTAACGCAACACGGTATAAAACGCTCAAGGATCCAAAATACCTCGAATGCACAGCCCACTTTGAGAGTATCGTTAGAAAATGTGGCGGAAGACAGGAGTTAGAAGCATTTCAGCTGCTAAAAGAATACATAGCGTGAATCGCAAGTCTCGCTGTTAATCGAGAGTACAGCTGTTGGAGGAAAGGAGTGAAAATTGCTTGGGGCATCACCGGTGCCGGTCATTACTTGAAAGATAGCTTTGATTTATTCGTTGAATTTAAGCGACTCCAGTTTGATCGAGTGAATATTACTTCTTTTGTCTCACGGGCAGCAGAAGAAGTAACACGCGTTTATGGACTTTTTCAGCACTTGCCTAAAGTCTCTCCTGGTGGGTATATGGAAGAGATCATACTCGAAACAGAGCAAGGTTGGAGCTACCCCAAAACTGGTCGCTTCTCACGCGGCATCTATGACGCTTTGTTCATTTCCCCAGCTACATCTAACACAGTTGCCAAGATAGCCCACGGCATCGCCGACTCGCTAGTCAGTAATGCTGTTGCACATGCACTGAAGGCCGGTGTTTTAGTTTTCATACTTCCCGTCGACATCGAAGGGAGTGTTAAAAGTTCTGCGCCGTACTTCATCAATAGGGATCTCTGTACTCAATGTCGCGAATGCGCGCGAGCGTGCCCAAACGACGCTATTGATGAGCAAATCGATTACCTCAGATGCGACGGTTGTGGGTTATGCAGGGATGTGTGCGACTTTGATGCCATTATAGGGGGTTCGGTGAATCTAGAGGTACGTGAAATCGATAAAAACAATGTCAAAACAATACGAAACCAGTCAG
>Ga0208588_1000174_pt1 | contig 20908 bp, 15 predicted proteins | sample NGESurshal092012_8_FD_184483 | JGI IMG/M metagenome (GOLD analysis project Ga0208588, IMG submission 184483) | Arctic peat soil microbial communities from Barrow, Alaska - NGEE Surface sample 415-3 shallow-092012 (SPAdes) | ecosystem: Environmental > Terrestrial > Soil > Wetlands > Peat ...
CGTGGGCGTGGTCACGCTGTCGGTGCCGTCGGCAGTCGCGTCGTATGCCGCGAGACGGTCGTCGGCGAACCGCGTGCGCATGTGGGCGCCGTCGCAGAACGGCTTGTTCGACGACGCGCCGCAGCGGCACAGCACCACGCGGTTGCGCACCGGGTACGGCGTACCGTCCGCGGCGGTGACCGCGATGCCGCCGCGCGGCCAGATGCCGCCGCTCGAGCGCTCGACGGGGTCCTCGACGAGCCCGATGGAGACCTCGAGCTGCGGCTCCACGGCCCGTGCGCCGTCCACCTTGTCGTAGGCCACGAGCCGGCCGCCGGGGCAGTGGCTCGCCTCGTGCGCCGTGATCTGCCGTGCGGCGTCGGTCGTCGTCTCGGCGACCACGTCCCACACCTTGCCGTGGCCGTCGCAGAAGCGCGCGAACGCGCACAGCGCCTCGGCGTCGGCGAGGTCCATCGTCGGCCCCTCGGACAGCACCGCCTGCTCCTCGTACGCCGACCGGCTCGCCGTCTCCGTGCCGTCGAACCCGACGCTCGCGTGCGTGTCGTCGCAGAACGGCTTGGTGGACGACCGGCCGCACCGGCAGCGGAGGAACTTCGCCCGGGTGGGCACCGTGGCGCCCTGCTTCCAGGTCCAGCTCGCGCCCTCGTCGTCGGTCGCGATCACCTGGTAGGCGACCGTGACCGGCCCGGTCACGAGGCAGGGCCCGTCCTCGGTGACCGCCACGGTGACCGCAGCCGGCGTGACGGCGTCGTCCTGGCTCATCCGTGCTCCTGTCCTCGGCCGCTCAGAGACCGGACAGCACGGCGACGCGACCGTCCGACGCGGCGGTGGCCAGGGCGGCGTGGTCGCGCTCGTTCACGTCCGCGTAGGCGGCGGCGAAGTCGGCGATCGCCTGCTCGAAGGTGTCCTTGCGCCCGAGGTACGCCGCGATCGCGACCCGGTCGCCGGACCGGGCGTGGGCGCGGGCGAGGGTCCACCCGCACAGCCCGGCGTAGAGCGGCATGCCCTCGGGCAGCATCTGCTCGGGGTCGAAGGAGCCCTTCCAGTCGCGCAGCTGCCGCAGGTAGAAGTCGCGCTCGACCGCGTCGACCCCCGTGGTCCGCTGCCACCCCAGGAAGATGTCGCTCGAGGCCTGCATCAGGTGCTGGCCGTTCACCACGCGCTGACCGTGGTTGGCGTACTTGCTCGCTCCCGCCACGCGCTCCAGCACGGAGGCGTTGGCCTCCTTCGCCTGCAGGAACATCGGGTCCGAGCCGTCGACGCCCTGCATCAGCAGGATCCACGCCCGGGTGCCCACGCTCCCGACACCCACGACCTTGCGGGCCACGTGCACCAGCTCGAACTGCTCGAGGAGCACGCGGCGGTCGGGCTGCAGGCTGCGCCGGTAGGACCGGACCAGGAGCCGGAGCTGGTGGTAGAGCTGCTCGGCGTCGACGCCCTCGACGAGGTCCTCGATGGGCACGACGAGCGGCGGGTCGGCCTTGATGCGGGGAACGCCGTCGACCGTCGTCGTGAGCTTCGCGAAGGCCTGCATGCTGTCGCGCGTGCGGGCCTTCGCGATCGTCGCCTCCGTCATCTTGAGCCGGTCGGGCCGCAGCTGCGACCCGAACTCGGCGACCGCGGCCTCGACGTCGAGGCTCGCGTACCAGACCTCGAGGTTGGTCATGGCGGCGAAGGAACGCATGGCGTTGCGGTAGGAGGCTCCCGCGGCGACCACGGCACGTCGTCGGTCCTTGGTCTTCCAGCCGTTCGCCCGGGCGGCGACCTCGACGCTCGCGGCGAGCCGCTTCACGTCCCACTCGAAGGGCCCGGGCAGGGTCTCGTCGAAGTCGTTGGCGTCGAACACCAGGCGGCGCTCCGGGGAGCCGAACACGCCGAAGTTCGACAGGTGCGCGTCGCCGCACAGCTGGGCCTTGAGCCCGGAGCTCCGCGTGGCGCCGAGGTCGAGGGCCATGAGCAGCGCACCGCCGCGGTAGAACGCGAAGGGCGAGGTGAGCATCCGGCCGTAGCGGATCGGGACGAGGTCCGGCACCCGGGTGGCGGACTGCTCCTCGAGGAGGGCGATCGGGTCACGGTCGGCGACCGGGTCGAGGACCGCCATCGAGGCCAGCGGCATCGCCGTGCGCGCCGCCTTCCCTCGAGCGGCCCGCTGCTCGCGCGAGAGGTGGACCACCTTGCTCGGTGGCGGTGCCGTCGCAGCCTTGCCACCGAGGTCGGGCGGCCGCGCCGGGCCCGCCGACGACGCACGCTTCTCCGCCACGACCGACCATCCCCTCGCCTGCGCGGCCCGCCGACGTGGCGGACCACCTCACCCTGCCGCGGAGCGGAGCGCTTGTCGCGGCATTCGCCCAACCCGCGCCGCGGCCGGTCAGTACATCGGGGAGACGTCGTCGGGGTCCTCGGCCTCGCCGGGCCGGATCGAGTCGAGCCAGCCGGCGAGCACCGAGCGCTGCGCGGCGAACCGCTCGCCCAGGGTCGCGGGGTCGACCCCCCAGGACTGCAGCTGACCGAGCGCTGCGTCGCGCGCCTCCCCGATACGACGTGACAGCAGGCGGCGCACCGACCAGGCCAGCTCGCGCTCTCGGAGCGCGGCCTCGACGATCTCCTCGCGGTCGAACGGCAGGTCGTAGGCGCGCGCGACCGCGGCGGCCGTGTCGTAGCGGTAGTCGTGGCCGGGCGACGGGGTGAAGTCGCCCGGGCGCAGATTCATCGCGTTCTTGACGTCCGCCAGCTCGATGAGGAACGAGACGAGCGGCACGAACAGCCCGGTGGGTCGGCCCCAGTAGTCGACCGGGTGGCGCACGATCACGGTGGGATCCGCGATGCCCACGGGGTCGGTCGGGTGGGTGAGGTTGAGGTGACCGGGGATCGTGTCCAGCACCTGCTCGCGACCCGTCGCGTACTGCAGCCCACCCTTCGCGCGGATGGCCGGGTGCGCCGGACGCAGGACCCGGTCGGTGTCGCTGAAGATCGGCACGCCGACGTAGAGACCGCCGTGGAAGCCGATCCCGGCGAGCTCGTCGACGAGGTCGGGTCCGAACGCGTCGAGGGCCACGATCGAGCCCAGCGACTCGCCGAAGGTGTAGAGGCGGGCCTTCGGGTTCGAGGCGCAGGCCCGCTCGGCGATGGCCCGCGCATAGACGGCGTAGGCCTCCGCAGCACGTCGACGGCGGGGGAAGGCCACGGCCGAGGGCACGTTGGCGTAGGGCACCGCGACGGTGGCGCAGTCTCCCGCCGTGAGCAGCTCGAGGGTCTCGGTCTGGACGTAGGACACGTAGCCGTCACCGGTCGGCGCCGCCAGCACGATGTGGCTCTTCTCGAAGCCACCGATGCGGTCGAGCTCGTCGACGACGACGGCCGCGTCCTGCGCCGGGTCGCCGGTCAGGGCGCTCAGCGGCACGAAGGCGCGCACCGGATCCTCGGCCGACGTGCCGAGCACCGCCTCGAGCTCCTCGAAGGTGTGCGCCTGCGACACGAAACGGCGGCCCTCACGACCGAGGTCCTCGAAGTCCCAGGCCGACCCCGGACCTCCGGTGACGCCGACCCGCGACGGCACCGCGGCGTAGGCCGCCTCGAGCAGCTTCTCCTGCACTGCGACCCGCGAGGAGTAGAACCCGAACCCGGCCAGCCCTGCGGCACCGAGCGCCACGACGAGCACGCCGTGGCCTGCGAAGCGGGCGACGGTCGGCGGCTCGTCCTCGCCGCTCAGGGCGCGCGCGATCACGGCCGCCGTGTGCGTCTCGAGGGCGAGCGCGGCCAGCGAGGCACCGGCGACAGCGGCCGCACGACCGACGGCGACAGGCAGGGTGGCACCCGACTGGAACGTCAGGTCGCGCGCCGAGCTCCCCTCGGCCGACGGCAGGGTGAAGTAGGCCAGCGCGCGCGGGTGGCGCGACGCAGCCGCGACCGCGGCACCCGCCACCAGCACGCTGGTGACCACGACGACGGGATGGCGCGGACGCAGGACCTCGGGCAGCACGACGCCCACGACGTCGGCCGCCGACACCGCCGCGCCGGCCGCGGCCGAGACTGCGACGACCTCCGCGACCGCACCGGAGGCGGCGACGGACACGGGCAGCCGCTCGCCGGCTGCAGCGCCGGCACGGGCGCGGGCGCGCACCCGGACGGCCGCATAGCCGGCCCCGACCGCGAGCAGTCCCGTACCGAGCGCGGTACGGCGGTCGCGCTGCGCCTCGCTGCGGGTGCCGGGGACCACCGCGCTGCGCACCGCACCCGTGGTCGCCGAGGCGGCGGCGTAGACGAAGGCCATCGTCGCGCCCGACACAATCGCGCGGTCGAGCGCCGGGCGGGGCAGGGTGCCCGCCAGCCTCGTGACGGGGTAGACCGCCACTGCTGCGAGCAGACCCGCGCGACGGGCCTCGGTGCGGCTGACGGTGGGAAGCTTCATGACCTGCCTTCGGACGTGTCGCGTCAGACTACGACGTCCGATCCGCGACCCCGACGCTCCCTCCGCGACGACGCCGCGGGTCAGGAGGTGACGAAGTCGAGCACGAGCCGGTTGAACTCGTCCGCGTGCTCGATCTGGGTCCAGTGACCGCACCGGCCGAACACGTGGAGCTGCACGTCGGGCACCGTGCGGAGCAGGTGCAGCGCGTTGTCCAGCGGGATGATGCGGTCCTCGCGCCCGTGCACCACGAGGGTGCGCTGCGGGAGCGCCGCGATCTCCTCGTCCGGCGTCACCATGGCGTCGACCCATCTCTGGCGCGGCGCCGGGAACATCGCGGCGAAGGACTCCTGGAAGCCCGGCTGCACGCTCGCGCGGTAGCGCACCTCGGCGAGCTCGTCGGTCACCAGCTCGCGGGAGTGGGCGAACAGGCCGATCAGCTCCTTCATGCTCTCGATCGAGGGCTCGTAGCCCCACACCCGGTCGAGGCCGTCGGTGATCGGGAACGGGACGCCGACGCTGCCCATGAGGACCAGCCGGTCGACGCGGTCGGGATACCGCGCGGCGAGGCGCAGGGCGAGGGCACCGCCGAAGCTGTTGCCCACGACGGACGCCCGCTCGATGCCGAGCGCGTCGAGCAGGCCGACCACCTGACCGACCCAGGTGTCCATGTCGTACACGACGGTGTCGGGACGCTCGGTGAAGCCGAACCCGACGAGGTCGGGCGCGACGACGCGCACCCGCGTGGCCAGGGCCGGGATCGTGAGCCGCCAGTTCGCGTACGCCGTCACCCCGGGCCCCGAGCCGTGCAGCAGCAGGACGGGCGGGGCCGACGGGTCGCCGGCCTCGAGGTAGTTCGTCGCGATCCCGGCGGCGAGGACGGACGCGCCGATCTCCGGACGTGCCTCCTGGGTCATGGGGCCCACCCTCTCGGACGCGCGCGACGCGGCGCCTGCCCGGTTCCCCTGGGCGGAACGTCGACCCTCCGCTGCGCCGTCGAGCGGTCCGCCGCCCCTGCGGGGCGACGGGGACGGCGGAGGTCGGTGGCGTGCGCGATGCTGGACCCGTGACCGACGGACCGCCGCTGCCCGCGGGAGCTCTGGCGCTGCGGTTCGCCTCCCAGCTGCTCCTCGCGGACAAGGGAGGCGACCCGCTCGAGGTCGTCGGCCGCATCACGGCGGTGCAGGCTCAGGACGCGCGCGGCTCCCTGCTCGCGGTACGCGCCCGGTCCCGCGGGCTCACCGCGGCCGACGTCGACCGCTGCCTCACCGACGAGCGTTCCCTGGTCGTCGACTGGCTCAACCGCGGCACCCTGCACCTCGTGCGGCGCGAGGACCACGGCTGGCTGCACGCCCTCACCGCACCTCGGCTGCGCACGGCGAGCGCGCGTCGCCTGACCCAGGAGGGCGTGTCGGCCGAGGCGACCGAGCGCGGCGTCGCCGTCGTGGCCCGTGAGCTGTCCCGCCACGGGCCGCGCACCCGCGCCCAGCTGCGCGCCGCGCTCGACTCCGCCGGCGTGCCCACGGCCGGCCAGGCACTGGTGCACCTGCTGGTAGCCGCGTCGCTGCGCGGGGTCTGCCTGCGCGGCCCGGTGGTCGACGGCGAGCGCGCCTTCGTCCACGTCGGCGACTGGCTCGGGCCCCGGCCGGTCGTCGAGCGCACGACAGCGCTTCGGGAGCTGGCGCACCGCTACCTGCTCGGTCACGGGCCGGCCACCGACCGCGACCTCGCCTACTGGTCCGGGCTCCCGCTGCGCGACGTCCGCGCCGGCCTGCGCGACGCCGGGGCCGTCGAGCTGGTGCCGGGCTCGGGACTGCTGGTGGCGGCCGGCGCCCCCACCCAGCCCGCGCCGCAGACCGTGCCTGCGCCGACGCTGCTCGGCATGTTCGACCCGCTCCTGCACGGCTGGCCGTCGCGCCTCCCGGTCCTCGGTCGGCACGACTCGACCAACGTCGTGACGAGCAACGGGATGTTCCGCGCCACGGCCCTGGTCGAGGGCCGTGCCGTGGCCACCTGGACCCTGCCGTCGGGCCGCGTGCTGATCGCGCCGCTGCCGGGCGAGACCATCTCCGCCGAGGACGAGGCAGCCCTCGCGGTCGACGCCGACGACGTCCTGCGCTACCTGCAACCCCCCGTCCCCCGGGACTGAGCCCACCCCGCTGGACGTCCCCAGGGCGCGCCTACCCTTGCGTGAGGTCCGACGTCGGGAGGCACACGGTGCGGGGCACGAGAGCGGCCCTGGTCGCGACGCTCGCCGTCGCGCTCGCCGCCCCGCTCGCGCCGGCGGTCGCGGCTCCGGAGCCCGCCGGCGCGACGCAGCCGACGCACGCCGCCGCCGGGCGCGCTGCCGTCGTCGCCGCGAGGTTCGCGCCCGTGGTCCCCGGAGCAGCACGGTTTCGCTGGTCGATCCCGGCCGGCGTGCGACAGGTCGTGGTCGTCGGTGCTCGCGGGTGGCACAGCACCTCGGGGACCGTGACGCTCTACGACCGCAGCGCGCAGGGCTGGGCACCCGTCGCCAGCTGGCCGGCCCGGCTCGGCTACGGGGGCCTGGTCCCCGCCGCGAGCCGGGTGCAGAGCACGGGGACGACGCCGGCGGGGCTGTTCTCGATCACCCAGGCATTCGGCCGGATGCCCGATCCCGGGACACGCCTGCCCTACACCCACCTGTCGTCGGACCACTGGTGGGTCGAGGACCGGAGCTCGCGCTACTACAACCAGCTGCGCCTCGGTCACCTCGGCGGCTTCGCCCGCAGGACCCAGGGGTACAACGCCTCCGAGCACCTCGCCGCGATGGGTCCGCAGTACGACTACGCGGCAGTGGTCGACTTCAACCGGCCGCACCCGGTCGTGGGCCGCGGGGCGGGGATCTTCCTGCACGCCTTCGGCGACCTCACCACCGTGGGCTGCGTGTCGGTACGCCGTGACCACATGGTCGAGATCCTGCGCTGGCTCGACCCGGCGCTCTCGCCGCGGATCCTCGTCGGTCCGCGCAGCTGGCTCGCGGGCTGACCGGCTCTCAGACGCCTCTGTCCTCCAGGGCGCCAACGTCGGCGCGCAGGTGGGCGGCCGGCCAGACGACGTAGGACGCGGACGCCACGACGAGTCCGATCACGGCCATCACGACCACCGCGAACGCGGGGCTCGTGATCGTGGCGACCCACCCGACGACGAGGTAGCCCACCGAGGTGAGCAGCGCGAAGCCGGCGCTGGCGATGCCGACGACGCTGCCGCGCTGGTCGTTCGGCGTGAGCAGGGTCGTGAATGCCATGACCGGGACCAGGAACGCCTGGGCGGCGCCCGAGGCGAACCACAGCAGCGTCAGGAGCCAGAGCGGCGGCTCGATGCCGGTGACGAGCAGGGGCAGGGACATCATCATCGCGAGCGGCAGCACGAGGTCGAGCTGGTCGCGCGGCGAGCGACGTCCGACAGCGACGGCACCGACGGCTGCGCCGATGACCACCGCCGCCATGAGGACGCCGCCCCAGGTGTCGGCGGCGCCCTGCTGGTCCACGTAGGCCAGAGCCACGGCCTCCGGTGCCACGAGGGGCAGCGCCATCCCCCAGCCGAGGAGCACGAGTGCGCGGCGCGAGCGATCGGACATGAGCAGCGTGAAGCCGCGGCGGAGGTCGCGCATCAGCACGGGCAGCGACGGCGTCGACTCGAGCACCGACGGTCGCGGCTTGAGGAAGACGACCAGGACGCCGTAGGAGACGAGGAAGCTGAAGCCGTCGATCGCCAGCGCGAGCCTCGGGTTGTTCGACAGCTGAACGATGAGTCCGCCGAGGACGAGGCCGACCGCCTGGTTCGCCAGCGAGAGGGCGCGCGAGAGCGCCACACCCGTCGCCACGAGCGCGACGCTGCCGAGCACCTCCGGTGTCGTGGCGCCGCGCGCCGAGTCGAACAGCGGCGTGAACAGCTCGGCGACGAGCAGCAGCCCGAACAGGACCCACAGCGGTGTGGCCGGGACGGCGACGAGGGCCAGCAGCATGATGAGCGCGGCGCGAGCGAGGTCCGCACCGAGCATGAGCGAGCGGCGCGAGAACCGGTCGGCCACCGGCCCGAGCAGAGCGCCGCCGAGGAACGAGGGGATGATCGCGACCGCGAACGTCGCCGCGGCGTAGAGCGGCGAGCCGGTGTGCGCGAGCACGAGCAGGGCCAGGGCGACGCGGGCGATCTGGTCCCCGGCCTCGCTCGCGACCTGAGAGATCACGATGCCGCGGAACTCGCGGACGGCGAGCACGTCGCGGAAGGTCGCGCGGGACCGCCCCCGGGAGCGACGACCCTCGGACTCGACGCTCACGCGTAGAACACCCTCTCCACGACCCCACGGGCCCGCCGGGTCACCCGACGGTAGTCGTCGAGCAACGCACCACTCTCGCCCGGCCGGTAGCCGAGCACCTGGGACACCGCGGCGAGGTCCCTCGCGTCGGTCGGAACCATGTCACCCGCTTTGCCCCGCACCAGCATGACGGCGTCGCGGACCCGCGTGGCGATGCGCCACGCCGACGCGAGGCTCTCGGCGTCGTCGCGGTCGAGCAGCCCGGCCTCGGTCGCCGCAGTCAGCGCCGGGAGGGTGCGCGTCGTGCGTAGTCCCGGCACGTCGTGACCGTGGCGGAGGGTGAGCAGCTGAGCCACCCACTCGACGTCGGACAGCCCGCCGCGGCCGAGCTTCGTGTGCAGGCCGGGGTCGGCTCCGCGCGGGAGGCGCTCGGCCTCCATCCGCGCCTTGAGACGACGGATCTCGCGGACGTCGGACTCCGGGATGCCGCCGTCGGGGTAGCGGATGGGGTCGATGAGCTCCACGAAGCGACGGCCGAGCTCCTCGTCACCGGCCACGGGCTCGGCACGCAGCAGCGCCTGGGACTCCCACGCCGAGGACCACCGCTCGTAGTAGGCGGCGTAGGAGCCGAGGGTGCGCACGAGCGGCCCGTTGCGACCCTCGGGTCGCAGTGACGCGTCGACCTCCAGCACCGGGTCGGGTGTCGGGATCATGAGCAGTCGGCGCAGCTCCCCCGCGACCGCGAGCGCGGCCTCGTGGGCGTCGCGGTCGTCGACGCCGGGCAGCGGGTCGTGGACGAACAGCACGTCGGCGTCGCTCGCGAACCCGAGCTCGCCGCCGCCGAAACGGCCCATCGCGACGACGAGGAACCGGGTCGGCAGCCCGGTGCCGCGCTGCGCCTCCACGGCGCGCGCCGCGAGCTCGAGGGCACCCACGATCGTCGCGGCGGCGATGTCGGAGAGGGCGACTCCGCACGCGTCGACCTCGGCGAGCCCGAGCAGCTCGGCGACGGCGGTGCGGAACAGCTCGCGACGACGCAGGGCGCGCACCGCGGCGACACCGACGTCGGGATCGTCGTAGCGACGCGCGGCGGCGAGCGCCTCCGCGACGAGTGCGTCGCGGCCGCGCTGCTCGAGGTCGCTGTCGTCGGCGAGCATCGTCACCGCTTCCGGTGCCCGCATCAGCAGGTCCGAGGCGTAGCGGCTCGACGCGAGGATCGTGGCCAGCCGCTGCGCGGCGAGCGACTCGTCGCGCAGGAGGCGGAGGTACCAGTGGGTGGAACCCAGCGCATCGCTCATCCGACGGAAGGCGAGCAGCCCCGCGTCGGGATCGGGGGCGCTCGCGAACCAGCCGAGCATCACCGGGAGCAGCGTGCGCTGGATCGCGGCGCGCCTCGTGACGCCGGACGTCAGCGCCTCGAGGTGGCGCAGCGCGCCGACCGGGTCGGTGTAGCCGAGCGCCTCGAGCCGCTGGCGGGCCGCCTCCGGGGTGAGCCGGGCCTCGCCCGCGTCGAGTCGCGCCACTGCGTTGAGCAGCGGCCGGTAGAAGAGCTTCTCGTGCAGCCGGCGCACCTCTCGGCGGTGGCGCCGCAGGGCGTCGGACAGCTCGGTGACGGGGTGCGTGCGGTAGCCCATCGAGCGGGCGATGCGACGCAGGTCGTCCTCCGCGTCCGGGATCACGTGGGTACGACGCAGCCGGTGAACCTGGATCCGGTGCTCGAGCGTGCGCAGGAACTCATACGACGACGACAACGCGCTCGCGTCGTCGCGACCGACGTAGCCCCAGGTCGCGAGCGACTCGAGGGCGCGCATCGTCGTCGCACTGTGCAGCATGACGTCGCTGCGCCCGTGCACGAGCTGCAGCAGCTGGACGGAGAACTCGACGTCGCGCAGACCACCACGACCGAGCTTGAGCTGGCGGTCCGCGTCCTTCGCCGGCACGTTGTCCTCGACGCGCCGCCGCATCGCCTGCACGTCCTCGACGAAGTTAGGCCGATCGGCGGCCGACCACACGAGCGGGGTCACGAGGTCGACGAACGCCGCCCCGAGGGCGAGGTCACCCGCCGCGGGCCGGGTCTTGAGCAGCGCCTGGAACTCCCAGGTCGAGGCCCACCGCAGGTAGTAGCCCTCGTAGGACGCGAGGGTGCGCACCAGCGCACCGTTCTTGCCCTCGGGACGCAGGTTGGGGTCGACCTCCCAGATCGTGCCCTCGCTCGTCGGCGCGACGCACGCGCGCATGAGGGCCTGCGCGAGCCGGGTCGCGGACTGCAGCGCGACCGTCTCGTCGACGCCCTCGACCGGCTCCGCGACGAACAGGACGTCGACGTCGGAGATGTAGTTGAGCTCCCGCCCGCCGCACTTGCCCAGAGCCAGGACGGCGATCCGGCAGCGATCCGCGTCGGTCGGGTGCTCGGCGCGCGCGATCGCGAGTGCCGCCTCGAGCGCGGCGTCGGCGAGATCGGACAGCGCGGCGGAGACGTCGACGAACGGCGCGCCGTCGGCGATGTCGGCGGCGGCGATCGCCAGCAGCCGCCGCCGGTACGCCGAACGAAGCACGGCGAACGTCGCGGCCTCGCCGTGTCGCGCCTGCGGCGTCGGGGCCGCCGGGTCCGCCCCGACGGCGCGGAGCAGGTCGGCACGCACGTCCTGCGGTGCCGCGAAGGCCCCGGGCCGGACGCCGTCCTCCTCGGCCTCGGGAGCGCGCAGCACGACCCAGTCCTCGGGATGGCGCACGAGGTGGTCGCCGAGCGCCGCCGACGTGCCCAGGACGGCGTAGGCCCGCGACCGGAGCGCCGGCTCCGACTCGACGGCGGCGATGAAGTCGTCGCCGCCGCGGGCGCGGGTCTCCGCCACGCGGGAGAGCGCGGTGAGGGCGAGGTCCGGGTCGGGTGCGAGAGCCAGGTCCTCGACGGCGGTGTCGTCCAGGCCCACCAGCCCGGGATCGCTCAGCAGCCGCACGGCCCGCGCGGGGTCGACGAAGCCGAGGCGCGCGAGCCGGCCCTGGAGGCTGCCGGCCCTGGTCGCGGGCGCGCCGTCGGCATTCATGTCAGCGGGAGGCGCGGACGACGTCGGCGAAGGCGTGCGCGAACGGGCGCCATGCGTTTCGCATCTCGTGCGACCGCTCGACCATCTCGTCGAGGACGGCCGCCGTGGTGCGGCCGCACTTCTCGACCGGCTCCGGGTCGTCGGCGAACCACGAGCCCACGATCTCGGCGTCGACCTCCGGGTGGAACTGCAGCGCCCACGCACGGTCGCCGAGCCGGTAACCCTGGATCGGGCAGTCACGGGTCGAGGCCAGCAGCACCGCGCCCGCCGGCGCCTCGAGCATCGCGTCGCCGTGGTACTCCGCGACCGGCACCGAGTGCGGGAGGACCGAGAACAGCGGGTCGTCGGCCGCCGCGGGCAGCAGGTCGAGCTCGTAGACCCCGACCTCCGCCACCGGCGCCCGGTCGACCACGCCGCCGCAGGCGAGGGTCATGACCTGGCCGCCGAGGCAGACCCCGAGCACCGGGGCTCCGGCGCCGACCGCCGAGGCCATGAGGTCGCGCAGCTGCGGGAGCCAGGGTGCGCGGTGGTCCTCCCATGCGGCCATCTCGCCGCCGAGGACGACCAATCCGTCGATGCCGTCGGGCAGGCTCGTCGGCACCTGCTCGCCGGCGTCGGCGCGCAGGACCACGACGTCGACGCCGACCTCCTGCCACCACTCGCCGAGCAGGGCCGGCGGGTCGGTGGGGTCGTTCTGCACGGCGAGCAGGCGCACGGCGGCGCCGGTGGTGTCGCTGGTCATGGCGGTCCTAGAGCACCGGCAGGTAGCGGGACAGCTCGAAGGGCGTGACTTGGCGCCGGTACTCCTGCCACTCCGCCCGCTTGTTGCGCAGGAAGAAGTCGAAGACGTGCTCGCCCAGCGTCTCGGCGACGAGCTCGCTGCGCTCCATCACCGAGATCGCCTGGCCGAGCGAGGTGGGCAGCGGCTCGATGCCGAGCGCGCGGCGCTCGGACTCGGTGAGCGACCAGACGTCGTCCTCGGCGCCCGGCGGGAGCTCGTAGCCCTGCTCGACGCCCTTGAGACCGGCCGCGAGCATCACCGCGAAGGCGAGGTAGGGGTTGGCCGCGGTGTCGATCGACCGGAACTCCACGCGCGTGGCGTTGCCCTTGGTCGGCTTGTACATCGGGATGCGCACCAGCGCCGACCGGTTGTTGTGGCCCCAGCAGACGTACGCCGGCGCCTCCCCGCCACCGCCGAGGCGCTTGTAGCTGTTCACCCACTGGTTGGTGACGGCGGTGATCTCGGGTGCGTGGGTGAGCAGGCCCGCGATGAAGCTGCGACCGACCTTCGACAGCTGATAGTCGGCGCCCGCCTCGTAGAAGGCGTTGCGGTCGCCCTCGAAGAGGGAGACGTGGGTGTGCATCCCCGACCCGGGGTGGTCGGGGAACGGCTTGGGCATGAAGGTGGCGTAGACGCCCTGCTCGAGCGCGACCTCCTTCATCACCAGGCGGAAGGTCATGATGTTGTCGGCGGTGGTCAGGGCGTCGGCGTAGCGCAGGTCGATCTCCTGCTGGCCGGGAGCGCCCTCGTGGTGGCTGAACTCCACCGAGATGCCCATCGCCTCGAGCATCGTGATCGCCTGTCGGCGGAAGTCGTAGCCCTGCCCGTGCGGGCTGTGGTCGAAGTAGCCGACCTCGTCGATCGGGACCGGGGCCTCGCCGCGCTTGAACCCCTGCTCGAGCAGGAAGAACTCGATCTCGGGGTGGGTGTAGAAGCTGAAGCCGAGGTCGGCGGCCTTCGCGAGCGCGCGCTTGAGGACGTGGCGCGGGTCGGCGTAGGACGGGCTGCCGTCGGGCATGAGGATGTCGCAGAACATGCGCCCCGTGCCGGGGGTCTCGCCGCGCCACGGCAGCACCTGGAACGTGCTGGGGTCGGGCTTGGCGAGCATGTCGGACTCCGAGACCCGGGCGAAGCCCTCGATGGCCGAGCCGTCGAAGCCGATGCCCTCGGCGAAGGCGCCCTCGAGCTCCGCCGGCGCGATCGCCACCGACTTGAGCATGCCGAGCACGTCGGTGAACCACAGCCGCACGAAACGGATGTCGCGTTCCTCGATGGTCCGGAGAACGAACTCCGTCTGCTTGTCCATGGGCGCATTGTGCCCTGCACAGGTTGCGCGCGTGAGTCGGCTCGCCCGTCCTCGCCCCACCCCGCCGCGAGTACCTGGCCGAACTGTCGCTCCTGAACGCCTCACAACGACCGTTCGGCCAGGTACTCGCACGTCGTCCGCCCACCCGTACGCTGGCCACGTGCCCCAGCTGCGCGTGGCCCTGGCCCAGATCAACCCCACGGTCGGCGACCTCACCGCCAACGTGGACCTCGTCGTGGCGCGGGCGCACGAGGCGCACCGGGCCGGTGCGCACCTCGTCGCGTTCCCCGAGATGGTGGTCACGGGCTACCCCGTGGAGGACCTCGCCCTGCGCCCGTCGTTCCAGGACGCGAGCCGGGCGGCGCTCGATGCGCTGGCCGCACGGGTGCAGGGCGAAGGGCTCGGCTCGCTCGTCGCGGTGGTCGGCTACCTCGACTACGTCGCGGGGGCCGATGCCGCGCTCGGTACGCCGCGGGGCAAGCCGCAGAACGCCGCCGCCGTCATCACCGGTGGCCGCGTGGTGGCGCGCTACGCCAAGCACCACCTGCCCAACTACGGGGTCTTCGACGAGTACCGCTACTTCGTGCCCGGATCGGGCACGACCGTCGTGCGGGTCAACGGCATCGACGTCGCACTCGCGATCTGCGAGGACCTCTGGCAGGAGGGCGGCCCCGTGTCCGAGGTGCGGGCCGCCGGGGCCGGGCTGCTCGTGGTGATCAACGGGTCGCCGTACGAGCGCAACAAGGACGACGTGCGCCTGGGCCTCTGCGCGCGTCGGGCCCGCGAGGCCGGCTGCGCGCTGGCCTACGTGAACCTCGTTGGCGGACAGGACGAGCTGGTGTTCGACGGCGACTCGCTCGTCGTCGACGCGTCGGGTGCGCTGGTCGCGCGCGCCCCGCAGTTCTCCGAGGCGCTGCTCGTCACCGACCTCGAGCTGCCGATGGCCGACCCCACGACGAGCCGCTCGGTCGCGGCGATCGGCTTCCCGCTGCCGGCCTACGACGCCCTGTCGCCGACCGTCGCCGAGCGGATCTCCGACGACGCCGAGGTCTGGGGCGCCCTCGTCACCGGGCTGCGCGACTACCTCGGCAAGAACGGCTTCGGCTCGGTCGTGCTGGGCCTCTCCGGCGGCATCGACTCCGCCGTCGTCGCCGCGATCGCCGTCGACGCGATCGGGGCCGACCACGTGCACGGCGTCTCGCTGCCGAGCGTCTACTCCTCCGAGCACTCCAAGGACGACGCCGCCGACATGGCCGAGCGCACCGGGCTGCACCTGCGCACCGTCGCGATCGCCCCGATGGTCGACGCGTTCCAGTCGCAGCTCTCGCTGTCCGGCCTCGCCGAGGAGAACCTGCAGGCGCGCGTGCGCGGCACGACCCTGATGGCCATCTCCAACGCCGAGGGGCACCTCGTCCTCGCCACCGGGAACAAGAGCGAGCTCTCGGTGGGCTACTCCACGATCTACGGTGACGCGGTCGGCGGGTTCGCCCCGATCAAGGACGTGCCCAAGGTCGACGTGTGGCGTCTCGCCCGCTGGCGCAACGACGAGGCCGGGCGGCGCGGCGAGATCCCGCCGATCCCGCCGAACAGCATCGAGAAACCGCCGTCTGCCGAGCTGCGGCCGGGGCAGCTCGACACCGACTCCCTGCCGGACTACGAGGTCCTCGACGGCCTGCTCGACGACTACGTCGAGAACGACCGCGGCGCTGCCGAGCTGGTCGCGGACGGCTTCGACCGCGACCTCGTCGAGCGGGTGCTGCGGCTCACCGACGTCGCGGAGTACAAGCGCCGCCAGTACCCGCCCGGCACGAAGATCTCGGTCAAGGGCTTCGGCCGCGACCGCCGCCTCCCGGTGACCAACCGCTGGCGCGAGACCGCCGACTGACGACTCGCCGTCGCGCCCGCCTGCCACCGTCATAGGGTGCGCCTCACGGGGTGTGGCTCATCGGAGGTGCTTGTGTCGCACGTCGTCGACTTCACGGCGGTGTCCACCGCCGGGCTGGAATCGTCCCCGGTGGCCGAGGCCCTCGCCGGCCTCCGTGCCAACGAGGCGCGCTACTTCAGGAACAAGTACGACCACGAGTTCACCGTCGATCCCGCGACCGAGGCGACCGCGACCGTCGACTGGGTGAGCCACATCCTCAAGGAGGAGCGCGACATCGTCATCGCGGCCCGGCCCCTCGAGGCGACCTCCTTCGTCGTGGACGACATCCGGATGGCCTACGTGTTCTACGAGTCCGGCCTGTCGATCAACGTGATGTACGCGCTCGACGACGGCAAGAAGCGCGCGGTCGGCTTCAAGCTGTCCGACGGCATGGACGTTCCGGACGAGCTCGCGTCCCGGTTCAAGTTCGCGAGGCAGAAGTCGAAGCTGGCCGGCACGATCCGTGGCTCGTTCTTCGTGATCAAGGGCGAGCACTGAGCCGCAGACCGGATGGTCGCGCCCGGCACGCGATCGACGGCGTCGGCAGGCCCGCGTCCGAAGTCCGTGCTGCGGCCCGAGGCGGACGGCGTACGCCGTCAGCGCGTGGCGAAGCCGCGGAGGATCGCGTCGACGAAGTCGGCGGGGCCGCAACCCGGTGACGCGTCGCGACCGCTGGCGCGCATCTGCAGCGTGTAGACGGTCGAGGAGACGATGAGCGTCGTCATCAGCTCGACGTCGGTGTCGGCTCGCAGCTCGCCGCGCTCGACCCCGCGACCGACGATCGTCCGGTAGACGTCGCGCCGCGGCTCGATGACCTGGTCGTAGAACGAGCAGAACATCTCCGGGTTCCTCTTGGCGTGCGCCAGCACGCGGTGGAACAGCTGGCCGCTGGGGCTGCCGTCCTCCTGCTGCGCCCACCATCCGGTCACCATCGACACGAGGACGTCGCGCACGGGGCCGTCCGGGACCTCGGCGGGCAACGACTCGTTGAGCGAGGCGAGCGAGGCGACGATGAGGTCGTCCTTCGTCGCGAATCGGCGGTAGATCGTCGTCTTGCCCACGCCGGCGCGGGACGCAACCTCCTCGACCGAGAGTGCGGTGGGCCCGACCTCGGACAGGAGGTCGAGCGCGGCGTCGAGGATCGCCCGGTCCGCCGTCGCGCTTCGCGGCCGGCCCGGTCCTCGAGGGCCACCGGCGTCGTGACCGGTGGTGTCACCGTGGACCAGCTCGCGGATGCTCGCCGGAGTCATGCGCGATCGACCTCGGCGGCGTCCTCGGGCAGAGCCGTCGCATCGACGACGGCTCCGGGCACGTCGGGCTCTCCGATCAGCTCCGAGACGTAGGACGCCTCGAGCTCCGCAGCCTCCGCGTCCGCCTCGGCGCGGGTCTGCGCCTCACCGACGTGCTGGATCTCGAGGTCATCGCCGTGGTTGGCCGGGCGACCCCCCGGCGCGTGCGCGCCCTTCTGCGGCGGGGTGATGGGCGGCAGCAGGAACCAGACGATCAACGCGGCGACCACGACGATGACCGTCGAGATCAACGTCGTCACGTGGGAGGCGCTGAGGAAAGCGTCGAACGCCGTGGCCTTCGTCGACTCGACGACGGAGGCCGGCAGGCCCTGCTCCGCGGCCTCTCGCAGCACCTTGACGGTCGCGATGACCGAGTTCGACATCGCGTCCTTGGCTGCCGACGGGAACTGCGTCGGAAGGGAGTCGAGCGCCGGCTGCAAGTTCCTCGCGTACTGCGTGGCGAGCACCGTGCCGATGACGGCGACGCCGAGCGCGCCGCCCACTTGACGCACGGTGTTCTGCACCGCGGACCCGGCACCCGCGCGGGCCAGGGGCAGCGCGTTCTGCATCACGGTGGACGCCGGTGCCATCACGTTTCCCATGCCGAAGCCGAACATGAAGAACACGACCAGGATGAGCCAGAGCGGCGTGTCGAGGTGCAGGGAGAACGACAGGACGAGCAGGGACAGCCCGACGAGCGCGAGCCCGAACGTCATGACCCTCCGGTAGCCGAACCTGTTCACCATTCCCGCGCTGCGCGGCGCGGCGATGATCTGGCCGAGCGCGAAGGGCAGGAAGCAGAGACCGGCCTGAAGCGTGGTGTAGCCGCGGAGCGTCTGCAGGAAGAAGGGCAGGGTGAAGGTGATCCCGTTCATGGCGAAGAACGCCAGGGTCACCGCGCTGAGGCTGACGGCGTAGCCCCTGTTCTTGAACAGGGTGACGTCGAAGCTGCGGTGGTCGCTGCGGGCCTCCGTCACGACGAACGCCGTGAGCACCAGCGCGCCGAGGATCATCGGGATGAGGACGGACGCCGTGAGGAACGTGAGCGTCTGCGAGGCGTGGATGATGCCGTAGACGAACAGGACCAGACCGGTGAAGGAGATCAGCAGACCGGGGATGTCCAGGGCCTGCGGGTGCGGGTTCTTCGTCTCCGGCACCACCATGAAGATGCCGACGAGGCCGATGATGACGATCGGCACGTTGATGAGGAAGACGCCGCCCCAGTCGTTGTTCGTGAGCCAGCTCGTCCACTGCGGGTTCTCGAGCAGCAGGCCACCGAGGACCGGGCCGAGCGCCACGGCGGCGCCGACGGCACCGGCCCACGCGCCGATCGCCTTGCCGCGCTCGTGCGGCGGGAAGACGACCGTGATGACCGCGAGGGTCACCGGGAGGACGGCCGCGCCACCGATCCCCATGAGACCGCGGAACACGATGAGCATCGTCGGAGTGGTGGCGAAGGCGCACGCGGCCGACGCGATCGCGAACACCGTGAGCCCGATGACGAGGATCTTCTTGCGGCCGTACTTGTCGCCGAGCACGCCCCAGGTGAACAGCAGCGCGGCGAACACGAGGATGTAGGCGTCGACGGCCCAGAGCAGCTGGCTCTGGTCGGCGCCGAGGTCGGTCTGGATCGTCGGCAGCGCGATGTTGAGGATCGTGTTGTCCAGGACGACGACCAGCAGGCTCGTGACGAGCACGCCGAGGATCGCCCAGCGGCGCGGGTGCCCCGCTCCGGAGGTCTGCCAGCCGGCCGTGGGCTGCTCGGCCGCCTGCTTCTGCTCTGCCATGGGGTGCCTTCCGGTGACCGCGATCGTGAACGCGTCGAGATTAGGCGAGCCTATTGCGAAACGCAACCGTACCGTTTCGATACCCGACGTCGCGATGCACCCCGCCGGTGCTGGGCAGCGGGGGGCGGCCGTGCGACCATGGGTCCCGAACGGGTACCCACACGAGGGACTCGAGTCGTCGGAGGTCACCATGACCAGCACGTCCTCGCACGCGCCCGAGCCCCTCTACGGCGGCTCCCCCACCGGTCGGCGCGTCACCGTGCGCGATCTCGCCGAGGCCAAGGCCCGCGGCGAGAAGTGGCCCATGATCACGGCGTACGACGCCCTGACGGCGCGCGTCTTCGACGAGGCGAGCATCCCGGTGCTCCTCGTCGGCGACTCCGCGGCGATGGTCGTCTACGGCCACGACTCGACGATCCCCGTGACCGTCGACGAGCTCCTGCCGCTCGTGCGCGGCGTGGTCCGCGGGTCCCAGCGCGCGATGGTCGTCGCCGACCTGCCCTTCGGCTCCTACCAGGCCTCGCCCGCGCAGGCGCTTGAGACCGCCGCGCGCTTCATGAAGGAGGCGGGCGCCCACGCGGTCAAGCTCGAGGGCGGCGCACGGGTGCTCCCCCAGGTCGAGCTGCTCGCGGCGTCGGGCATCCCCGTCATGGCGCACCTCGGCCTCACGCCGCAGTCCGTGCACGCGTTCGGCGGCTACCGGGTCCAGGGCCGTGGCGAGGACGGCGTCCGGCTGCTCCAGGACGCCAAGGCGCTGGAGTCCGCGGGGGCTTTCGCCGTCGTCCTCGAGGTCGTGCCCTCGGACCTCGCGGCCCACGTGACGGAGGTCCTGAGCATCCCCACCATCGGCATCGGGGCCGGCGCGGCGACCGACGCCCAGGTCATCGTGTGGCAGGACATGGCCGGACTCACTCCGGGCCGCACCGCGAAGTTCGTCAAGAAGTACGCCGACCTGCACGGCGTCCTGCTCGAGGCGTCGAAGGCCTGGGCGTCCGACGTCGTGTCGGGTGCCTATCCGGGCCCCGAGCACACCTACGAGTGAGTTCGGTGGCGGCGGACGACGTCGGAGCTCCTCGCACGGTGCTCCGCGGCACCCTGCGCGACGGGCTGCGCGTCGTCATCCGGTCGCTCGTGCCGGCCGACCGCGACGACGTCGAGCACGGGTTCGGCGAGCTCTCCGAGCGCACGAAGAACCTGCGCTTCATGACGGGCAAGGACCATCTGTCCCAGCGCACGCTCGACTCCCTCGTCGACCGGGTGGACCAGCACGACCACGTCGCGGTCGCGATGTGGTGGGAGCGGAGCTCGCAGGCCGACGTCCTGCTCGGCGAAGGCCGTTTCATCCGGCTCAAGGACGACCCCTCGTGCGCTGACGTCGCGGTGACCATGGCCGACGAGCTGCATGGCCAGGGGGGCGGAACGCTGCTCATGCGCGCCCTCGTCCTGCGGGCTCGCGAGGAGGGCGTGCAGCGGTTCTCGGCAGCGATGTCGCCGGACAACGAGCCCTCGCACCGGTTGATGCGTCGCGTGGGACCGGTGCTCCGCGACGTCGTGCAGGACCGCGAGCGCGAGATGGTCGTGGTGGTCCCCGAGGAGCCCGCCGACGCCTCGCGCACGCACCTCATCCCCCTCGACTCGCCCTGAGACCTTCGTCACGCCGCATCGCCGGCACCGTCGGAGTGCGTCGACGCGCATCCGTGGTCCGGCAGCGCTCCGTCGCCGAGGTCAGCCTTTACCTCGCCTTGACCAACGCGAAAGTCGTTCCGGGACAAAGGATGCCGGGGGCGCTTCGCCCCCTGTCGACCAGCTCCGCGACGCGTGGTCGCGACGCCGTCCCAGATACCCGACTCGTCAGACAATCGATGGATACACGAGGCGTGTGCCCGTAGGCACATGCCTCGCGCGAGTGAGGATGACCGTCGTGAGCCGCCTCACGCGCCCTTGACCTGCACTTTCGCCCTGGTGGGGTCCAGTCTCGAACCACGAGCACGAGACCGGCCCGGGGAGGCAGCGCGGATGCGCAGCACGCAGCACGTCGTGGTGATCGGTGGGGGCATCAGCGGCCTCACGACCGCCTACCGCCTGCGCGGCGG
>Ga0208588_1000176_pt1 | contig 20744 bp, 19 predicted proteins | sample NGESurshal092012_8_FD_184483 | JGI IMG/M metagenome (GOLD analysis project Ga0208588, IMG submission 184483) | Arctic peat soil microbial communities from Barrow, Alaska - NGEE Surface sample 415-3 shallow-092012 (SPAdes) | ecosystem: Environmental > Terrestrial > Soil > Wetlands > Peat ...
AAGCGGTGCGCGATGACCACGTAGGTGCGGCGGGGCGTCGTGCCGTCGGGTCGGGGGAGGCGTTGGTCGGCGATCTGGAACCGGCCGTGACCCTTGCCGGAGATCGCCCCGGTCCACAGCCAGCACTGATCGGCGCGGCCGGTTTTGATGTGCGAGCGATACCGGTCGACGACGTCGGAGTCAGCGACGGCGAGCCGTAACCGGGCCACGGTGTCCGCGCTCATCCGGGTCATCAACTGCCCACCGGGTCAGGCGGATTGGGCGGCGGCGACGGCATCCGTATGCGGGTCGGTATCCGCCGGCAGCGGGGCGACGGCACCCCGACGGGACCGCGCCGCGCGGGTCGTGGACTTTCCTCGCTGCGACTTGCCACGCGTGGTTCTCCGTGACCGGGATTCACCGCTGTGACGGCCGGCGGCGCGCAGTTCGGTTTCCGGGATGCCGGTGAACTCGGCCAGTTCGGCCAGTGTCATCACCGCGGCCGCCGCGTCGATCTGGGCGGTAAGGGACGCGTCGATCTCGGCGAGTTCGGCCACCACGGTGGTGCGTCGTTCGACGTCCGCGGCGATCTGCGCGGCCGCGTCCGCGCGGGCCTGGATGCGCGCACGATCCGCCGCCTCCACCCGCGCCCTGATCTCCTCCGCTGTCACCATCCGGGCATCCCCCTCGCGCAGTTCCGGTGTGTCACCCGGAGCCTATCGAACCCGCACCCCGGCTAACACCGCGCCGGTCGCTCGCGCTCCCGTGCTCGCCGGTCGCTCGGACGGATGTCGTTCAGAGGGAGAGGTTGCATTCTCTGCGACCGGAGCGTCCGGGCCGGGTGTAGGGGCCGCGGCCGCAGGCATTGAAGTACGTGACCGATCGCGCGCACGCCACCCCGTCGTCGTAACAGCATTCTCTCAGACCGGCCCGGCACCGGCAGCGGCTCGCAACCTAGATCTCGACCTCGCATGATTACTCGCAACCATATTTTTGGCACATCTTCACCTGTACAGGACAGGCAAGATCAACAGCCAACCCAAAGACCGGGCAACATCTCCAAGCGTTCACACGAATTGCACTAGCAGTGGGCGGAGATCAACAACCCGCCTGGTACCTTCGGCTCATGGTGATGACCATCCATCCGCTGCATGGCGGGGATGGTTACGCCTACTTGACACGTCAAGTAGCGGCTCACGACAACACCGTCGCGGTCGGTTCCGGCACCAGGTTGACGGACTACTACACGGTGTCCGGCGAGCCGCCGGGGATCTGGGCAGGTAAGGGTTGCGACGCGCTGGGAGTGTCAGGGGTCGTCCGCGAGGACCAGATGGCCAGCCTGTTCGGCGAAGGCCTGCACCCGGATGCGGACCGCCGGCCGGGGATGGACAACCGGCTTGGCCGTAGGGCACCGAAGTACAAAGGCAACTCCGAGTTCCGCAAGGCGTTCGACGCGGCGGTCGAGTCGTTCCGTCTGACCCACGGCCGCGGCGTGACGTTGGACGAGCGAGCGGCGGTGCGCACTGCGGTCGCGACACGGATCCTGTCGGAGCGTGAACCGGGCGTGACGTTGACGCCGGCGCGGGTGCGTGACTTCGCCGCCGCGGCGCTGGCCGGTGACCGGCAGGCGGTCGACGGTTACGACCTCACGTTCTCCCCGGTGAAGTCAATCTCCACACTGTGGGCGGTCGGCACTCCGGAGCAGCGTGAGCAGGTCGAGTTGGCGCATGAGGATGCGTGGCGGGAGACGCTGGCATGGATTGAGCGGGAGGTCGCTTTCACTCGCACCGGCGCCGGTGGTGTCGCGCAGATCGAGACCCGCGGCCTGGTGGTGACGGCGTACGACCACCGGGCGTCGCGCGCCGGTGACCCGGACCTGCACACGCACATGGTGGTGGCGAACAAGGTGCAGGGTGTGGACGGGGTGTGGCGTTCGTTGGACGGGCGGGTGGTGCACGCTGCGACGCTGGCGGCGTCGGCGATGTACGACTCTCGTGTCGAAGCCAACGTGACCGCCCGGCTGGGTGTGGCGTTCGCGCCGGAGGAACACTCGGGGTGCAAGAACCCTGTCAGGGAGATCATCGGTGTCCCGCGGGAACTGAACGAGGCGTTCAGCCGGCGCCGCGCGGCGATCGTAGACCGGCACAAGACGTTGATCGCGGACTACCGGTCGACGCACGGGCGGGCGCCGTCCGCGGCGGTGCAGGCGGATCTGGCGCAGCAGGCGACGCTGGAGACCCGTGAACCGAAGGGGCTGCACCGCCCGTTGGCGGAGCGGGTGGCGCAGTGGCGTGCAGTGTCCGAGCGAGTGCTGGGTGCCGGCGCGTTCGAGGACGCCATGTCAGCCGCGGCGACCGTGACGGTCGAGCAGGACAGCAGGACACCCGAGCAGATCGCCCGGGAGAGTCTCGCTGCCCTGTCCGGGAAGCATTCGACGTTCACCCGCTGGCATATCCGCGCGGAGATCGAACGGCAGGTCCGCGGGAACCCGGCACGGGACCTCACCGCGTTGGCTGACCGGGTGGAGTCGCTGCTCATCGGCGGTGGCGGCGACGCGATCCGGTTGACCGTCGACGGTGAACCTGTGACCCGCGAACAGCAGCGCAGCAACGGTGAATCGGTGTACCGGGTGCACGGCGCGGAGCGGTTCACTGCGCAGCCGGTGCTGGACGCGGAGCAGCGGCTGATCGAGGCGTGCCGGATCTGCACGGCGCACCGTGCGCAGGTCCCGGGTGACGTGGTGGCGGACCTGGACGCCGGCCAGCGGGAACTGGTGGCCAGGTTCGTGGGCAGCGGGCTTCTGTTGGTCCCGGCGGTCGGTGCACCCGGGGTCGGGAAGACGACCGCGATGCGGGCGGTCGTGCAGGCGTGGCAACTGAACGGCGGCCGGGTTATCGCGATGGCCAACGCGGCGTCCGCGGCGAAGACCCTCGGCGACGAGGTCGGCATCCGGGCGCAGACCATCGCGAAGGTGATCACGCTGCACCGGTTGGGTTTGCTGACCGACGAGCACGTCACCGCCGGGGACATGCTGCTGGTCGACGAAGCCGGGTCGGCGGGGACGCTGGACCTGGACGCGCTGCGCGGGATCGCGGTGGAACGCGGCGCGGTCATCCGGATGGTCGGCGACTGGCGGCAGTCCGGGTCCGTCGCGGCCGGTGGCGCGTTGCGGCTGCTGGCGAACGAGCTCGGCGCCGCCGAGATGCTCGAGGTACACCGGTTCACCGATCCTGCCGAGCGGTCTGCGTCGCTGGCACTGCGGTCCGGGGACACCGCGGCGGTCGACTTCTACCTGGGCGCCGGCCGGGTGCATGAGACCACGGACCTGGACCAGGTCGAGCGGACCTACCAGGCGTGGAAGGCGGACATCGCCGCCGGCAGGACGTCGCTGATGATGGCGAAGTCCAACGACACGGTCGACCGGTTGAACACGCTCGCCCACGGCGACCTGTTCCCTGCCGGCCGGGTCGGCGAGTCCGTGGATCTACGGGGCGGCCAGTGGGCGCAGGTCGGGGACACCGTGTTGTCGCGGAAGAACGACACCCGGATCCCGGTGGGTGCCCGCGGGAATCACGCGCTGAACGGCCAGTTGTGGAACGTCAAGGCGGTCAACGCGGACGGGTCGCTGCGGGTGCAGTTGGCCGACGGGAAGGCTGTCACGACCCTGCCGGCCCGGTATGTCGCGGAGCATGTCGAGTTGGGGTATGCGGCGACGATCGACAGGGCGAAGGGCTCCACGGTCGACACCGGTCACGCTGTGGTGGACCCGGGTATGAACCGGGAGGACCTGGTCGTGGCGGTCACCCGCGGCCGCGAATCCAACCACGTGTACGTCCCGGTGGAATACCACTTGGATGTCGACGTCGAGCACCCGGCGGAGACGCCGACGACCGGCGGTGACGTCCTGGTGGGCATCGTCGAACGTGAGGGCGCCGAGCTTTCCGCGACCGAGGTGATGCGGGAGGAGATGGACGCGCCGGGGCGGCTGGATGTGATGGTCCCGGAGTACGCGGACACCGTGGAGCGGGTCGGGAAGACCGCTGTCGTGGCCCGTTCGGAGCATGTGCTGCCGCGGGTGGATCCGCCGTTGCCGTGGCTGCCGCCCGTCCCGCAGGTCCCCGCCGATGACCTGGTGCTCAACGCACGGGGCAGGGCGCAAAGCATCGCGGACCGGGCCGCCGAGCTGGGCAACCGGGTCGACGTGGAACGCCCGTCGTGGGCCCGCCCGCTGGGTGCCCGGCCGGTCGAGCCGGTCCCGGCGCGGTCCTGGGATCGGGCCGCGACGTTCGCCGCGGCGTACCGGGAGCAGTTCGGGATCGACGACGCCGACCAGGTGCTCGGCGAGCGGGTCGACACCGGGACCCGCGGGAAGGCGTGGCAGGCCGCTGACGACGCTGTCCGGACGGTGTGCCCGCGGCGGTTCTCGGAGGTGTCGGACCGGAAACTGGCAGCGAAGATCGCCGGCTGGCAGCGGGTCCAGAAGGACGCCGCGTCAGCGAAGAAGGACCTGGAGAAGATCCGCACCCAGCCGGGAACGTTCGTCACCAAAGCGGAACGGGAGAACGCAGCGGACCGGGCCGGCGCGCAGTACGCCCGGTCAATGCAGGCCGTGAAGGCGATGCGGGAAGAGATCAAACGGGAAGCGCAGGTGCTGCGTGACCGGGAGGCTGAACTGGCCGCTACCGGCCGGTTCGCCGGCGGGAAACGGAAGGCGCTCGGCGGGGAGATCGCGGCGCTGAAGGCAGCACAGGAGGCCCGCATTTCGTCGCTGACGGACGCTGAGGCGAACCTCGGGCCATCAGTGCCGCGGGTTTTCCCGGATTCGTCGGAAGCCGCGGTCGAAGCTCGGTGCGAGCAGCGGTTGGCGGCTGCGCAGGCCCGGGACGCGAAGACGATGGCGGGTGCTGTCGCACACGCTGAGAGAACGGCGGCCGCGGCGGCGGCATCGCGGGACAGCCTCAGCGAGGCGTTGGACGAGCAGGCGTACCGGGAACGGAACGGCATCGAGGTGGGCGACGACCCGGCCGTCCTGGAACGGGAGCAGGCGCAGCGTGAGCAGGCGCAACAGGCGCAGCGGCAGCAGGAGATGGAACGGTCCGCGCGGATGAACGAGACCATCGCCGCCGTCCAGGTCGAAGGTTTCGGCATGGGGTAACCCCGAATTGTCGGGGCCGGGTGATATGTCAAAGGGCAACCGAGACGAGGCACCACCGTGATCTTCCTGTTCGTGTACGCGATGCTGATCCTGACCGCCGGGATGTACCTCATCCTCGGCGCCGGGTACCTGCTCGTCGGCCTCGGCTACGTCCTGTACTACGGGTCGATCGGCGTCTTCTGGATACTGGTCGGCGCCGGCTGGCTGATCTGGCAGACAGGCCGGATCAGCTACCGGGTCCTGGACTGGTCCGTGGACAAGTTGGCGCCGCCGATCGCCGCCCGTTGGCATCGGTGGCGGGACTCCAAGGTCGTTCCCGAGCCCGTAACGCCGAAATGGCCTCCCGTGAAGGAGGCCAATCCTGAGATCGTGCATTGGGGGTTCGGGCATCTGAACCCCGCGCGGTTCTACGTCAGAGTTCTTCCGGCGGCGCCGTCCCGAAGGTCGTGTGCAGTAGTTCGTCGATCACGTCGGGTCCCCGTTGGGTCGCGTCGGCGGTCGCTGCGCGGGTGATGGCATTCAGGCGGACCTTGTCGGCATCCGGTTCGTCCTGGTGCCGCCCGGCGCGGCACTTCCCGGCGTTGGCCTTGTCGACTAGCAGGCCGTCGAGGCGCTCCTGGAATGCGGGCAGGTCACGCTGATGGAATTCCACTGCGGACTGAATGCTGGCCTCGGGGTTGCGGTGCGTGTTCCACCACGCCCAGTACAGCACCGGGACGGTCTGCAGCAGCGCAGGGTGTTGCCGCCAGCACCCCGGGATGACGTGGGCACCCGAGGTTGTCAGGTGCTGGTTGTAGTCGATCACCCATTCCTGGAGCTGGGAGTCCAGCAGCCTGGCCTGGTCCTCGTCGAGGTTCGACCAGGACCACGGCGGGCGAATGGTGATGAGTTCGGACAGCGGTGTCGCCGGCCGCGGTTTGATCTCGTCGGTCCCGGTGTCCCGCGGGTCGGTGTCGAACGGGTCTTGCGGGTCGTCCAGCGGGGTCGTCATGCTGTCACCGCCGGGGCGGCGGCGAGGGTCGCGGCTTCCCGGGTGATCCTGCGGCGCAGGCTGCGGGTCTCGTGGACCCCCTTGCTGATGGCCAGGAACGGCAGCAGGTTCCGGCCGATGATCACCGATTCGCCGTCGTCCAGCTGTTGAATGTCGGACTTGGTGAGGACCTCGTGCTGCTGGATGGACTCCTGCCGGGTGCCGGCGATGCCGCCGCGGGAGGCCTGCACGACGCTGGTTTCCCCTGCCCGGCCGGTGATGTCGTCCACCGACTGCTCGTCCAGGCCGCCGTAGATGGACACCCCGGCGGCGGCCTTCAGCCGGGCGGCGTCGGCCTGGCCGTACAGCGCGGCCTCGTCGCCGCCGTTGGTGCAGGCGTACAGGTACCCGATCCGGAACTTCCGCTTCTCGCTGGCGATATCCGGCAGGGTCGCGACCCGCACCCCGGAGCGGAGTTCGTCCAGCACCGCGTAGAACGCCGGCGACCGGCCGTCCGATGTGCGGGCGACATGCTCGGCGGCGACGAACACCTCGGCGGCGATCAACGACAACAGCGGCCGGACGACCCGCATCCGGTCCGGTTCCCCCAGCAGGTACAGGGTGCCGCGGGCCCGGATCAGTTCCTCGAGGTCGAACTGGGTGCCCTTGCGTTGCCCGCAGATGGCGCGGCCCTCCAGGGACAGCATGCTGGCGATGCCCTTCAGCACCGACGCCTCGACCTGCACGGTGGTCTTGCCGCCGGCCTTGTCCAGGAACTTCCGGATCCCCATCAGCGCAACGGGTTCCGCGTCGATGGTGACCGTCAACTCCTCGCCTTGCGCCTCCAGGATGGCGTCGGCGCGGTCGTAGGTGGACGTCGAGATCCACCCGCCGATGTCAGAGAGTTCGATGTCGCCGTCCAGTGCTGCGGCGTGCAGCATCGCAGCGACGACCGCGGCCGCGACCTCCTCGAAGTACTTCGCGGCCGCGTTGTCCTGCGTCTGACTGGAATCCTCGACACCCTTCATGAGTGCCTCGGCGCGGCGGGTCGCGACACCGAAGTTCTCGCACCCAAGGATCGGATTCCACTGCACGCTGCCGTACTTCCCGCCGGTGATCCGGGTGTCGGGGGAGCAGTCGACGACCGCGATCGGGTAGCGGCGGACCGGGTGGCGGTACCCGAACCGGCCGGGCAGCCGACGTTCCGCGCGGGCCAGCACCGTGGAGGTGAAGATCTCGGGTTCCGTCGAGGAGATCAGAGCGGGGCCGTGGAGCTGCCGGATGATCGGGATCAGCAGCCGGGTGGTCTTGCCCCAGCCCGGACGGGCAATGATCCGGACCCGCTGCTCGAGGTTCACCCACAGCTGCCCGCCCTTCGACGGGGTGAGGGCTTCACCGAGGTGGATGCCCATCGCGGAGGTGGCGGTCAGGAACCGCTGCAGGCGGGTGCTGGTGGGCAGCGCGTACTTCCACGACTTCCGCACGACGTGCGGGCCGTATGTCTTCCGGATCCGCGCCGCGGTTGCCAACCCGTGGTGCCGGAGGTTGCCGGTGAACCGGTCGAGGACCAGTCGGTTCACGATGTACCGCATCCACAGCGCGAACAGCGGGACCGCGATCAGAAGCGCCGGCCACCACGGATCCAGCGGCGGCAACGTCACGGTGACGGGGAATTGGAGGCTCGCCGTCGAGGTACCGGTCGGGTCGAGGAGCGCGCCGGCGCCGGTCTTGAACCCGATCCACTCCCAGTCCGGACGCAGCTGCTCGACGCCAGACAGCCACGCGACGACCGCCTCGCCGACGACGAACGCCGCGGCCGCGCCGAGCAACGACAGCACCGCGGCGACCGCCCGCAGCCGAACCTGGAAGCGGGTGAAGAGAGTCGTCCGGCCGATCTGGCCGATCTCGCTGATGGTGCCCATCACGCGCTCCTGTTCTCTGTGCGGGGATCGATCGACCTGGGATGCCGGCGGCACCACCAGACAGCGCCGGCCACGACAACGAGGCCGACGCCGTAGATCAGCGCGTACACGGCGGGCGGCGTGACGTGCAGCCGGCCGGAAAACGCCAGCAGCACGGCGAAGACCAGCGCAGACAGGAATCCGAGGATCAGACGCCGCACGACGATCAGGGCCAGGAGCACCCCGGTCGCCACCAGCAACGCGAGCGCCACGGCCAGGCTGACGATCGTGTTGACGGCGGTCATCCCCTCGGCGTCCTGCCATGCCTGCACCGCCAGCAGCAAGCCGACGAGGGCGAGCCACGCGGCGAGCCACCCGTACGCGGACGGTGTCGTGAGGAGCCACGCCAACGGCCTGGACGTCACCGCGGCGTACCCCTGGTGCAGCGGATACACGGCCAACCGCTTGCCATCCACCTGCCGGAACTGCTGCGCGATCATCTCGAGCAGACCCCACACGCCGCCGAAGACCAGGATCGCGACGAACGCGACCATCACGGGCGGCAGTCCCCGCACGGGCGCGGGCTGGATGACGAACGAAAGTGCCGTCAGGAACACGGCGACCGGTAACGGCCACCAGCGCTGCCATTGAGCGGTGGACGACGACATCGATTCAGGTCCTTTCATCGAGGGGTGACGGGGTGAAACGGGAAATCCTGCGGGGGCAATGAATGCGGCCGAAAATGGCGCAAGGTACGGGCATTCCCCGGTTGCATGGGGTCACGGCTGGGTCGCGGACCAGGTAGCGATTTGCTTTGGCGTGCAATGGATTTCCGCGTGCATGGGGTCCGGTGTGCCCTTGAAATCCCCGCCCCACGCCATGCAGTACTTGGCCAGGACATCGTGGGTGGCCATCGGCAAGACGAACTGGCCGCCTTGTAGTGACTGCGCCGAGGAACCGTTCGGATTCCGGTCATAGTTGATATCCACCGCGAGACCGAAGCTGTGGAAGCTCGCCATCGCTGGGTTATTGACGTTCTGCCTGTTTTCGTACGCGCCCAGGTAGCTATCGAGGCCACCTGGGATCAGCGGGACCAGCTCCGTGAGCATCGCCGTCCAGAGCTTCGCCGTGCCTTTGGCGACCTGGCCGAAGGCGTGGCCCTGATAGTTCAGCGGCTCCATCGGCCCTGCTCGGACCCAGCCGAACGTCGTCGGGTCTTGAGAGTCGTTCTGCTGCAGCCCGGGTGGGCTGTATGCGGCACCTCCTGCTGCAGCGGCGGCCGGCGGGCAGTTCGCGGGCAGTGGTGCATTCGGCAGGGGCGCAACAGTGGCGGTCGTGGGACCTGTCGCGGGCACCGCAGACGCTGCCGGCTGCCCAGCCATCAGCGCCGCGGTGTAGTTCGTGGCAGCGGGGAGGTTCTTGAGGTAGTTGGATCCGTCGCTGAACTCGGACTGCTCAACCGCCTGCGCGGCCTGCTGCGGCGGCATCGACTGCCAACCCGGGACGCCCATCAGCCCACGCTGGCCGCCCATGCCGCCCTTGTAGAACAGGCCCGCGGCACCTGCCGGGTCTGTCCTGACGGACAGCGGCCCCCAGGGTGCGCGTTCCTGGAAGAGTCCGATCGAGTCGGGGCCCAGGAGGTCCCCGTGCCCCACGTTGATCAGCGTCGACTCGGTGAGTGCCGCAACGATGCCGATGAGGACGCCCTGCTGGCCCAGGCCCAGGCCGAGGGCGACGCCGGCGATGACTTGCGCGTTGTGCTGCTGTTCCGCGGTCAGCGTCGGGATGGTGCCGGTCACCGCCACCACAGCGGTGCCACCGCCGCCGCTGGGTGTCCCGCAGGCCGAGTTACTGGCCTGCGGACCCATGGCACCGCCACGGAACATCCCCAGAACAGCGATGCCGAACAGTGCAGCGAACACGAAGACGAACACCATCGATCCAGAGATCAGCCAAACCCCCCAGCGGGAGCGACCCGCAGCCATCACTCACCCCTCGGGACAGTCACCGGGGTTGGCGTGGCTGTCGGTGTGGCCTGATAGGTGACAGCCGGCGGGAAGCTGGGCGCAGGCGCTGGATCGTCGCTGCCGGCGGAGAACAGCACCCGCATGGCGATGACGACGGCGATCACCGCTGTGAGGACCATCGCCCCGACATACCGGTCGGCCTCGCTGCCGGCTGCCTCGGCCTGCATCCGTCGAGACCTGTTCTCCCGGTCGGCTTCCCGCCACACTCGCCGCCCGGCTCGGCCGAGGCCCTTCGGTGGAGTGGCGGCGAGAACCGATCGGATCCCGCCGGTACGTGCCTGCTCTTTGGCCTCGGCGAGCCTGACAGCTTCGGTTTCCCTCCACGCGCGCCGCTCGGCGCGGGTGAGCCCTTTCGGCGGCTTCCGCGACTGCAGCGGGTCGACATTCTTATCGGTGGTGCTCATGACTGCCGTCCCTTGACAGACACCGGCATGAGTTCCCGCACCGGGCGCGGAGCGTGCGCCTGCGGGGGCCGGACCGGGCGTGGGCCAGGCACCTGCGCGCGAGGCGTGACCGGTCTGGGGCGGCGGGTGATGGCCAGCGGATCCTGCCACCGGTTCTGTCCGCGCGTCTGATGCATCGGCGGGGCACCCGGGACTGCGTATCCGCGAGGGGTGGGACGGAACTGCTCGGACGGATCAACCCGCATACGGGACGGTGTCGGGACGTCGCCGGGGCGACCTGTTCCGCCCCAGTTCCGCGCGCCTTTGTCGATCCTCGGTTCGGAATGCTGGTAACCGGCTGGTCGAGGAGCCCATGGTGTGGAGAACTGGCCTTGCGCGGTAATCATGCGAGGCCCGGTGGTCTTCTGGTCGGTCGCCATCGTGGGTCCGAAGGCCGCGGACTGTGGCATGAAGGCCGCCGGCGCGAAGTGCTGGCGGAGCTGGCCTGTCTTCGCAGGTGCCGCGCGGACACCTGACACACCCGCGCGGACCCCCGCGACCGCGACCTGCGACCCCGCGGTGCTGGACTTGGCGGCGCCGGCGGTGACCCTCTTGGATGCCCTCCCGAGCATTCCGAGCGTTTTCAGTGCGATGTAGGAGGAGACGAATCCCTTCGCGGGGTTCGTGAGTCCGGTCAGGTTGTCGAACGCGGCGCGCAACTTGAATGCCATCACCAGCGCGGCGACGTTCAGGACTGCGACGAATAGGAGCCCGACAGTGGGCACCATCAGCGCGAAGATCGAGGACAGCACCATCACCGCGCCGATCACGAACGTGATCACGATCGACTGCAGGAACATCCCCAGCAGGTGCTCGACGTACCTCACTGAGATCCGCCGAGGCATCCCGGGAATCAGCGCGGGCAGAACGAACAGGGGACACATCAGCAGCAGCAGGATGAACCCGACCACGGCGAGGGTGCCAAAGAACGCGAGGGCCAGCAGCAGCAAGCCGAGTGGGATCGCGATCAGCAGTGCCAGGAGTACTGCGCCGATCCGGGCATAGGACTCACCGCGGACCCACTCGCATTTCGACTGGACCTCGTCGGCGCACCAGGCTTTGTCTTTGCACGCCAGGTACTGGTCGATCGCCGGGTTTCCGTTGGCGTCAGTGGGACCGCAGGGCGCGGCGTTCCCGCCCTTGCGGTCCGTCTGCGACTGGTCGATCTGCGCCCACCGCGCCGACTGGGTGAGGTAGTCGCTCCCCACGGACTTACACAGCGCCAGGTCCTCACCGAAAGCGGCGAAGCACCACGGCTCAACGAAGTAGACGTTCCACACCCCGTCAGCCAGTCGCCGGACAGCGCCGATGCTGGTGTCCGGGACCGCTACGGCGGGGAAGCCGGCGGCGGAGCCAGGAGTGGCCGTCGCGTTGGAGTAGCCGACCATCCCCGCATTGGTGAGCGCAGTGCGTGCGTCATCGACGGTACCGATGATCTTCGACGGCGCCGTGACGAACGCTGCCGCGATGGCTGCGATAGCGACGAACATGACGAGGTCACCGAGGATCGAGCCGTGGCCGTCCCGCTTCGCCTTCGCGTAGAGCGTCATCGCACCGGCAGCGACGGTCGCCGCGAACAGCGGCCAGAAAACGACCGCCGCGACGGACTGAACCGCTTGGTCGATAGTGCCCGCCTGCGTCGAGTACAGACCGGTGAGCTGCAGCACCCACTCGATCGCATAGATCGCGCCGCGAACGAAAGCGCCAGCCAGGAACAGGATCGCGTCGGCGATACCGTTGAGCATCGTGAACCAGCCCTCGCCGATCCCCGCGGTGCCGGCCGCGGCCGTGGAGATGTTGAACGGCAGGCTGTAGGCGTCCCACGGCACTCGCTCGAACACGGTCTGTGCTCCGCCGGCGGCGAGATCCGGCCCGGTGACAATGTTGTTGACGGTGTCCGCCATCGCCATTTGCGCGCCGCCGACGATCCCGATGCCTACGAGCCATGCCGTAACGAGCAGGCGGCGACCCGACCTGACCGGCCACAGCACAATGCCGACCACTCGTGCTGTCGCGTGCAGCGCCGCCGCCGCGCTCATTGCGCGCACCATCCGTGCCGGTTCTCGTCGCCGACGTGGCTGACGGTCCAATGTGTGCCGAGACCTGTGACGATCAGCCAGAACCCGCGTCGCTGGTAAGGCCCGACGGGACTGGCCGTGTCGTAGGAATAGCCGTTCGTACCGGCAAAATCGCCCGTGGTCAGGGGGCAGTGCTCGCCGGCCCAGTACCCACTGGACCATCCCGGAGGGTGTGTGCACATGTCCCTGACCGTCAAGTCCTTCAGTGCCTCCCCGCTGGCGTAGGTGCATGCCAGCGGCGTATCGCCGGCGGCGTAGGCGGCGGAGAATGCGGCGGCGACAGCGTCAGGGGTTGCAGGTTGCGTCGCCGGCGCATCAGTGGACGTCGAGCCGCAGGCGGCCATCCCGAGGGTTAACAGCACGGCACCGGCAGTAAAGGTGCGGCGGATCATGCGCTTTCCTCATCTTCGGTAGCAGCGTCTCGGTCCGGGGCAGGCGGGAGAGGAATCACCTTGTCGCGGCGGGGTTTGGTGTCCAACGCGACCGCGATTTCGTCGCACAGGTAATCCCAGAAGATCGGCGCGACCCTGCCGTACCGATCACGCGTGAGGCACTGACCTTGCTCGTGCCCTTGCTGCCGCAGCCGGAGCGCATCACTGGGTGGCAGACCGAGTAGTTCGGCCTGCGCATCGGCTTCAGCGTTGGACTTGACGCGGAACGCATGCACGGCGGACACCTGGTCAACGAGGCCCTCGACCCTCAGGAGCTCGCCGACGGCTTGGGTGTCGAGCAGGAGGTTGACGTCCAGGGCGCTGCCCTGGCGAGCCAGGTTACCGATCAGGGTCCGGCCGGCGGGGTATCGCGTGTACTGGTGAAGCTCAGTCAGGGCAACCACTTTCGGGATGCCCTTCACTCGGCTGGCCTGGTACGTGACGTACTGGAACGCGGCGGAGACCAGGAGCATGGTGAGCCGTTCTCCCTGCACCCATTCCTCGCGGGGGGTGTCCTCACCGGGCCAGCGGAGACCCTCGAACGCCAGGTACACCAGGCCCGCACGGGTCGGGAGTTGCCTTGCTGACAGGTCCGGCACACCGGCGAACGCGCGGGCCAACGGATCCCGCGCCAGATGCTGGAGCGTCTCCCCCAATTCCTGGGCAGCCGGGTTCTCGTCCTCCAGCAATGTGATGATGATCTGGTGCGTCGACCGGCGTTGCGCGACCAGTTTCGAGACCTTGTCAGCCGCCCGGGTGATGAGCGCGACGGCTGCCGTGTCCTCTTTCGCGGAAAGCATCCCGGACAGACGGTCAACGGCTATGGATGCCGCCTCGTCCACCTTGGCGACGTAACGGAACGAGTCGAGGACACCGGAGGACAATTCGGCGGTGGAGACCTTGGTGACATCCACCCCGAACATCCCCGCGGCGGTGCAGATCCCGCTCATGTCGCCTTTGAAGTCCGTCATCAGGGTCCACGCGCCCATCACAGCTTCACCCAGTAATGCGAGCGCAGCAGCCGTTGTCTTCCCTCCGCCTGTAGTGCCGAGGAACAGGGTGGTGACGGCAGCGCGATCCATCTGCGCGTCGGACAGCCGGTCCAGGTAAGGGCCGGGGGTGCTGCCGATGTTCTGCGCCAGGTACAGACCGCTGGATGCGCCGACGATGCTGCCGCCGTGGAACCATGACCCAGCGAGCGTCGTCATCGGCCGGAAGTTGTCGAACTCCGCGACCCGGCGGGTGTCCCCGATGATCAGTTGCTTGTAGAGCAGGTCCTGGTCCCCTGTGGGTGTCCACAGTTTGATTCCCAGGCGCGGACCGGCGTAGTAGTCGATCAGCGCCGATGTCCGGCGGTCCAGGGTGTCCAGGTCGCCGGCGTCCACGACCCAGGTGACGCCGTCCTCGACCATCGGGTCACCGGACGCCTTGCGAGCGTGCAGCGCCGCGCGTGCCTCCTCGACCTCGCCCGGCGCTGTCTCCGCGTTCCCCTTCGCGGCTTCCCGGATCTGCTCCTTCGTTAGGGTCAGCGCGTCGGTGATGCGCTTCGCAGCCTCGTGCGCTGGCACGTTCCGGCCACGGATCGACACCTCGATCGGGTCGGCCTGATCGTGTTGGCCGTTGCCCACGAGGTCGAGGACCTTCAGCCATTCCCCGCCGGGGCATTCCAGCGATTCGGTCGGGAAGCCGTTCTCCGCGGTCGTCACCAGCCGCAGGTACCGGACACCCTCAGTCGTGGTGATGGTGACGTGGCCCATCGCCGGGACGACGTGTGTGGCTTTGAGCATCGCCACCTGCCCTGCGGCGATCAACGCACCGGCAGGGATCTCGTCGACGGTGCGGTGCAAGTCCCTGCGTAGCGACCACGCCAACTGCTGCGGCGTCGCCGGGCGCGCCTTGAACGAGGAGGCCGCCATCCGCTCGAGAAACGTCTGGACCTCACGCACCGTCGCGGCGTCGAGCATCGTGGCGGCTTCGTCATTGGCGGTCGCGCTGCCGGTCGCCCGCTTGACACGGGCAGTGGTGGACTCGAACCCCGGTGCCTGCCGGTCGACCCGCACCCCGAGGAGGACCATCCGCTGCGGGAATGCGCACTCGTCGATGGCGTGAGCACCGGCGGATAGGTATTCCCACTGGCCGTCCGTCATCTCCGGCCGGTACTGCTCCGCCAGATAGTCGCCCCCCGATGCTTTCCGCCACTGGATCTTTGCGTGGAAGGTGGCGCCCGCCGGGATGATGCTGGACAGGTCCGACGCCGCCCGCAGGGTGAGGCCTACGAGGGTGTCGCCGTCTTCCTCGTCGGTGGAGCGGGGCGGGATCTCCACCCACGCCCACACGCCGCCGGGTCCGACGGTGACGCCGGTGCCGATCGCGGTCGGTGTGCGCAGCGGGGACTCGTCCCGGCGGAACTTCTGCAGGAGCTTCACGCGGCGGCCTTGTCTGTGAGGTCCGGGAGGATGACGAACTCGGAATGGACGGTGAACGGTCGCGCCGCGCCTGGCGCCCTGGTGGGCCGCAGCAGCGGCTCGATCCGGGTCAGCCAGCGGCGGATCGGGCGGCGTCCCAGTGGCGGCACGATCGGGCGGTGTCGCCGAGCGAGATACCTGGCCCGGCACCACCACAGCGCGTACCGGGGTCGGCCGCCGTGGTCCGGCAGGAGCGCTGCCTTGGTGAGCAGCCACGGCGGGGCGACCCAGACCGCGACGACCACGCCGATCGGGCCCGGTAGCGACGGGAGCAGCCACATGAACGCCAGCCACCCGGCAGCGATGATGGCGCCGAGCGCCAGGTGATCGCGGACGATGCCCTCGCCGAGGTCGACGTTGAACAGGTTGTATTGGCGTCCCTGCAGGTTGACGTGCTTGGTGTCGTCGTACAGCGTCAGTGCGGCCATCAGGAGCCGAAGATGCCAGTGCCGATGCTGGTGAGCACGGCCGTCGCGGTTGTCGGGGCGAAGACGAAGAACGCCACTGCGGCGCCAGCCGCGGCTTCCATGACCATGACGCCCCAGTCCCGACGTGCCCAGGCAGCCACCACCTTTGTGACCATGAAAATCGTGAAGAGCGTGCCAACCAAGGACAACACGATCGACGAGACGCTGTTCAGGTTCGGCACCGCCATCTGGTAGGTGTCAGCGAGCTGCTGAGTGTTCATTGCCGTGCCTTTCAGTGGCTGGGGGGTGTGGTGGTGGTGCCGAGAGCGGCGGCGTACCAGCGGTTATCGCTGGTCGTCGTGGTGACGCTGTACATCTGCGTGGTGGCGAGGTCGGCGCCGGCGACAGTCCAGCCGACCTTCGCGGTGCCGTGCCGCAGTCCCGCGGTATCCGGGTTCGACAGCGACCACGATTGGATGCCGGCGACCGTGACGGCGCCGGCGAGGCCAGCGAGGTTCACGCCCGGCGCGGACAGGTACGCACCGGATGTCGAACCGAGCGCGTACGAGGTGAACAGGGTCTTGACCCATTCCTGGGTGGTGGTGGTGGCCGCCGAGTCGGTCTCGATCACGGTCGTGGGCGCCGGCGGTGGGTCGGCGCTGAACACTGGACCGTTGACGTCGACGAGGACCCCGGAGTCGGTCTGCACGACGGGCACGGACAGTGGCAGCCACTCGACAGCCGCCACCTGGTAGCCGGCGGGCAGCGGCGTAGCGTTCGCAGCCCGGCCGGGGACCGGCGCCGGTGTCGTGGTCGCTCCTGCCGGCACCGCCTCCGCGTTGGCCGGTATCCCGATGGTCACCCTGGCCTGCACCGCGACGACCGCGTGTCTGGCGTCGACCGTCGTCACCGCTCCGGGGATCACCACGTCGGCGGACAGGTAGCCGACCCCGGCGAACGACATCCGCGCCGGATCACCGCCCGCTGCGAGAGAGCGGCGGAGCGTGTCCTGCCCTGCTGTCGGCGCCGCCGCCGGGTCGTGGGACAGGTAGTCCCCCGTGAACGTGGCCGCCGCGGTGCGTGCCGCGTCCGCGTTCACCACTACGGCGGACGGCGCGCTCGCTGCCCGGTTGTTGGCACGGATGTTCTGCACCACGTTGATCAGGACGAGTGCCAGAAGCGCGAATACGGCGGTGCGCCACGCGATTCGTGTCCACTTCGCCGCCCGTGCACTGGGTGCCTTCGCGTACTCGAACCCCTTGGGTGGGGCCGTGTCTGGCGTCGGCGGTGGCTTCGGAGTGCGGCGCAGACCCCCCCGGATCCGATCGGTGAGTGTCGTCGACATGTGTTGGTGACCCCCTAAGGTCTCGGGCGTGACTATAGCTCGATTACTCTCGGGTGTGTATACATGCGCTGCCCTACATCAGCCAAACTGGACAGTAAATATCGCGAGGCTGCTGATGGGACACAGATGATCAACCGCGTGGCGACCCGAATCGAGACGTTCGACGGAGCACGTCTACGTGCCGCACGGGAGGCGAAACAGTGGACCCAGGGCAGGCTCGCCGTGAAGGTTCAGAAGGGAATCAGTTCGGTCTTCGCGTGGGAATCCGGTGCCCGCAGCCCTGAGCCCAAGACGTTGGTTCGGCTTGCCAAGGAGCTTGGAATCGAACCCGCTGACCTACTGAGCAGACCGGCGGACGCTTGGACGCTCGTCGAGTGGCGCATCACCAACGGCCTGTCACAGCGGGATGTTGCGACTCACCTCGGGGTGCAGTTGAGTGTGTTCGGCAACATTGAAGCCGCGTACGCCGAGATGAAGCCCGCTGTGCTCGCCGGTATGGCGCAGCTCTACGGCACCACCGAGGACAACATCCGCGCGGCATGGTCACGATCGCGGGCGCACCTCGAATCAGGCGAGTCGTGAGGCAGCTGCGCCTATCAGCCGTATCTGCGCGGTCTACCACGCACCACCGACACCACCTCGCATGCAACGGCCAGCAGCCCGTGCTATCCCATCCCACCACTCGTCCGCGGCCTTGGAAGGGACCGCGGTGAGCAACAACCGGCGCATGGCACCAGCACTGATCGAGGCGCTGCGTTTGACGCGGTCGTGGCGCGCGAGGCCGAGCTGAAAGAGCAGATCCGGCGGGCGTTGCGCGACTGACCGCACACAACGGGTGCGCGGCCAGCAGGGGAACGGATAGCTCCCACGAGCGGCTGTTCTTCCCTTGATTCAGGGTCACAGGCCCTGACCGAGGGAAACGGTCAACAATGCGTCGATCACTACCGCGGGTACGTCGTATGTGATCGTTGTGGGGCCAACTGAGTGAATGGCACTCTGAATGATATCTAGATCTGAAATTGGGTATCGACTCACTGTCATGGGCGCCGGTCCTAAAATCCGTTGAATCCAATTCCCGGTCGCCCATACGGCAAGCGAAGCGGTCAGGCTGTACGCATGTAACCATCTGTCGGAGTCCCCACGTATCGCTGCTGTCGATGATCATCGCAAGGTGCCTTTCCTGGGTCAGGGGGCGGAGCCGGCGGGAGTAGGACGCGCCGAGAGCTTCTACGTACCAATGGACATGCCGAGGGTGTCACCGAGCTGGGAGACATGGCCCGCCCACTTGACCCTCTACCCCCAGGGCCTTAGACGCGTCTAAAGTTGCCCGAGAGACAGGTCTACCAGGTAATGTCAGACATGTCTAACAAATCGGAGAACCGTTTGAGCGGCGACGTCGACAACAGTGAGGATCGAGATGCCCCTGTGCTCTCGCAGCGCCTTCGCTTGCTCGTCGACCTGTACTACGTCGAACACGGAGTCGACCTCAAATACGGCGAGGTTGCAGCCGCACTCGAGAGGCAGGGCATCAGTCTGAGTCGAGCTCGATGGAGCTACATGCTCAACGGGCATCGGACTGTCGACGACCCAGATCTGCTCGCGGGGCTCGCAGAGTTCTTCGGTGTGAGTGCGGACTTCTTGCTAAGGAACGGTCCGATGCCGGATCGGCTGTCGGCTCAACTCGATCTCATCAGGGCCATGCGCGTATCGAAGGTGCGTTCGTTCGCGGCCCGCACACTGGGTGATGTCTCTCCGCGCACGCTCAACGCGATCACCCAGTTCCTGGACGACGTCGCTCCCGGGAATGACGACAGAAGGTGACCAATGGCGACACAAAGGGGTGATTCGAAGGAGCGAACCGCGTGGTCAGCGCTCGATCTGCCGGAGTTCTTCGGGCTCGACGATCTCGTCGCCGCTGTCGAGAGTTCGCGGGCCACGAGTATCGAGATCGTCGAGTTTCGAGGGATCTTCCCCGAAGACGGCCTGTTCGGGATCTGGCTCAGTACGGGCTTCGGTGACTTCATCTTGCATGCGCCGACGGCGTCGGAGCTTCACCGCCGCCAGATCGTCCTACACGAGCTTGCGCACATGATCCTGGGTCATGACCTGGCGGCCGGTCAGAGCAGTGCGGCGGCGTTGTTTCCGGATCTGCCGGAGGCGGCTGTCCTGCGCACCCTGGCACGCGGGCACACAGACAACGCCATGGAGCGAGAAGCAGAGGCTCTCGCGGACCTGCTCGCGAGTTCGCTGCGGCGCAACAGTCGGCATTCATCCTTCGTCAGGGTCTTCGGATGACGATCGTCGTCGCGGCTGCGATCTGGGTCGGCTTGATCGCTGTGTTCATCCTCAGATGGCACAGCCAGGCGGATCGCTCGACGATCTACCTCGGCATGGCCGCGGGGTTCGGCCTCCTGCTCAATATCGACTCGGTCTACCTCATCGCGGACGGCTGGCTCGGTGGTGTCAACCTCGGCGATCTGTTGGCCAATACGGCGATCATCGTCGGGGTGTCGTCCTTTGCGCGGGGTGTCGCCAAGGCCGCTGACGGGTCGTCGTCGATAGCGAGGGTGGTCCTGGGTCCGTACGTGTTGGTGGGTGTCGTAGTCATATCGGCCGCCGCGTTCTCCATGATCGAGACAACGGGGTCGTCAACTCGATTCATGTTCGACTACGGGGACCAGCCGGCCGCCGCCGTTTACTCGGGAGTGCAGCACCTGTACTTCGGCCTGGTCACCTTGGCGATGGCGGTGGTCTGCATCGGTCAGCTGGCCAACGTGCGGGGGTTCATGCGGACCTCGACCATCGTGTTGCTGATCGGCAGCCTGGGTCAGACCTTGACCTGCATCGCCGTCATCGTCATGGATGTTTCTCATGTCGCCGGTAACGAGAGCTTGTTGAGGCTCGGTCAGTATGTCTACGACTATGGCAATAGCCTCAGCATCGTGCTGATCGCGGCTGGTTTAGTGATGCTCCCCAGTGCGCGGTTCTTCAATTCCCGGCGCACGAACGCGCAGATCGCGCGGTTGGTCGAGGAACTCAGCCCGGCCTGGTCACGTGCGTTGGAGGCCAGATCCTCGGGCCCGACGGTGGAGCCTTCCGGTGACCAGGAGTCCGTCCTGCACCGACAGCTCGTCGAGATCCGTGATGCTCAAGCAAGTCTCGGTTCGAAGTACGAGCTGTCGCCGGCCGAGGTCTCGCAGCTTGAAACGGCGGAGGCTTTCCTGCTCGGCGGTTCCTCTGCTGTGCTACGTCATGAAAGCTGACATTGTCGCCCGGGTTGGAGCCGGCGCAGTACTGGGTGTAACCGGTCTGGCGGCTATTGCCGGCTGCGTGATCGCGAGAGCCCTCACTGCGCCCTACGGCGGCCGGCTATTCGCGACTCGTGTGCATGGTGTCGTCGCCAAGGGCGGTCGGCACTACGTGCTGCTCGCCGACGCAGAACAGACGCGCCGTACCGGCCTGTATGGAGCGTTCCTACCCGATGGCGCGCATGTTCGGTTCGGCGCTGAAGCGTTGTCGTGGGGATCGTCCGTAGCTCGTCCG
>Ga0208588_1000179_pt1 | contig 20577 bp, 18 predicted proteins | sample NGESurshal092012_8_FD_184483 | JGI IMG/M metagenome (GOLD analysis project Ga0208588, IMG submission 184483) | Arctic peat soil microbial communities from Barrow, Alaska - NGEE Surface sample 415-3 shallow-092012 (SPAdes) | ecosystem: Environmental > Terrestrial > Soil > Wetlands > Peat ...
TCGCCGCGAGCAGCAGCACGACACCGGTGATGATGAACTTGATGTACGCCTGCAGGCCGAGCAGCCCGAGCCCGTTGTCGATGACGGCGATGACCAGGCCACCGATGATGGCGTCCCTGGCCTTGCCCTTGCCGCCGAACAACGAGGTGCCGCCGATGACGGCCGCGGCCACCGCGTACAGCAGAGTGTTGCCGGCGCCGGCGTCAGGGGTGACCGAGCTGAGCCGGGACGCGGCGACGATGCCGGAGATGACGGCCATGCCGGAGCTGATCACGAAACAGGCGATGGTGATCTGCCCGACCTGGATACCGGCCCGGCGCGCGGCCTCCGCGTTGCCGCCGACGGCGTACACGTGTCGGCCGAACGCGGTGCGGTTCTGCACGAAGGTCCAGACCACCAGCAGCACCCCGACCAGCGGGGCGATCCACGGGATGCCTTCGAGCACGATGTTGCCCTTGGCCCGGTTCTGGCTGAGCAGGTAGGTGGCGCCGACCAGCACGACCGTGATCGTCCCGATGCGGAGCAGGATCACCGCGAGCGGAGGGGTCACCAGGTGGGCGGCCCGGCGGCGCCGGTAGACCAGCAGGTTCAGCGCCGCGTACGCGACGATGGACAGGATCACCACCACCCAGCCGAACAGCACCGGCATGTTGCCGTTGGAGACCGCGAAGATCACCGAGTCGTTGATCGGTACCGTGCCGCCGGTGCCGATGATCCACAGCAGGACACCCTGGTAGGCAAGGAATGTCGCCAGCGTGACGACGAAGGACGGGATGCCGACCGCGGACACCAGCACACCGGTGAAGATGCCCATCGCCACGCCGACGAGCAGCGCGACCCCCACGGCCAGGTACCAGGGCAGGTCAGCCTTGAGCATCAGCTCGGCCATCACGCCCGCGCCCACACCGCCGATCACACCGGCGGACAGGTCGATGTGCCCGAGCAGCAGGACGAACCCGATGCCCATGGCGAGCACGCAGATCGAGCCGGCCTGGGTGAGTAGGTTGGCCAGGTTGAAGGTCGTCAGGAAGGTGCTCGGCGCGGCGATGGTGAAGACGATGAGCAGCACGACAAGGCCGAGAACCGCCGGCAGCGAACCGACATCGCCGGCGCGGAGCTTGTTCCGGTACTGCTCCCAGTACTGGCCGAGGGAGACCGGGCCGGCCGCATCGCCGGCGAAGGAGGCGCGCGCCTCGACATCGGACTCGGGCTTGAGAATGCTGGGCTTTTCGGGGGCGCTCATGCTGACTCCTGCGCAATCGCCGGGGCTAGGCCGTGATCGCCGGACCGGCCGGAGGTGATGAGTTCGACGATCTCCCTGCTGGTGACGTCGGCGGCCGGGATGTCGGCGGCCACCCGTCCGAGGTAGAGCGCGGTGATCCGGTCGCTGACCTCCTTCACGTCGTTCATGTTGTGGCTGATCAACAACACGCCGAGGCCGTTGTCGGCGAGCCGGCGAACCAGGTCGAGGACCTGCCGGGTCTGCGCGACACCGAGGGCGGCGGTGGGCTCGTCGAGCATGACGACCTTGGAGTTCCACAGCACCGATTTTGCGATGGCCACGGTCTGCCGCTGCCCACCGGACAGGCTGGCGACGAGTTGCCGCACCGAGGACACGGTGCGGACGGACAGCGAGGCGAGCGTGTCGCGGGCCTTGATCTCCATCTGGCCCTCGTCCAACACGATGCCCGACTTCGGTTCTCGGCCGAGGAACATGTTCTGCACGATGTCCAGGTTGTCGCAGAGCGCGAGGTCCTGGTACACGATCTCGATGCCCAGAGCGGCCGCGTCACGCGGGTTGTGCACCGTGACGGGGTTTCCCTCGAACAGATACTCACCGGTGTCGATGCCGTAGATCCCGGCCACGCACTTGACCAGGGTGGACTTTCCCGCCCCGTTGTCCCCCACGAGTGCGGTGACCTGGCCAGGGTAGATAGACAGGTCGACATCATGCAGGACCTGGACGGCACCGAAGCTCTTGTTCACATCCCGCAACTGCAGAATTGGTGTGCTCGGCTGTGTCATCGGGCGACTCCTTGGCTTCTAGCCGTGGGACATGAAACCCGGGATGCGCACTCCCGGGGCGAAACGGAGCCGAAACGGGGCCGGCGGACGGCGGACCCCGATCGGCGCCGAGCCCGGACGACAGCACCGTCGTCCGGGCCCGGCACTACCGTGTGATCAGCTGATGCCGAGCGCGGTGCACTCCGCCGCGTAGGCGCCGGTGCACAGTTCCGCGGCCGTGACGCCCTTGGCCGTCACGACATCCTTGACATTGTCCTTGTAGATCGCCTGCGGGGTCTCGAGAATGGCCTTCACGTCGCGGTTTCCGGTGGTGTCCTTGACCGTGCCGGTGGTCGTCGGGGTCGTCCCGTTGGCCAACGCGATGGCCACCTCGGAGAGCCCTCCGGCCTCCTTGGTGACGTCCTTGAAGACCGTCATGCACTGGTCGCCGGCGAGGATGTTCTGCAGGCCCTGGACCGTGGCGTCCTGCCCGGTGACCGGGATCTGCACGCTGTTCTTCTTGTTGATCGCGATCGCGGCGTTACCCAGGCCGTCGTTCGCGGCCAGCACACCGTCGATGGCGCCACCCTGAGCGGTGAACATCTGCTCGTAGATGGTGCCGGCCTGCTGGTTGTCCCAGTCCGGAACGGCCTGCTCGGCGACCTTGGTGAAGTTGGTCATCTTGTCCAGGACCGAATGCGCACCGGCGGAGAACGCCGTCGCGTTGGAGTCGGACGGCGAGCCGTTCAGGAAGACGATCTTCTTGTCACCGGAGCCGAGACACTTGGCCAAGCCGGTGCCCTGCAGCTCGCCGACCTTGGTGTTGTCGAACGAGACGTAGTAGTCCGCGCTGCCGCCGAGGGTCAGCCGGTCGTAGTCGATGGTCTGGACGCCCTGGGTGGCGGCCTTCTTCTGGATCGCGGCACCGGACTCGTCGGACAGGTTGACGATAGCCAGGACGGTGACGCCGTTGGCGATCATCTGGTCGGCGATGGTGGCCATCGCGGCCTTGTCACCGTTGGCGTTCTGGATGTCGTAGTCGACACCGGCGGCCTTGAACGCGGCCTCGAGGGCCGGGCGGTCAGCGGTCTCCCAGCGGGCGGAGGACTTGGTGTCCGGCAGGATGACGCCGACCTTGCCCTTCGTTGCGGCGGCGCTGGCCGCCGCGCTCCCTGCACTGGAAGCGGCGGAGCCGGCGGCACTGGCGGCACTGGTCGCGGTGGTGCTCGAGCTGGAGCCACAGGCGGCCAGCAACAGCGAACCCGCTGCCACCAGGCCGAGTAGTGCGGGGGTCTTCAGGCGCATGAACATTCCCTCTCTGATGATTCCGCCCGGCCGGATGGCCTGCGGTTACCACTCGATCTCTGCTGACCGCAACCCGGGGAATCGACGAATGAAGCGACTCGCCGGATCGGCCGATTTACCTGTCGATCACACGGTCGACACGCGCTAGTACGGTGGTCACACAAACTATGGAGCGTGACTCGCCGTGTCAATCACCCCACAGATCACATTTTGGTAAGTGCCCCAACAAAGTCACTGTGTCACACGTTCGGCAATGTAAACCGACGTGAACGGTGACGGAGCGACGATCGCTACCTGGTCGGGCGGCGGCTCAACAGCCGGTACATTCGCCGCCGGTCAGTACGTGTACAGCGATCCGTTGACGCCGCCGACCCCGGTCACGATGTGAATTCCGGCCGAGGTGCCGATCAGATCCGCCCCCGCGGTGAGCAGCGCCCGGACCTGTTCGACGGTGCGCACGCCACCGGAGGCCTTGACCCCGATCGACGCCGGCACCGACCGGCGAAGGTAGGCGATGGTGGCCGGGTCGGCGATGCCGACCGAGCCCCGGGAGGCGATGGAGACGAAGGCGGCACCGGCATCGATCGCGGCCCGCACCGCGTGCTCGCGCTGCCGGGCCGTGAGCAACGGCAGTTCCAGCATCAGTTTGACGCCGATCGGCTCGGCGGCCGCGACGACCGCCGCCAGGTCGGCGGCGAACTCGGGAATCCGGCTGGACAGCAGGTAGCCGACGTTGACGGTGGCATCCAGTTCGTCCACCCCGGCGTCGAGTAGCGCCTTGACCTCGGCGACCCGGACCGAAGTGAGCGCGGATCCGTTGGGGTAGTCGACGATCGAGCCGATCCTGGCAACCGTGCCGCGCAATTCGTCGCGCGCGGCCCAAACCCAACACGGCGGCACGATGGCGGCGTCGAACCCGTGCTCGAGGGCCTCCTGGACGTGCATCCTGACCTGCCGCTCGGTGATCGCCTGGCCGATCAGCGTGTGTTGGATGCGGCCGGAGAGCCGTTTCCTGGGCAGCAGCAGCGCCGGGTGAGCGTCGGGGTCGCGGTCCAGGGCCGCCAGCCGGGCGGCAATCGTATCGGGGGAGGACCAGTGCTCTGCGGGCACCGCAGGAGTTGTCATCGCAGGCCCCCTTTTCACCGCACCGCACCGACGATGGCGGACGCGCTCAGTGTGGCACCCGGTGGTCCATGGCACACCTCGGGCCGGCGCCTACGCTGCCCGTCATGCGGATCCTGTCCATCCAATCGTCCGTCGCCTACGGGTATGTCGGAAACTCGGCGGCGACGTTCCCGCTGCAGCGGCTCGGTCATGAGGTGTGGCCGGTGATGACGGTGCACTTCTCCAACCACACCGGGTACGGCGCGTGGCGCGGGCTGGTGATGGAGCCGGCCGTCATCACCGAGGTCATCGAGGGCATCGCCGATCGCGGCGCGCTGACCAGGGTCGATGCGGTGCTCACCGGGTACCAGGGGTCGCCCGGGGTGGCGGACGTCGTGCTGGCCACCGTCGCCCGGGTACGCGGCCTGAACCCGGATGCGATCTATTGCTGCGACCCGGTGATGGGTGACGTCGGGCGTGGCATGTTCGTGCTGCCCGGGGTCCCGGAGGTGATCAGGGAGCGGGTTGTCCCTGTTGCGGATGTGGTGACGCCCAATGCTTTTGAGCTTGCCTACCTGGCCGCCGGCGGTGATCCGGCCGATGTCGACCCCGCGGCGGTGTCCGGCACCGACAGGCTGCTCGCCGCGGTGGATTCGGTGCGGGCCATGGGGCCGTCCACCGTGCTGGTGACATCCGTGCAGGGGGCCGACATCCCGGACGACGAGATCGGCATGCTCGCAGTGGATTCCACCGGCTCGTACCTGGTCCGCACCCCACGCCTGCCGCTTTCGGTCAATGGCGCCGGTGACGTCACCGCTGCGCTGTTCCTGGCGCACCTGTCCCAGGGGGTCGAGGTCGCGTTGGCCAAGGTGGCCTCGTCGGTCTACGGCATCCTGGCCGCCACCCATGTCGCCGGGTCGCGGGAGATCGCGCTGGTGCAGGCCCAATCGGCAATCGCGTCGCCCGCTTGTCAGTTCGCCGTCCAGCGGATCGGCTGACCGTCCCGCCCGGCCGGCCGGGGCGGTCAGCGCTCCAGGACCGAGAGGAAACTCCGCAGGAACTGCGCGCCGGCCACCCCGGTGACGGCGATGGAGTCCGGGGCGGGCTCGATCTCCCAGGCAACCGGTGCGCCCTCCGCGGTTCGCATCACCTGCGCGCGGGTGGCGAACCCGTCGTGGGTGATGTTCACCGGCCCGGTCATCGAGGAGGTGATCCAGTCGGGTTGCACGGTCAGCGCGGCCGCCAGGCCGTCGTGCACCGGCGCGATCCGCCGGCCCCAGGCCAGCCGGTAGAAGTCGATGTAGGACTCCAGGACGGCCGCGGCGAACTGCCCGCGCGCCGTCTCCGCGCCGTGCAACCGGGCCATCGCCGCCTCGTCGGTGACCACCGTTCTGGTGACGTTCACGCCCACCATCACCCGGCGGGCGCAGGGCGCCGCGAACACCCGCCGGGCGGCGGCCCCGTCGTTCTGCACGTTCGCGTCGATCATCAGCGAGGAACCGACCGGCGGGAACGGCCCGGACCCGCCCATGATCACCACCTGGCGAAAGGTGTTCAGCAGCTGGGGGTCTCGGTCCAGCGCACGGCCGACGTTGGTCAGCGGGCCGAGGGTGAGCAGGTCGTATCGACCCGGGTCCGAGCGGCCCCATTCGAGCAGTTGCTCGGCCGAGCCGAGGTCGGTGACCACGGCCGGGTCGGCCTTCTCCGCGGCCGGGACCACATCGCCGAGGCCGTCGCGGCCGTGCACGTAGTGCGCGATGTGCGCCTCGCCCTCCAGCGGCCCGGCCGCCCCCCGCGCCACCGGGGTGTCCGGGAGGCCGGCCAGCCGCAGCACATGCCCGATGTTGCGCACCGCGTCATCCACCACGCAGTTGCCGTACACGCTCGTGACGCCGACGATCCGGACGTCGGGGCGGCCGGCCAGGTAGAGCAGCGCCAGTGCGTCGTCGATGCCGCAGTCGGTGTCGACGATGACCTCGCGCACGCTGCCGTCGGTCTGCATCAGGCCATCCTGCCCAGTGCCTGGAACTGCCCGCTGCCCGGGTCTCCCGCGATGGTCCCCGATGCCCGGACGGGTCAGCGGGGACCGGCGATGCGGGCCCCGACCAGCACGCCGACCAGCATGGAGACCGCACCGAACGCGGCCGCCCCGATCAGTGACCACCCGGCCGGAGCGGCGGCCGGCTGCGGCACCGGAAGCACACGCTGGACCGGGGGGCCGGCAGCGGGGAGGGCGGCAGCGGGGACCGCTGCGAGTTCCTCCGCCGAGCCGGGCCCGGCGACCGGCCGGGTGCCGGTCAGCACGTCGTCGATCCCGGCGAAGAACAGGGTGGCCGTCTTCTTCGCGACTCCGGCGAGCACCCGCTGACCGACGCCGCCGACCATCCCGCCGACCATCGCGTCGGCCTCGTAATCCACTCTGGTACTGCCGTCGCCGAGCCCGGTCAGCGCCACACCGACCGTGGTGTCGATGCTGCCGGGGCCACCGGAACCGTTGGCCCGCATGGTCAATGACGACGGCGCCGCCATGTCCAGGAAGGACACCTCACCGGAGTAGGCGCCCTTGATGGACGCAACGCCGAGGGTGACGGTGAGCGCGAACTGGTCGTCCGCGAGCGGGGTGAGCGCGTCGCAGCCGGGGATCACCGTAGCCAGCACAGCCGGGTCGGTGATCGCCGCCCAGACCCGATCCGGCGCAGCGTGCAGGACCGAGGAACCCGAGATCTTCATCGCACCTGTCCTTCCCGTTCGGCGCCGCGCGCACCGCGGGCGCGGCCGACCGCGGTGGCCTCGACCTCACCGGCCGCGAACCCGCGGCGCAGCTCGAACAGCGCACTCGGGCTCAACGGCATCGCGGCGATCCGGAAACCCACCGCATCTTCCACCGCGGACGCGATGACGGCCGATACCGGGATCACCCCGGCCTCACCGGCCCCCTTGATGCCCAGCGGGTTGAGCGGGGACGGGGTCTGCTGGTGGTCCAGCTCGAGCCGGGCCGGCAGTTCGGTGACATACGGCATCAGGAAGTCCATGAACGAGGCGTTCAGCAGTTGCCCGTGCTCGTCGTAGGCCAGCGTCTCGTAGAGGGCGCCGCCGATGCCCTGCGCCACCCCGCCGTGCACCTGGCCGGACACGATCATCGGGTTGATCAGCGTGCCGCAGTCGTGCACCACGCAGTACCGCACGATGCTGATCTCGCTGGTGTCCGGATCGATCTCGACGATCGCGGCGTGCATCCCGGAGGCGAACGTGCACCGCGGCGGCGAGTAGTAGTCGCGCGATTCCAGCCCCGGGGAGTCGCCCTCGGCGACCGGCGGGACGTTCGGGTCACCGGCCCTGGCGAACTGGGTGGCCGCCTGCGCGGCCTCGTCGAATGCGTACCGCAGCGGGTTCGACAGCACCGCAACCTGTCCCAGCGGGATGCTGGCGGTCGGGTTGCCCTTGACGGCCACCACACCGCCCTCGAGCTGCAGGTCGTCCGCCGCGCATTCCAGCGCGTCCGAGGCCACCCGCAGCGCCTTGGCCCTCACCGCGCGCGCCGCCAGCGCCACCGCCGAGCCGGACATCACTGCCGCCCGGGAGGCGAAAGTTCCCACGGCGTAACCGAATCGACGGGTATCGCCGGTGGTGACCCGGACGGTGTCGAACGGCACGCCCAGCTCGTCGGCGACGATCTGCGCGAACACCGTCTGATGGCCCTGGCCCTGCGAGGTCAGGCCGATCGCCACCTCGACGGTGCCATCGGTGAGAACCTGGATGTGCGCGCCCTCGTACGGCCCCGGGCCGGTGCCCTCCACGTAGCAACCGAGCCCGATGCCCAGCAGCCGGCCGGCCTTCGCCGCGTCCGTCCGGACCTGCTCGAAGCCGTCCCAGCCGATCAGGTTCTTGATCATCTCGAGCTGGGCCGGGTAGTCGCCGGAGTCGTAGATCAGCGGCCGGCCGTCCTGGAAGATCAGTCCCTGGTCGAACGGGAACTCGTCGGGCTGGATGAAGTTCGCCGCCCTGACCTGCGCCCGGTCCAGGCCCAGTGTCTCGGCGATCCGGTCCATCGTGCGTTCCATGGCGAACACACCCTGCGGCCGGCCGGCGCCCCGGTACGGCGTGACGATCACCGTGGTGGTGTAGACGGAGAAGAACTCGACCCGGTAGGCGCCCGGTTTGTACGGGCCGAGCAGCTGGGTGGAGGTGACAATCGGGCAGATGATGCCGTACGGGGTGTACGCGCCGTTGTCGTGCCAGAACGTCACATCCAGTGCGAGAATCCTTCCGTCATCATCGAAACCGATGCTGATGTGCTGTTCCTGGCCCCGTTCGTGGGCGGCGGAGATGAAGTGTTCGCGTCGGTCCTCGGTCCACTTGACCGGGCGGCCCAGCCGCATGGCGGCCATCGGGACGACGATCTCCTCCGGCCACGGGTGCATGATCTTCACCCCGAAGCCGCCGCCGACGTCCGGCGCGATCACCTCGACCTTCGGCAGCGGCAGGCCGAGCTTGGCGGCGATCGCCGCCCGGACCGAGGTGGCTGCCTGGGTGGAGGAGTACACCCGCAGGCTGCGGTCGTCCGGATCCCATCTCGCGTAGACGCCCTTGCCCTCCAGCGGCATCGAACAGGATCGCTCGATGGTCAGGTCGAAGTCCAGCCGGTGCCGCGCGGAAGCCATGGCGGTATCCACTTCACCGACCTGCTGGATCAGGTGCGCGGCGATATTGTCAGCGATGTCCTCGTGCACGGAGGTGGCCGCGGCGCGGGCCGCCGGGATGCCGACCACGGCCGGCAACACCTCGTAGTCGACGACGATTCGCGCCGCGGCATCCTCGGCCAGGTAACGGTTCTCGGCCACCACCATGGCGATCGGTTCGCCCACGTGGTTGACGGTGTCCTTGGCCAGCGGGTAGCCGGTCCGCGGTGCGTGCAGCGCCGGATGCGGGATGAGCACCGGCAACGGCTCGGCGGCCGGGCCCTGCAAGTCCTCGTGGGTGTAGATCGCCACCACGCCCTCGACGTCCAGGGCGCCGGTCACGTCGATGTCCCGGATGCGGGCATGCGCATGCACCGACCGGACGAAGGCGGCCTCCAGGGCACTAGTGCCGCCGCCGATATCGTCGGTGTAGCGGCCGTTCCCGGTGATCAGCCGCAGATCCTCCACTCGCCGGACGCTCCGGCCGATGTACCGGGCGGCCACTAGTGCTGCCCCCCACCCTGATCCGCTCCCTGCACCGACGCGGGATCGGCGATCAACTCCGCGGCCCTGAGCACCGCGTCCACGATGTTCTGATACCCCGTGCAGCGACACAGGTTGCCGGCCACCATCTCCACCGCCTCGTCCCGGCTGGGCGTCGGATTGGCCGCGAGGCCGGCGGCGATGGTGGTGAGGAATCCGGGCGTGCAGAAGCCGCACTGCAGGGCATGGCACTCCCGGAACGCCTGCTGCACGGGGGCGAGGCCGTCCGGGTTGTCCGGGGTCGGGTGGGCCAGCCCCTCGACGGTGGTGACGTCGTGGCCCGCCACCGAGATCACGAAGATCAGGCAGGACCTGACCGGGGCGCCGTCCAGCAGCACGGTGCAGGCGCCGCAGACGCCGTGCTCGCAGCCGACGTGCGTGCCGGTCAGGCCGAGGTCGTGCCGCAGGTAGTCCGACAGCGTGCGCCGGGCGGCGACTCGCGCCGACCGGTGCGCGCCGTTCACCGTCACCGCCACCTCATAGCGGGTTTCGACCGGGTCCTGCGCAAATGCCGTCATGCGGCCCTGTCCCCCCGCTCCGCCGCCGAGATCGCCTGCCGGACAGCGCGGATCGTCAGCACACCGGCGAGATGACGGCGGTAGTCCGCGGTGGCGTGCAGATCGGTCTGCGGATCGACAGCCCGCCGCGCCTGCTCGGCGGCGGCCTGTTCACCCGACCACCAGGCGTCGGTGAGGTCGAGCACCAGCGGGGTGTCGGTGACCGAGAGGTAGCCGCACCGCACGCCGACCAGCAGGCCGGCGTCGTCCAGCTCGGCGATCGCCCCGACCCCGCAGAGCGCGTAATCGCCGTGCCGGCGGGCGATCTCAACGAAGGCGGTGCCCGCCCCGGGCGGCAGCGCGGGGAAGAACGCCGCGATGGCCAACTCGTCGGGCCGCAGCGCCGATTCCAGCGGCCCGCGGAAGAACTCCGCCGCCGGGATGGTCCGCTCGCCACGAGTCGACACCGCGGTGATCGTCCCGCCGCACAGCGCCAACACGGCCGTCATCTCACCGGCCGGGTCGGCGTGCGCCAGCGACCCGACCGTGGTGCCCCGGTTGCGGATGGTGGGATGCGCGAGAAGCCGCAGCGCCTGGCCGAGCAGCGGCTGGCTGCGCAGTGCGGACCCGTCATGCTCGATCCTGGAGTGCCGGGCCAGCGCTCCGACGGTGACGCCGTCCCGGTTCACCTGAACCCGGTCCAGGGCGGTGATCCGGTTGATGTCGACGATGTGCGCCGGTTCGGCGAGCCGCATGGCCAGCACCGGGATCAGCGACTGGCCGCCGGCGAGCACCTTGCCCCGGTCCCCGACCTCGGCCAGCACCGCGACGGCCTCGGCGACGGACTCGGGTCCGTGCCAGGCGAACGGGGCGGGCTTCATCCCACGATCTTTCCCTAGTCCGGTCCGGCCCGTCGGGGCAACCCCGCCCTGGTCGTGGTGAACTTGTCGGGCCGGGCACATCCGCGGGCGCGAGGGAGACGGCGGTGGTCGCACATCTTGACCGGGAACGCGTGCACGCGGAGACCACCCAGACCTGGCGGGACTGGCTGGCCCGCAACCACGAGACGTCCACCGGGGTCTGGTTGATCAGCTGGAAGACCGCGACCGGCCGACCCCGGGTGAGCTATGAGGAATCCGTGGTGGAGGCCCTCGCGGTGGGTTGGGTGGACAGCCTGCAGCGCACGGTGGACGCCGAACGGAGCATGCTCTGGTTCGGCCCGCGCAAGGCCGCCAGCGCCTGGTCCCGGCCGAACAAGGAGCGCATCGCCAGGCTGGAGCAGGCGGGCCGGATGCTCCCGGCCGGGCTCCGGGCGGTCGCCGTCGCCAAGGCCAACGGGGCCTGGAACATGTTGGATGACGTCGAGAACCTCGTGGTTCCCGATGATCTCGCCGCGGCATTGGCCGAGCGCCCCGGCGCCCGCGAGCTGTGGGACTCCTTCCCGCGGTCGGCGCGCCGCGGCATCCTCGAATGGATCGTGCAAGCCAGGACCGAGCCGACCCGGCTGCGGCGGATCAGCGAGACCGCCGATCGGGCCGCCCGCGGCGAGCGGGCGAACCAATGGCCGCGCGGCTAGCGCTAGCGGCGGCGGCCGGGGCGATCTGGCCCTTACTGACAGGGCCAGCGCGCACCGGGGCCGTGCTGGGCAGCTTCTCCCGGGCGCTGATCACCGGACTGCCCGGCGCCGACGGCCCGCAGGTGGTCTCGCTGCTCGGGAACGGCGCGGCCGGCGTGCCCAACGGGGTCCGGATCAGCGGTGGGCCGGTCTCCTTCGGGGCCTTCCGCGGCGGTGACCCGGTCACGGTGGGCGACGGCTGTGTCCGGCTCGGCGACCTGCAGATCCGGGTCGTCCGGTCGTGGAGCAGCCGGGTGCCCCGGATCCGACCCGCCGGCGCCGGGATCAGCGCGCTGGCCGCCGCCGCGCAGCGGGCCGAGCTCCGCGTTCCGCCGGAGCCGGTCGCGGCCCTCGAGCGGGCCGTGACCTCCGCAGGCGCGCGTGACCCTGCGGACCCGACGGTCGCCGTCGCGGTGGCCGGCCTGGTCGGGCTCGGGCCGGGACTCACCCCCGGCGGGGACGACGTGCTGACCGGCCTGATGGCGGCGCTGCACGCCTGCGGGCGGGCGGACCTTGCGCATCGGATCGGCGCGGCCGCCCGGCCGGGAATCGCGCAGCGGACCACGGCGCTGTCCGCCGACCTGCTGCGGCTGGCTGCGGACGGGCACGCCTTCCAGGAGGCCCTGCTGGTGCTGCGGGAGCTGCACCGCGGCGGCCGGCCCGACACCATCGACGGTGCACCGGATCGGCTGGGCGCACCGTTGCAGCGCGCGATCGGGCGGCTACTGTCGATCGGGCACACCAGCGGGGCCGGCCTGGCGACGGGGCTGGCGATGGGCCTGCGCTGCGGGACGTCGGCACCGGCCGGCGGGCCGCCCGCCGGGCAGGAGGTTCGATGAGGGTCCCGACGGGAACCGCTGCGGTGCAGCATGTCTCGCTGCGGCACGGGGCCTATCACGACTCCGTGACGCTGCTGCGACTGTCCCAGGCAGCGGCCGCAACCCCGGGCATCGACGCGGCCCAGGTGGCGATGGCCACCCCGCTGAACACCGATCTGGCCGCCGGGCTCGGCTTCACCGTCCCGGCCGGCGCGGGCCCGAATGACCTGCTGATCACCGTGCAGGGCACGGACGACGCCGCGGTGGCCGCGGCCCTGGCCGGCATCGACGTCGCGCTGTCCGCCCGACCCGTCCCGACGGGAGGCGGCGGTGTCACCGTCCTGCCCCGGACGGTGCGCGCCGCCGCGGCCGGCCACCCCGAGGCGGCCATCGTGCTGCTGTCCGTGCCGGGACCGGCCGTACTGGGCGAGGCGATGGACGCGATCGACGCGAGCCGGCACGTGATGATCTTCTCCGACAATGTCCCGATCGGCGACGAGGTGGCGATCAAGACGGCCGCGGCGGCCGCTGGTGTGCTGGTGATGGGCCCGGACTGCGGCACCGCGGTGATCGGCGGGGTCGGGCTCGGGTTCGCCAACGTGCTCGACCAGCGGGCCGACGGGCCCCGGGTCGGCATCGTCGCAGCATCCGGGACCGGCGCCCAGCAGCTCAGTTGCCTGCTCGACGACGCCGGGGTGGCGATCTCGCACCTGCTGGGTGTCGGCGGCCGTGACCTGTCGGCGGCGGTCGGCGGCGCCGGCGCGCGGGCGGCGCTGCGACTGCTGGACGCGGATCCGGGCACGGACCACATCGTGCTGATCTCCAAGCCACCCCATCAGGCAACCGCGGCGGCCGTTCGGGAACTCTCGGACGCGCTGGCCACTCCGGTCACCACCATGTTGATCGGCGCGGGCAGGCCGGACATCACCACCGGGGTCCGGCAGTTGCTGACCGGGTTGGGGCGGCAGGTTCCGGGCTGGAAGACCTGGAATCCGGAGGTCCGCGGCGCGATCCATCAGCCACCCGCCGGCGGTGCGTTGCGTGGGCTGTATTCCGGCGGAACGTTGGCCGACGAGGCGATGGTGCTTGCCTCCGACCTGCTCGGCGACATCCGCTCCAACATCCCGCTCCGGCCGGACCTCACGCTGCCGGCCGCCGCCGGTCCCGGCCGGCCCGTGCTGACCGGCCTCGGCCACGTGGTCGTCGATCTCGGTGACGACGAGTTCACCGCGGGCCGGCCGCACCCGATGATCGACCCCACCCTGCGCCTCGACCTGCTGGCCGAACAGGTCGCTGATCCCGACGTCGGCGTGCTGCTCCTGGACGTCGTGCTCGGCCATGCCGCCGACCCCGATCCGGCGGCTCGGCTCGCCCCGGCGATCCGGGCGGCCATCGCCGGGTCGGCAACGGCCGGCCGCACGCTGTCGGTGGTGATCGCGCTGTGCGGGACCGCGTCCGACCCGCAGGACCGGGAAGCGCAGGCGGCCGCGCTCGCCGGGGCCGGTGCCCGGGTATTCGTCTCGAATGCCGCCGCCGCCCGCACGGCGGCCGCGCTGGCCGCCGGGCTGGGGGCCGGGCTGGGGGCGACGGGTGACGTGCTGCCAGCCGATCCGGCGGCCGAACCCGCTCAGTCGCGGGGTGGCGAAGGGAGCACCGTCCGGCCCGGATCGGCAGCGACCCCGAGCCCCGCCCCGGACCTGCTGGCCGGGCCCGCCGAGCTGATCTGCGCCGGCATCGACCTGCTGGCCGACGCGCTGCGCGGGCAGGCGGTGGACGTGGTGCAGGTGGACTACCGGCCCGCGGTGTTCGACACCGCCGACGCGGCAGGCGTTCCCGCGGCGCTGGCCACCGTGCTGGCCGATCCGCGCCGGGCGAGCGCGAATGCCCTTGCCGCGCAACGGATGCTGGCGGTGCGGGCCCGGCTGGTGGACGTGCGACCGGCGAGCGAGGCACTCGCGCTCCGGCCCGGGGAGTTCCGGCACGCCGGGCCGCCGATCGCGTTCGACCGGGCCTCCGGGCCGCTGCGGGGCGCGCTGATCGGGGCGATGATCTTCGAGGGGTTGGCCGCCGACGAACCCGAAGCGATCGCGAAACTGTCCGCGGGTCAGGGTATCTCGCTGGGGCCGTGCCACGACAAGCGTGCCGTCGGGCCCATGGCCGGAGTGATCTCACCGTCCATGTGGCTGTTCGAACTGGTCGACGAGGCCACCGGTGCGCGGTCCTTCTGCTCGCTGAACGAAGGCCTGGGCAAGGTGCTGCGCTACGGTGCGTACACGCCGGAGGTGATCACCCGGCTGCGCTGGATGGCCGACGTCCTCGGGCCGGCCCTGGCCATCGCCGTCCGCGCCGCCGGGCCCATCGACATCACCGCGATCATCGGCCAGATGGTGCAGATGGGCGACGAAGGCCACAACCGCAACCGGGCCGGCACCCTGATGTTCCTCCGGGAGATCCTGCCGTCGCTGATCTCCTCCGGGCTGCCGGCGAGCGACGTCGCCGCCGTGGCAGCGTTTGTCGCGGGCAATGACCACTTCTTCCTCAACCTGGTGATGCCCGCCGGGAAGCTGATGGGTGACGCCGCGGCGGGCATCCCGGGCAGCACCGTGGTCACCGCTATGTGCCGCAACGGCACCGATTTCGGTATCCGGGTGTCCGGCACCGGTGACGAATGGTTCACCGGACCCGCGCTCTACCCGGACGGGCTCTTCCTGGCCGGCTTCGGGCCGGCCGACGCCAATCCCGACATCGGCGACTCGGCGATCGCCGAGACGATGGGCATCGGCGGCATGGTGATGGCGACCGCGCCGGCGATCGTCCGGTTCGTCGGCGGCAGCGTGCCCGATGCACTGGCCGTCACCGCGCGGATGTATGAGATCACCCAGTCGGAGAACCCGGCGTTCGCCGTGCCGATCCTCGAGTTCCGCGGGGCACCAACCGGAATCGACGTCAGCCGGGTACTGCGGACCGGGATCCTGCCACAGATCAACACCGGCATGGCCGGCCGGGTGCCCGGCACCGGACAGGTGGGCGCTGGGCTCGTCACCCCACCGATGGAATGCTTCACCGCCGCGATCCAGGCCCTGGCGGCCCGCGTTCCGCACCGGAGCTGACCGGTGTCGAGCGGCCCGCTCATCGCGAAGCCCACCGAGCGGGCGCCGACCCGCCCCCGCGCGCTGCCCGCGACCCGCCGGTCGGACGCCGAGCGAGAGGCGTTGGCGTTGTTGCACTTCGCGTCCCCGGGTCTGGAGCACACGGTGACCTTCGATGCACCACGCTGAGCCTGCAGACCCGATCGACGACGGCGTCCTCCCGGCCGGCACCGCCACGCTCGTCGATCTCGACCCGCTGAGCACTATCGAAGTGGCCGGCCTGCTCGCCGGGCTCACCCCCGGGCAGCGGGCCATCGCGCGCCGCGTGCGTGACGACACCGTCAGCGGGCTCGGCGCACTGCTCGCAGGACCGGTCCAGGACGAGCCGCGGTCCGACGGAGCCCAGGTGTCGAGCGCGTCGTGGGTGGCCGGATACCTCGCGGCGGCTCCGGTGGTCAGCTCGTGGATGCGGGACCGGGCCGTGCCTGACGACGTCATCGCCGCAACCCTCGGCGATCTCGGACGGCACCTCCGCCTGCACCGCAGGCACACCGGGAACGTCGGCCTGGACGCGCCCCAGTGGCTGGGCGTCGTGCTCTCCGGCGGCCTCTTTCAACTGGGCAGGCTGCAGTTCCTGCTGCACCGGCGGCGACCGGACGAGGATGGGCTGCCGGTGGGCAGCGGACCGTGGGTACTCGACGTGCACATCCCGGAGGCCGGACCGCTCACTCCCGACGTGGTGTCGGATTCGTTCCGTCGCGCCGTCGCCTTCTTCGACCGGCATTTCCCCGGGCAGCCGGCCCACCTCGCCGTGTGTTCGTCGTGGCTGTTGGACCCGTACCTCGCGGACCACCTGCCGGCCTCGTCAAACATCGTCGCCTTCCAGCGGAGATTCACGCCGTTCGGCGCAGCGCGCGACGACGAGCTGGACGCGCTGTATTTCACCTTCGGTGTCCGCACGCTGGACGCTCTCGACAACCTGCCCAGGAACTCCGCCCTGCAACGGGTGGTCCTGGACCGGATCGAGGCTGCCGGGCGGTGGCAGGTGGTCAGCGGCCTGTGCCGACTGTGAGCCGGCGACCGACAGCCGTTGCCCGACGGGGCTGTCGGAGCGCGTTCGCCGGAGCTCCGGTCAGCTGGCGAACGCCCACTGCACCGTGACGTCCACCCCTACCTGCGCGTCACCGGTCGCAACCGGCATCGACTCGGCCGCCGCGGCCCGCATGGCCATCATCGGCCGGGGCCCGCCGCCGGCGGGACGCTCGTCGACCCACAGCACCGGGCCCAGCGGTCGCCCGGCCAGCCCGGCCAACTGTTCGGCCTTGGCCTTCGCGTCGGCGAAGGCCGTCTCACGGGCGCGCAGCAGCGCCTCCTGCGGATGCCCCGGGGTCAAGGAGACCCCGTCGATGCGTACCCCCTCGCCGCCCAGCGAGGCGACATCGGTCAGCAACCGTTCGATGCCGTGCAGGCCCTCTCGGACGACCGTCAACCGCTGGCCGGCTTGATAGCCGAGCACCTGCTGCCGGCCGTTCGCGTACTCGGTGCGCGGGCCGAGGGTGAGATCGGAGGTCCGCACCGAACGTGCGTCCACCCCGTCGTCGGCCAGGATGGCCAGTAGCCGGGTCGCCGTGTGCGCGGCGTTCGCGAAGGCGTCGCCGGGTTCGGCCCGGATCACCTCCACCGCAAGGGAAATCGACACCTGATCGACCGCCGCCGCGGCCGATCCGGATCCGATGACGGTGATGCCCTGTTGCTGGCTGTCGGCTGTGATCATCCGGCCAGTGTGCCCGCGACAGCACCGGTCCAGCCACCGCAGACACCCATGGTCCGATCCGAGCACGAGTCCGACTCGACAACCTGCGCTGGGACAGCTGGGCCCGGTCAGTCCTTGGCGAGTGATCCTGCTGCGCCCTCGGCCGAGACGGTAGAAGCTGCCGCGCCGTGGGCCGTCAGCCGCAGCGCGAGCACGCCGGCCAGCAGGTACAGCGCACCCTGCATCTGCAGGGCGACGGTGAGCCCGGACCCGGTGCCGACCAGTCCGGCCACCAGCATGCCGACCGCCTGACCGGCGCCGAAGGCGGCAAAGAAGACACTGATGATCCGGCCCCGGTCCGCCTCCGTCGAGTGGGTCTGCAGCAGGGTGATCAGGCCGGTCATCAGGGTGATCCCGGGCACCCCTGCGACGATGAACAGCGCGACATACACGCCGAATGCGCCGGTCAGTGTGGGCGCGTTCCAGATAGCCAGGCTCACCAGGCCGAACGCCAGGGCGGCGACCGCCACCAGCCGGTCCGGCGCCAGTCGCTTGATCAGCGGCGTCATCAGCAGCCCGCCCACGATCGCCCCGATGGCCTGCACGCCGCGGAGTACCCCGACGTCGGCCTCGGTGCCGTCCAGGTCCCGCAGCATGAACAACACGAACAACACCACGAAGGCACCCTGCGCCGCAGCCGTGCAGCCGACGACACCCATTGCCCGGCGCAGGATCCGGGACGACGCCACGATCCGGAATCCCTCGGCCCACTCGTGCAACAGTCGGCCCGGAGCGGCCACCACCTGCCGATCGGCCGCGGCCGGCCGCCGGCGCAGGCCGATCCCCAGCAGCACAGCCGCCAGCAGAAACGTTGCGGCATCGGCGATCAGCACGGCGCGGATGCCGTAGAAGCCGAGGATGACGCCGCCGATCGGCCCGCCCACGAGCCGGGCGACGGCCGAGAGAATTCCCATCAGCTGGTTGACGGCCATCAACTCGCCGGCCGGCACCAGGGTGGCCGCCGTGGCGGTCCGGCACGGTTCGATCACCGGTACCGAGCACGGACTCGACAACCACGACAGAGTAGATGAGCCAGAGGGTGTCGGGCGATCCGACGAATAGCAGGGGAAGCAGGCCGACCGCCTGCAGCAGGGCGACACCGGCCATCAGCCGCCACGGATCCCAGCGGTCGACCAGCACGCCGGCGAGCGGGCCGGCCAGGATCGTCGGGAGCAATTCGAGGATGAACACGGTCGCGGTCACCAGCGGTGAGTCGGTGAGCTGCAACACGAACAGCGGCAGGGCGATGAACAGCATCCAGTCGCCGATCTCGGAGACCAGCCCGGCAAGACCCAACCGGGCGACCGCGGGTCGGTGCAGGACAGTGATCATGTCGTCGCCACGTCCACCGGTTCGCCGACGTCCGGGTTGAGGAACGCGCGCAGCGTCATCTGTACCGTCCCGCCGCCCGCCGGGAGGTCCGGTCGAATCGACCGAACGAACGGCCTGATCAGCGCGTCGATGGTCCCCACCAGTTCGGTGAGCTCGTCGGGGGTGAGGGTCAGCGAGTAATTGTTCTCGCCGGCCGACTCGGCCCACCGGGCGGGCAGCAGATCCTGCCGTGCCAGGAAACGGTGGTAGAGCTCGTCGGCGCTCTGCGCCGCCAATCCCGAGATGACCCGCGCGGCAACCTTTCCCGCGGGATCGGCCGAACCCGAGAAGTCGAAGCCGGCCGCCGATGCCTGCCACGGCCTGGCCCTGGCGTCACCACCGGACTGCTCGGCCGGCTCGACCAATCCCACCTTGGCCAAGGCCCGCAGGTGCCACGAGCAATTCGACGGGGTCTCGCCGACAATCGCGGCGCACTGGCTGGCCGTTCGCGGGCCGGCCGCCAGCAGGTGGTTGAGGATGGCGTACCGCGCCGGGACGGCCAGGGCAGCCAGCGCCTCGGCGCCGACCACCGCACGGGGCGGAACGCGGCGTGGGGTGGTGGGTGTCATCGGGAATCCTCTCGCCTGATCTGAAGCAGCTGCTTCACACTCTGGTCCCGGACAAGAGGAATGTCAAGCGTGCGCTTCACATCTGCGAGCTGGTCGCCGCACCCGCCGAGCGGGACCTCAGTGGTCCCAGAACCCGGCGTGCACCCGGACGGCGTCCGCGATCTCGAACGGGCCCCGGACCGTGATCGGCCGTTGGCCGGCCGCGAAGACGGTGCGGCACGGCAGCACCAGGGTCGGGTTCTTCGGGTCGTCGCCGATGATCTCGTACAGCGCGGTCTCGGCCAGCGCGTAGACGACCGCGCCGATGCCGGACCAGTAGATCGCTCCGGAACACATGGCGCAGGGCTCGGCGCTCGAATACAGCGTCAGCGCAGCCAGTTCGGTGGCCGAGTAACCCCTTCCGGCCAGCCGCACCAGGTTCGTCTCGGCATGCCCGGTCGGATCGGACTCGGTGGCCACGGTGTTCTCCGCGGTGAGCACGACCCCGCCGTCGGCGTCGGCCAGCAGCGCGCCGAACGGGTGGTTGCCGTTGACCCTCGCCTGCCGGGCGATGTCGATGGCCCTGGCGAGGAGTTCCTGGTGCACCGTCATGCGGCGATTGTTTCCCGTGGTGGATCCGGTGGCATTGCTCGGTGATGGACAGTGGTTGTCGAGGTCTTGGATGTGTGCGAAAGGAGAGCCCGGGCGACCGAAAACGTTTGTCGCAAAAGGCGTTGACGTTGTTGTTGGCGTGTCGCTACGGTGGGCACTTCGCCAAGCACGGGGTGTGGCCTGTGGACAGAATTCTGGATTTCGATGGATTCCGTGAGTTGTTTCAGAACCGGGCTGTGGTGTTTACCGATCTGCCGGCCGGTCGCGCGCGGGAGCTGGCCGAGCGGGTCAACGAGCGGGTCGGGCGTGGTGACGCGACGATCCGGACCAGGGCCGAGCTGGAGGCGTTGTTCGCTGAGTTGACCGGGGCGGATCAACCAGCGGACGCGAGGTTGACGGTCCGCGACGGCGCCGGTGTGTTGACCGCCGACGGCGCGCTCCTGCAGGAGTACCTGCAGGTGGCCAGCGACGCGGGCGATGTGTTCGACCAGCCGATGTGGGTGGTGTCGATCGCTGACTGGCCGGCGCCGGATGTTCTGATCGAGAAGGCGGTGACCTCCTCTGGTCAGGCCCGGCTGG
>Ga0208588_1000180_pt1 | contig 20440 bp, 22 predicted proteins | sample NGESurshal092012_8_FD_184483 | JGI IMG/M metagenome (GOLD analysis project Ga0208588, IMG submission 184483) | Arctic peat soil microbial communities from Barrow, Alaska - NGEE Surface sample 415-3 shallow-092012 (SPAdes) | ecosystem: Environmental > Terrestrial > Soil > Wetlands > Peat ...
GTGGTCGGCGAACTGTTCGAGGCGGTGGTCGCCGACGCGTTGGCGGCGCTGCCGGACAAGCACCGGGCGGTGGTGACGTTGGTCGACATCGAGGGTCTGAGCTACCAGCAGGCCGCTGACGCTTTGGGGGTTCCCCGGGGCACGGTGATGAGCAGGCTGCACCGGGCCAGGGCCCGCATCCGGGTCCGCCTCGTGACAGCCGGGTTCCTGCCCAACGGGAGGGCGATGTGAAGATGCTGATCGGCCGGTTGACCCGGTCGGAGTGCGCTCGGGTGGCCAGGGTGCTGCAAAGCTACCTGGACGGGGAGGTCGACCCACCAACCACGGCGATGGTGACGGCCCACCTGGAGTTCTGCCGCCGCTGCGGCCTCGAGGCGAGCACGTACCGGGCGATCAAGACGGCCATCGCGGCCACCGGACCGGCCGACGTCGACCAGGCCGCGATCGGGCGGTTGCAGTCGTTCGCCGCGGGCCTGGGCGACCCCGAAGACCCCAGTGACCACTGATCCGGTCCACCGCGTCTCACCGCGCCACCGCCCCCGGGTCAGGCCGATCCGCAGCCCCACGTCCGGTCCCCACGCGATGACCGGGTTTCCACGTCCCCGTCGATGGGTATTACCGGTCCGGATCGGACCGGGAATGACGGGCCAGAACGCCCGAGAAGTGTTCACGGAGCGGGGCTTTGCAGCGGAAAGGGATTGATCCGGGATGACAGCTCGACCGTCGGTCGTGGTGTTCGATGTCAACGAGACCCTGTCGGACATGGAGCCGTTGAGCCGCCGGTTCGCGGACGTGGGGGTGCCGCCGGAGTTGCTGCGGGTGTGGTTCGCGGGCGTACTGCGGGACGGGTTTGCGTTGACCGCCGTCGGGGCGAGCGGGTCGTTCGCGGTGCTGGCCGCGGAAGGTCTGCGCACGGTGCTGCACGGGGTGCCGCTGAACCGGGACCTGGACTCCGCCGTGGACCATGTGCTGGCCGGTTTCGCCGGGCTGGGTGTCCATCCGGACGTGCCGGACGGGCTCCGCGCGCTCCGTTCCGCGGGGTACCGGTTGGTCACCCTGTCCAACGGTGCCACCGAAGTTGCCGACCGGCTGCTGACCGGTGCCGGTGTGCGCGGCGAGTTCGAACGTCTGCTGTCGGTGCAGGACGCCGGCATGTGGAAACCGGCGCCCGGTGCGTACGCCTACGCGGCCGGGGTCTGCGGGGTGGACCCCGCGGACATGATCCTCGTCGCGGTGCACCCGTGGGACATCGACGGTGCGTGCCGGGCCGGGCTGCAATCCGCCTGGGTGAACCGCACGGGGACGCCCTACCCGACATATTTCACCCGACCGACGGTGACCGTGGCGGACCTGGGTGACCTTGCCCGCCGGATCGGGGCCTGAAGGTTCCCCAGGCCGTTCCGGAATCGGCTGGCACCGAACGGGTCGGGTCAGCGCCCGCAGGGCGTCCTCATACCGCGGTGGAAGGTGGAGGTAGGCGTAGATCATCGACCGCCGGGTGCCGGTGGGGACCTCGGCGTGCACGGCCACGGCCAGCGCGCCGAGGACTTCCCCGGCGGCGGGTCCCATCACGGTCGCGCCGATGAGAACACCACGGGCGGAGTCCTCGACGAGTTTGATCAGTCCTTCGTTGCCGTTCTTGTGGATCCATCCGCGGGCGGTGCCGGGCATCGAGGTGGTGCCGACGCGGACGTCGAGACCACTGTGGCGAGCGGCGTGTTCGGTCAGTCCGACGGAGCCGACCTCGGGGTCGGTGAACGTCACCCGCGGCAGCGCACGGTAGTCCGCCGGCGGACCGGCCTGGCCCAGGATGTCGCGGATGACGATGCCGGCCTGGTACATCGCGACGGGGGTGAACGCGCCGTGGCCGGTGACATCCCCGACGCCCACACGCTGTCGGTGACCCGGCAGCGGTCGTCGACCGGCAACGCCCGGGCGTGACGTCGACTCCGACGGTCTCCGCACCGGTGGCGGCCAGGTCTACCCGGTGGCCACCAGCAGCCGGGTCGCCCGGAACCGGGCAGGATGTGGCCTGGGCCTGCCCGGACCCCAAACCCGCCGCCAGCGAGATCGCCGGGTACGTCGCGTTCTGGTGGGGTGTGCGCGTCGAAGCCGGCTGAGCCGGCTCAGTTCGGTGGACCTGGGAATTCGGGACAGCTCGGCGGGTTGCCACAGCACCGTTACGTCCACCGCCCGGAGGATTGACCTCCCTTCGGATCTCCGCCCTAGCCGTGCTGGCGGGCGGATTCATCAACACCTCAGGCCTGATGTCGGTGCTGCTCGCGGTCGGCACGCGCACCGGGGGCCTGGTCCGGCTGCTGGAGGGCTTCGGGTTCAGCGCCGGGTTCTTCTTCGTCATCCTGTTGTCCGGCGCTGTGTTGTTCACCGAGGTGAACGTTGTCCTACCCGGCTGTGCTGCTGCACCGGTCCCCGCGGTCCGGCGTCGGGCGGGTGTCCTGGCCGCCGACCCGCCCGGCGCGGGCGCTGATCTCACCGGCCGGCTTCATCCGCTTCAGAGTCGACCCGAAACTGGCGCTGGAATCGGCTGTTTGGCTGCTGTGGCCCACAGCCGAACACACCCGCCGGCGGCTCCGGTTGTTCGTCGCTCCCGGCGCGGACCCGCCCGAGACCGAGGTGGAGTGGATGGTCTTGATGGCCGCCTGTTGCCGCACGCCGCGCCACTCCTGCCCGCCGAAATACTGGCCCGTCGCGCCGAAGCGCCCGGTGTCGTCGGGGTCGGAGAACATGACCGATTCCTGCCACCGCATCGACTGTCCCCGGCAGTGCGTCGAGCCATGAACCTCGATGTTCGGGCCTTCCCCGGCGTCGGACACCTCACCACGCCCGCCGCACCTCGACCAACTGGTTTCCATGGTCGCCGAGGTCGTCGATCCGCCCGCCAACTGACCTCGGTCACATGGTTCTTGGCATATTTCGTTCTCTCACATGGACTGGGCTTCGTAGATTCGCACGCTGTCAATGATCGGCATGGTGCTCACCAGTTGCTCCGCCGCGGCGAGGGACTCGGCATTGAGAATGCAGTAACCCACCAGTGGCGAAGGGGAATCAAGGGTGAGTTCACTGCGTCCGGCGTTGGTGAGCTCGACACCCCGCCCGAATGGACTGCCCGGGTCAACGAGCTGGGGGCCGGCGGCGGCAAACCACGCCCCCCATGCCAGTTGGACGTCTTCGGTCGGTGGTGTGAACCCATAGGTCAGCACAACAAACTTCTTCATTCCTGCGCTCCTTCCGGTGCGGGTGGTAAGGGCCGTTCCTTGGTGGGGTCGAACCCGAGGTGCCGGGCGTAGTTGTCATAGCTGGCCACTTCGCTGCCCCAATGCGGGTGAAACTGGTTCACCCAGCTCTGCAAAAGCGCCAGAGGCCGCGGGTCGAGCGTGAGGTAATTGGTGCGCCCCTGTTTGCGGCGGCTGATCAGGCCCGCGTTTTCCAAGACCTTGAGGTGCTTGTGAATAGCCGGAAGCGACAGTCCTCGTAGGTCGGCGAGTTGGTGAACCGCGAACGGCTGCAGCCCTAACACGTAGACGATTTCGCGTCGGTGTGGGTTGGCCAGTGCCTCCAGCAACTGGTCCAACAGATCGTCCCGACTGCTCGACATGGCACTCCACCTCCCGGCAAAGGTTAACTAGAAGGTGAAGTGTCGTCAAATGTCGGTGCCTCCGCACGGACCCATCTCGAAGCGGGCGACAGGAGTTCCCGCTGCTACCCGGCGTGCCTCAGGTCGGCGGCCACGACGACCCCGCCCGCCCGGGGCAGACCGACGGTCATCGGTGCACCCAGCCGCACCGAGGTCGTCACCGGGGCGTGCGCGGTCACGAGCGGGCCACCGGTCAGCTGGACGTCCACGGCGAGGTGGGTGCCGGCGAACCTGGCGGCGACCGCCACCCCGTCCATCGTGTCGTCATCGCCGGAAGGGCTTGTCAGGGTGATGGTTTCGGGCCGGATGACCAGGACCGCCGGACCGTCGGGCAACGTCGCCGGCCGGCGCAGACCGGTGCTGGCGGCGGTGAACACACCGGTGCGGACGGTGCCGGGGAGTTCGTTGGTGACGCCGAAGAACCGGGCGGCGATCAGGGACGGTGGTGCGGTGTAGAACATCTCGGGGTCGCCCTGTCCCTCCAGCCGTCCGTCGAGCATCAGGGCGATGGTGTCGGCGACCTCGACGGCCTCGGCCTGGTCGTGGGTCACGAACACCGTCGTCACCTGTGATTCGGTGTGCAGATCCTTGACCAGGCAGCGCATCTCGGCCCGCAGAGTGGCGTCGAGCTGGGAGAACGGTTCGTCCAGCAGCAGCACCTGCGGCTCCAGCACCAGGGCACGGGCCAGCGCCACCCGCTGCTCCTGTCCGCCGGAGAGCTCGCCGACCCGTCGCTTGGCCATTGCGCCGAGTTGGACCCGGTCCAAGATCGATGTGACCCGGTCCCTGGTGTTTGCGCGGTCGAGCCGCCGCATCCGCAACCCGAATGCGACGTTCTGCTCCACGTTCAGGTGCGGGAACAGCAGGGGCTTCTGAAAGACCAGCCCGGCCGGGCGACGCTCCGCGGGAACACCCAGCTGCGAGCGGCCGTCGAAACGGACGTCCCCGGAGTCGGGGTCCAGCAGGCCGCCGATCATCGCCAGGGTGGTGCTTTTCCCGCAGCCGGACGGGCCGAGCAGCGCGGTGAACGACCCGGCCGTGATGTCGGTGGTCAGGTCCCGCACAGCGGGGGTGTCGCCGAACATCTTGCGCACCCCGGTCAGGCTGATCGCCGTGCCGGTCACAGCCGGCCGAACCCGACCCCGTTGCCGGAGCGACCGGACAGCAACCTGGTGGCGGCCACGACCAGCAGCAGCGGCGGCGCGATCACCAGCACCGCGAGGGCGGCCGCCGCGGTGGTGTCCGACGAGCCGATCGCGGCGAACAGCAGCAGCGGCAACGTCTTCACCTGCCCGCCGCCGATCAGCAGGGTGAGCACGTACTCGCTCCAGGAGATCAGGAACGTCAGCAGCGCGGCGACCGCGATCGCCGGGCGGAGCAGCGGCACGGTGACGAACAGCAGCACCCGCACCGGGCCGGCCCCGAGTGCCCTGGCCTGCCGCTCGTAGTCGATGTCCAGGTTCGCGAACGCCGCGCCCAGGATGATCGCCGCGTACGGAACCGTCGGCATCAGTTGCACCAGGACGACCCCCAGGATGCTGTCGGACAGGTGGTAGCGGACGAAGAACACCTGGATGCCCAGGGTGACGGCCAACCCGGGGACGATCACCGGGGACAGCAGCAGGAACTGCACCGCTCTACGGCCGCGGAACCGGTACAACCCGATCGCCCGCCCCGCCGGGAAACCGATCAGGCAGGCCAGCACCGCGACGGCCGTGGCGATGCCCGCCGAGGTGCCCAGTCCCTGCAGGATGTCCGACCGCGGGTCGAACAGCAGCCCCACCCCGCGCAGGCTCAGCTGCTGCGGGAGCAGGTCGGGGTAGCGCCATTGCCCGGCGACCGACCAGATCAGCAGCGCAACCAGCGGCAGCAGCACCGTGACCAGCAGCAGGCCGACCAGCAGCCGCCGGCCCGTCCGCACCGAGAGCGGCCGCCGGGCAACGGGTTCGGTGGCTTCCTGGGTGGGAGCCGCGCCCGCGGCCACCCGTCGCGACGTGGTGGTCACAGCGACCTACGGGCCAGGCGTCCGGCGATGAACAGGTAGGCCGCGACCATCAGTCCGCTGAGCAACGTGATCACCACCGCGACGGCCATGGCTTCCGGCCGGGCGGTCAGGTCGGTGGCGTTGTAGTACTGCAACGCCACCACCGGCAGGGTCGCAGGGAAGGGCCGGCCGAGCAGGTAGGGCACCTCGTAGGACCCGGCGGTGAACGCGAACACCAGCACCGCCCCACCGGCCACCGCCGGAGTGATGACGGGCAGCGTGACATGCACCAACCGCTGCCAGGGCCGCGCGCCCAGGCTGCGGGCGGCGTTTTCGAGGTCGTCGACGCCGCGGCCCAGCGCGGCCAGCGCGATGACCGTCAGGAACTCGGTTTCCTTCCACACGTAGGCGGCGATGATCGCCCAGCCGAACTCGTCGCCGGTCAACGCCGGGAACGCCGCCGGGGTGTCGGTGAACCCGGCGGCGTGGCTGACCCTGGACAGCAGCCCACCCTGGGACAGCAGCAGCAGCATGCACAGCGCCCCGACCAGGTGTGGCACGGCCAGGTTCGCCTGGAAGATCCCGCTCACCCAGTTCCGGGACCGACCAAGGCGGCGGATCAGCAACGCGGCGGACACCCCCAGCACCGCCGACAACACCGTCGGGATGATCGCGATCCGGGCGGTCAGCAGCAGCGACGCGCGGACCGCCGGGTCGGTGAACATGCCCTGGTAGGCATCCAGGGACAGCCGCCACCCGGGCAGGAACGGTTGGTACCCAAGGCTTTGCGCGACGGCCTGGGTGATGCCGGTGAGGAAGAAAACCCCGACGACCAGCAGGGCAGGGGCCAACAACAGTGCGATCCAGAGCCCGCGTGGCACACCCCGGCGTCGATGATTCGCTGGCCGCCGCCGCCCCCGGGTCGTCGCGGCGGGACCGGTGGGCGGGGGACGGGTCCGCAGTTCCGGCTGGGTCATTGCTGTTGTAGGACGTTGGTGGTCCAGTCCTGCTCGATCCGGGTGAGGTACTCGGCGGCGAGTTCCGGTTGGGCGTTTTCGGTGAGGGCCGTCAGGGGCAGCACCGACGGGTGGACCGGGACTGCGGCGAACTGCGCCTGCACGTCGGGGCTGGTCTTGGTCACGTCGATCCCGGGATAGACACCCTTGACGGTCAACAGTTCCAGTTGGGTCTGCGGGTCCTGCAGCACGTTCGCCAACACCGTGGCGGCGGCCTGGTGGGCGGCGTTGGCGGGGATCGCGACGAAGCTGCGGTTGCCGATGTTCCCGCCGGCGAGGACGGCCTGTCGGGTGCTGGCCGGGTACAGGCCCTTGTCGACCTGGTCGCCCACGGCGCCGGGGCCGTAGGTGAAGAAGGCGCTGATCTCGCCGTCGCTGTAGAGCTTCTCGACGGCGCTCTGGGACTGCGGGTAGGTTTGTCCGCCTCGCCACAGGGACCCGGCGATGTCTTTCAGCCGTGGCCACAGCTTCGCGGTGGCATTTGTGTAGTTGGTCTCGTCGAACGGTCCGGACAGGGTTGTCGGGCCGCCGATGGTGTCATAAAGGATGGTCCGCACGGCCATCGAACCGGTGAAGTCCGGCGGTGCCGGGTAGGTGAACTGGCCGGGGTTCGCCCGGGCCCAATCGAACAGGGTGGACATCGACGCGACGTCGGCGGTGTCGAGTTTGGCGCTGTCGTAGACCAGGGCCGAGTCGGCCTGCTGCCACACGGCCTCGCAGCCTTTGACCGGGATTCCGAAGTCGTTGGCGACGGCGGGGTCGGTGAAGTCGACGAACTGGGAGTTCGGCAGGGTCTTGTCCCACCCGCAGGACCACAGGTTGGCCTGCACCCCGGTGGCGAAGTTCTCCCCGTTGACCCAGATCGCGTCCACCGACCCATCGGTGGTGCGGCCGGCCTGTACCTCGCCGAGGACCTTGTTGACCGCGTCGACGGTGTCGGTGATCTTCACCTGGTTCAGCGTGACGCCCACCTTGCCGAGCTGGTCGGCGACGTAGCCGGCGACGAAGGCGTTGAGGGTGTCGTCACCGCCGTACATGTACCAGTTCACGGTCTGCCCGTTCGCCTGCGCCAGCACGGCGTCCCAGTCCGACTCCGCAGACGTCACCGCGGCGGCCCCGGACGTCGTCAGGGATGTGACGGTGCCGGCTGAGGTGCACGCGGTGACCGTCAGGGCCAGCGCCGCAGCCAGGGCGGCAATGCGGGCTGGGCGGGCGTGAGCGAAACGGGGTGGGCGCATCAGGTTTCCTGTCTTGCGGTGGCTGGGGTGCCTGGTGTCGGGTGGTCGGACGCCGTCCGGTCGGTGCCGGGTCGGCGCAGGATCTGCACGCCGTACCCGATTCGTTGGGCCGCGGTCACCGCGACGGCGGCGGCGAACACCCACGCGATGAGCGCGGCGTGGGCGGGGAACAGGCAGAACAGGACGTACACGACGACGGTTTCGGTGCCCTCGGCCAGTCCGCCGACGAACCGCAGCGACCGTCCGTCACCCACATCACTGCGGCCCCGATCACTGCTTCTCAGATCACTGCGGCGGCGTTCGATCAGCGACGACAACGCCAGGAACGCGGTCCCGGACACGTAATAGGCGGTCAGCAGCGCCAGCGCCGCGACCCGGGCGTCCGGCACGGCCACCGCGACAGCGAGGACGAATCCGGCATAGATGCTGAAGTCGGCGACGATGTCGAGGAACCCGCCGAGATCCGTGACACCGCGGCGCCGGGCGACCGGGCCGTCCAACCCGTCCAGCAGTCGGTTCACCAGCCACAGCACCAACCCGAGGGTCCACTGCCCGAACCCGACCGCCACGCAGGCACCGACCCCGGCGACCCACCCGGCGCCGGTCACCGCCAGCGGCCGCACCCCGGCCGCGGCCAACCAGCCGCCGACGGCGTCCAGGGCAGGGGCCAGCAGCCGCCGGGCCGGCCGGTCAAGCATCGACACCCGCCCGGGCGGTGCGGGTGCTACCGGGGGAGTGCCGGATCCGGTTGTTCGTGACCGGGGCCAGCGGGAGGAGCTTGCGGAGCGCGAGGTTCTCCTGCTGGTCCAGTACGCCGTGCTGTACGCAGGCCGGGACGAGTTCCCCGGTTTCGGGGTGCGCCATCGCGTACGAGCAGGCCTGCAGCCGTTCCTGGGTCGCCCGCAGCCGAGGGTCGGTCAGTTCCTCTCCGCGCTGCATGGCCGCCCACGCCGGCGCCACGGCGTCGGCGTCCATGAAGGAATGCATCACGAAACTGACCGGCCGGACCCGCCGGGTGAGCAGCCTGCGCAGGCCCACTGTCCGGACGGTTCGGGCCGTCCAGCCGGCGAACACCACGGCGACCGAGGGGTGCCGGGTGATCACCCGGGCGAGTTTGCCCAGCAGCAGCGGGATCGGTGTCCCGGAGAAGTTCACCCCGCCCAGGTACCGGTAGAACACGTCCCGGACGTGCAGGTCGACCGGGTTCTCATCGTCCAGGATCGGGTACCAGCGGTCACCGACGTAGAACCCGTAGGCGGTGCGGTTGCACCGTTCGTCGCCGTGCTGGAACACCCGGAACGGCAGCCTGGTCCCGGCGCCGGCCTCGATCTGCGCCCACGCAGCGTCCGCGCTGATGTCCCGGTACCCGTCGTGCCAGCGCCGGTCGTCACCGACGAACGCGGCCGGTTGGAAGGAGAACATCCCGAATCCGTAGTCGTGGCACTCCCGGATGACTGCGGCGATCTGGTCGATGTTGCGGGGGGTCACGGTCATGTTGTGCGCTAGGAAGTTCCGCACCCCGTGGTCCTTCTCGAGCCGGGCAAACATGTCCGCGAACCGCTGGCGGTACGGGTTCAGCGAGACCTCGTCGGGGGGGCGTTCGATGCCGCGGCGACCGAACATCAGCATGTCGAAATGCCCGGCGAAGGACAGCCGCGGCAGCCGCGGTGTGCCGTCCGGGCCCAGTGCCAGGGCCCGCAGGTAGTCGTCGTCGAAGTCGCCGTGCGTCATGCTCATCGGTTCCCGGCCGTGCTCCCGCATGATCTGCAGGGTCGCCGCGTGATCCTCCGGTGGCAGCAGGCTCACCTCGCCGCCGATCAGTTGGGCGTGTGCCCGTGGGCCGCGGATCTGGTGCAGCAAGGCCATCTGCTCGCTCACCTCGGAGCGGGTGTGTTCACCGCTGATCGCGACCCGGTTCGCATCCCGGGAGTGGTAGCACGGGGTGCAGGCCAGGTTGCATTTCGGGAACACCCCGTGGGTGCCCTCGCAGCCGACCGCGTGCCGGCCCAAGGTCTGCGCCGGGGTCCGGGCACCGGCGGGGAGTTCGGCCCAGCGGCGGTCCAACGCGGCCTTGGTGTCCGGGTGAACCGGTCGGGTCGACACCTCCAGGCGCCGCAGCCAGCGGGGGATCCTCACGTGTTGTCCACCACGTGCACCGGGCCCCAAAAGGCGATGCGGTTCTTGATCCGGCGGGCCAGCGGTGACGGGTGCCGGTAGGTCCAGGCCGCGTCCCGGCCGGTGACACCACCGACCTCGACGGTGTAGTAGCTGGCAACGCCCTTCCACGGGCACAACGATTTCATCCGGGATTTGCGCAGGGACTCCGGCCGCACCGAATCCAGCGGGAAGTAGTGGTTTCCCTCCACCAGCACCGTGTCGTCGCTGCTCGCGATCACCTGGCCGTTCAACACCGCCTGCATTCCGACTCTCCCCGTCCCTGTATCCGCCGCCGGCAGAACCGGCACCGTTCTCTCCGCCCCGGGAACACGCTGGCCGGCCGGTTCACTTCCCGATCCAGCGAATCTGGCCCCGAAGTGGCTCGAGGCGCAAGACCGCCTGGACCTGCCCGTCATCGGTGTCGCCCTATCCGACTGGGACGACGAACGGTTCCGCACCCCGTGGGCCGCCATGATGGCGATGCTGTTGGCCATCAGCGCTTCGGTGTTGGACGGATCCGGCCTGGGTTTGAGTGTGCAGGTGAGGAACACGGCGCTCAGGTCGGGGAAGTCGAGGTCGTTGCTCACAATGACTCGCAGTGTGTCTTCAGGCCTCGCAGGCCGTCCTCGACAGCCGGGCCGAGCAGGCCGCGAGGCTGTCCGGGTTCACTTCCGTGCTGGAGACGACCACGGTGGACCCGTCGACGTCGAGCACGTCGGTGGTGCCCAGGTGGGAGGTGTCCGGCACCCCACCGCCGTCGATGCGGTACTGGAACCGTCGCAGCTCGGGGTCGTTGGTGACGATCTGCTCGAAGATCGGGATCCCGCCGGTGAGCTGGCAGTAACGCTGGGCGCCCCCGCAAGTCGAGGTCTGCACCATCGGGAACCCCGTCGCGATGGCGGCCGCGTCGCTGACGACCGACCAGACGTCGTCGACGGATCGTTTGATGGTCAGGTGGGTCCGCAGGGTCGTCATGCGTGCTCCTTCTGCTCGTTGGGGAGTTGCCCGCCTCGGTGACGGGCCCGCCACGGTTGGTGGGTGCGTCGGCTGGTCCCACTGCTCGCCGACCTGAGATCGCCCGTCCAGGCCCCTCTCCGCGGCTGCCGGTCATGGCCGGGGTCGCTGGTCCGCGGTCGGTGTCGATGGTGGGAACCCGCCGGCCGGTGGACCGTGTTCCCTTGGCAGCCCCATCCCACCTGGCCATCCGCATCAGCGCGGCCCCTGCGGTCCACGATCGGAGGTCCACCGTGTCGGTCCCCGCTCGGTACACCGTCTCCGCCCGGTTCTACGACATCCTGTCGCTGGAGTGGCCCGTGTACCGGGCGGGGCGGGTCACGGCGATTGGCGCCATGGGGCTGCTCCCCGGCATGCGGGTGCTCGACCTGGGCTGCGGAACCGGCCTGAACCACCCCCTGCTGGTGGACGCGGTCGGCCCCACCGGGACGGTGATCGGTGTGGACTCCAGCCGGCAGATGCTGGCCCAGGCGCGGCACCGGTCGAGCCGCCACGGCTGGCGCAACGTCGTGCTGGTGCAGGCGGACATGACCACTATCGACGGGCTGGGGCCGGTGGATGCGGTGATCGCCACCTACACGCTGTCCGTGGTCCCCGGCTGGGAACGGGCGTGGGCGCTGGCACTGTCAGCCATCCGCCCGGGCGGGCGGATGGCTGTGGTGGACATGCAGCTACCCGTCGGGCCCGCCCGGGTGGCCGGCCCGCTCGCCCGGCTGGCCTGCGCGGCCGGCGGCGCGGACATCCACGCCCACCCGTGGACGGCTCTGGAGCGGGACTGCACCGACGTCACCGCGGTGAGCCTGCGCGCTGCGCACGTGCAGGTGCGGGTCGGTACCCGGCCGTGACGCTCAACTCGACAGGGCCCGCCGCGCCGCCAGGATCACCCCGATCCCGGCGCCGAGCAGCGGGAGCAGCGCCGCATCCAGCGCCGGGGGGCCTGTCCGGTCACCGCCGCGCCGCGCAGGAGACCCGCCGACCACAACACCCCGGTGACCGCGACACCGGCTGCGGCGGCCGACACCCTCACCCGGACCAGCTGTGTCATGGCGGGCGGGGTTCCCTGGACCCGCTGTACCAGCCACGGCGCGGCGGCGGATAGCAGGAACGGCGCGCGGTCGGATTCATCGCCACCCACCGGATCTCGGGCAGTGATCGGCTACTGAGCGCGCTCGTCGGTCATCGCGGCGGACAGCGCAGCGCGGAGCAGGTCCGCATCGGGCAGCCCCGACAGACCCGCCGGGGTCCGGTACAGCCGGCACCCCAGCCCGACCTGGTCAGTTGAGCCAGCGAAGGGGTCGACACCGTTGACCAGGACGGTGGGGGATCCGGCGAACCCCAGTGCCGCCGCCTGCTGAGCGTCGGTCACCACCGTGGTCCGAACATCGGTGGCCGAGGGGTTCAGCTCGCCGAGCAGCCGGGTGACCATCACGGCCGCCGGTGCGGCGTGCGGGCAGTCCGGCACCACCAGGATCTGCACCTGCACCGGGGCGGTCATGACGACCGGCCGCGACGGAGCCGGCGCAGCGCAGCCGTCACGCGTCGCGCCGTCGGGGATGCCAACCTGTCGCGGACATCGGCGACGGCGGCGTTCCACGGCCCGTCCCCATAGGTGGGGTAGGGGTGAATGGTACCGGCGAGATCGGTGGTGCTCAGGTGCTTGCGGACGGCCAGGGTGAGCTCGGCCAGGGTTTCACCGGCCCGCGGCCCAACGACAGTGGCGCCCTCGATCCGGGACCGTTTGCCCAAGGTCAGCCTGCTGAATCCGTCCGTCCGGTCGTCCACCACGGCCCGGTCGACCCGCTCGTTCCCGCGGGTCACCGTCCGGGGGGCCGGATCACCGGGGTCGGCCCAGGTGGGGCGGCCGACCGCGGCGACCTCCGGGTCGGTGAAGGTGACCCGGGGTACGGCGGACAGGTCCACGCTGCGACGCAAACCCAAGACCGCGTTGGTGGCGGCGAGGCTGCCGAACACCCCGGCGGTGTGGGTGAACGGGGGGAGCGGGGTGACATCGCCGGCGGCCCAGATCCGCGGGTTGCTGGTCCGCAGGTGATCGTCAACCCGCACGAAGCCACGGTCATCCAGCTGCACCCCGGCAGCACTCGGCTCGAGTCCGGCGGTGTTCGGGCGGCGGCCCACCGCGACCAACAACTCGTCGAAACCGATGGTGCTGGTCCCGGACGGTCCCTCCAGCACAACAGTGCCGTCCTGGCCGGCGCCCCCCGACACGCCGACCACGGTGTGCCCGGCCAGCACCCGTATCCCGTCCCGGTCGAATGCCTCCCGGACCAGCCGGGCCGCGTCGGGGTCTTCCCTGGCCAGGATCCGCGGCAACGCCTCGACCAGGGTTACCCGGGACCCCAACCTTGCGAAGGCCTGCCCGAGCTCGCAGCCGATGCTGCCGGCGCCCAGCACGACCAGCCGGTCCGGCAGTTCCTGCAGGTTCCATGCCGAGTCGCTGGTCAGCGGCTTCGCCTCCCGTAGTCCCGGCACCGGCGGCACCGCCGGGCCCGCACCGGTGGTGATGAGCGCCCGACGGAACCGCAACCGCAACCCCCGGCCGTCCCTGTCCACGTCCAGGGTGTCCGGCCCGGTGAACCGTGCCGAACCGGTGACCACCTGGACCCCGCTGGCCTGCATCGCCTCCGCGGAGTCCTCCGGTGCGATCGCGGCGATCGCGCCCTTCACGTGCGCCATGACCGCGGCGAAGTCGACCACCGGGTCCACGCCGCTGACCCCGAACCCGGTGGCCCGGCGGGCGTCGGTGACGTGGTGCGCGGCCGCGATCAGCGCCTTGCTGGGCACGCACCCCGTCCACAGGCAATCGCCACCCAGGGCGGCGCGTTCCACCAGCGCGACCCGGGCCCCGAGCCCGGCCGCCGTCCTGGACGCCACGATCCCGGCGGTTCCGCCGCCGATCACGATCAGGTCCCACTGCGTACCGGTTCCGCTCACTCCTGGTCTCCCCATTTCGCTGTCCTGTGCACACGGTCCGGCGTCGGGTCCGCGTCTGGCAAACCCGGTCCGGCCCGCCGCGGCTTCCCCCGACCGGAATCCGGGACGAACCCGGCCGGGTTCCCTAAGCACACCGGGCCCGAATCGGGTGTGGTGAGAGTGCTGGCGAGGGGAGACACCGATGACGCGACGACAGCGAGTGACCTTCAGTTCCGCGACCGGGATCCCCCTGGCCGGGTGGCTGGACCTCCCCGACGGTGACCCGACAGCGGTCGCGCTGTTCGCGCACTGCTTCACCTGCGGCAAGGACAGCCACGCCGCCGCCCGGATCGCCCGCGGCCTGACCGGCCGGGGCATCGGCGTGCTCCGCTTCGACTTCACCGGTCTGGGCGAGTCCGCGGGCGAGTTCGCCGACACCACCTTCGGCTCGTCGATCGAGGACCTGATCGCCGCCGCCGACAACCTCCGGAAAGGGTGGGGCGGACCCCAGCTGCTGGTCGGGCACTCCCTCGGCGGCGCCGCCGTGCTCGCCGCCACCGAACGCATCCCCGAGGTCACCGCCGTCGTCACCATCGGCGCGCCCAGCGACCCAGCGCACATCGCACATCTGCTGGCCGGCACCGCACCGCAGATCAAGGCCCGCGGGGAGGCCGACGCGCGGATCGGCGGCCGGACGTTCCGCGTCGGCCGGGGGTTCCTGCACGACATCGGCGAACAGCCGCAGGCCCACCGGATCGCGCACCTGGAGGCCGCGCTGCTGGTCCTGCACTCCCCGCAGGACACGGTCGTCGGGGTGGACAACGCCCGACGGATCTACCAGGCCGCGCGACACCCGAAGTCGTTCATCTCCCTGGACGGGGCCGATCACCTGCTCGCCGACCGCGCCGACGCCGGGTACGCCGCCGAGGTCATCGCGACGTGGGCCGCGCGTTACCTCCCGGCACGCCCCGCCATCGAGGCCGCGGCCACCGACCCGGTCCCGGACGGCGCGGTCGACGTGGCCTGGGCCGGCGGCGGCCGCTACCGGCAGGCGGTCCGGACCGGCACCCACGACTGGGTCGTCGGCGAACCCGTCTCCGTCGGCGGGAACGACGCCGGACCCAATCCCTACGACCAGCTCCTCGCCGCGCTCGGCGCCTGCACGTGCATCACCCTGCGCATGTACTCGGAACGGAAAGGCTGGCCACTGCAACATGTCTCGGTGCGACTGCGGCACGACCGGATCCACGCGAAGGACTGCGGGGACTGCTCCACCAGCACCGGGACACTGACCCGGATCCGCCGGGACATCCGCCTCGACGGGCCGCTCACCGCGGAACAGCGACAGGCGCTGATGTGGATCGCCGACCGGTGTCCCGTGCATCAGGTGCTGCGATCCGAAACGGTGATCGGCACCCGCTCCGTCGATCTGCTCGCCGACCCGGTCCCCGCGTGACCCAGCCTTCCGCGGTCACCGGCAGGGGCGTTCCAGGCAAATGGCGTAAGCACCGACGTGGGCATCGAACCCGGACCGGAGCCCCCGAAATTGCGGTGGAGAGTGTGTGCGCGGTCACCGACAGCGGGCGGCGATCCACCTAGCGTTCCAGACACATCCAACTGAGAGAAGGGTCGGATCCATGACGACAGCGAGTGTTTCCCGAGTGACGACAGCCATGCCAATGCGGGTCGCCGCCGGTGTCGCCGGCGGCCTGATCGGCGGTGTGGTGTTCGGCGTTCTCATGCAGATGATGGACATCATGCCGATGATCGCGATGCTCATCGGCAGCGACTCGATCGTGGTCGGGTGGCTTGTGCACCTGACGATCTCGGCGTTCATCGGCGTCACCTTCGCCGTGCTGCTCGGCAGGTGGGCCACTAGCGTCGCCGTGTCGGTGGCGCTAGGGATGGGGTACGGCGTCATCTGGTGGGTGCTGGGCGCGTTGATCCTGATGCCGGCCAAGCTCGGAATGGGAGTGTTCACCTTCAACACCATGGCGTGGCAGTCCCTGATGGGACACCTGATCTACGGGGCCCTGCTGGGCGCCGCCTACGCCATGATCCTGCCGCGGCTGCGGCGCCGATAAATCATGCGGCCCGGCAACGGTGAGGCGGTGACGGCGATGGCCGCACCTGACATCAGAACACCGCGCAGGGTCGGCCGGATCCGTGTCACCGCCGCACCCGGGTCGTACTGTCTGACCGAGGGGTTGAACGCCATCGAACGACCGGCGTGGGGGTCGGGGCCACCGCCATGGGCACCCGGCCGGCGGGAGGAGATCAACCTCGTGGAACCCACACCGGAACGCCCCGACCGGATCTGGTGCATGGCCGAGGTCGACATCTTCCGCGACCTCACACCGGCCGAGATGGACGCCATCGGCGCCGCCGCCCCGATGAAGAAGTACGCGGCGGGGGACCTGCTGTACTCCCCGCACAACCCGGTGGAGACCCTGTTCATCCTGAAAAAGGGGCGGGTGCGGGTCTTCCGGGTGTCCGCCGACGGCCGCGCGTTGACCACGGCGATCATCGCGCCGGGCACCATTTTCGGGGAGATGATCCTGCTCGGCCAGCAGATGTACGACAACTACGCCGAAGCCGTCGACGAATCCGTGGTCTGTGTGATGACCCGCGCCGACGTCCACCGACACCTGCTCGCCGACCCGCGCATCGCCACCCGCATCGCGGAAATCCTCGGCACCCGGCTACGCGACATGGAACGCAAACTCTCCGACAACGTGTTCAAGTCCGTCCCCCAGCGAATCGCCGGCACCCTGATCACCCTGGCCGGGGAACAACGCCGCCGAGGCCTCGGCGCGCGGAACAGCCAGGTCAGCCTGACCCACGGGCAGCTCGCCGCACTGGTCGGCACCTCCCGGGAGACCGCCACCAAAGTGTTGGGCGACTTCGCCGACCGCGGCCTGGTCCGGCTGCACCGCGGCCGGATCACCCTGCTCGACACCGAAAGAGTCGCCGCTGAAGCCGGCGATTGACCGGAGTCCCGCCCGGCGGATCGACGGGTCAAACGACCTCGCGGGTTCGTCTCTGTTGCGATGTCTGCCTGCGCTGAACGGGTTGCCTGACGTATGGCAGCTCGGAACCAGCGAGCCCGACCTCGCCGATACCGTGGACCTTTACCGCCTGCAGTCCGACCCGTGAACCGTGGACTGCTTAGCTCTGCCGGCTGGCGTCGGTCGGCGCGCTGGTGACGACATCGCCGTTCCTTCGGTCATAGTCAGAATTGACTATTGCGCGCGTAATTGAAGATGGTCACTTCTCGTCATGCCTCGGACCGGGCGATTCCGTAATGTCGCCCGCACATCATCGGGTCCTGGGTGCGATCCATCTCCCCGCCGGGCCCGGGAGTGTTCAGCCGCCGCAGAACCCGGAGGAATCCAGATCCGGGGCGGTCGATCCGGCAGGAGCGTTGGCGCATGAAGCTCACCAGGAAGCTAGGAGCGGTGGCCTTGGCCGCGGTGTTGACACTCGGCCCGGCCGGCCCGGCCGGGGCCAATCAGGGAACCCGCGCCCCGAAGGTCGTTGGGCATGGTCTCGATAACCCGCGCGGGCTGACCTGGGGACCGGACGATACGTTGCTGGTCGCGGAGGCGGGGCGGGGCGGGCAAGGGACATGCGTCGGCGGCGTTTTCACGGGTAACCCGATGTGCTTCGGCAGATCAGGCGCCGTGACTCAGATCAAACGGAACGGTGAACAGCGCCGTATCGTCACCGGCCTGCCGTCGATTGCCGAGTCGGGTACCGGAACCTTCGCCTTTGGGCCCTCCGACGTGTCAGCGGGCAACGGAGACATGTATGTCAGCGTCGGCGGACCGGGCCCCCAACTCGACCGATCGGTCTTCCGTGATCGTGCTGCAAGCACATTGGGCACGGTTCAGCGGGTATCTCATGGCCGCAAGAATCTGATTGCCGATCTTGCCGCGTACGAACTGGCGAACGATCCTGATGCGCAACTACACGAATCGAATCCCACCTCGGTCCTCAGAGTGCGGGGTGTGACTTTCGCGATCGACGCAGCAGGGAACACATTCTTCTCCATCAATCGATCTGGAGATCTGACTCTGCTGAAGACCTTCGAGAACCGCTCGATCAACGGGACCACCTACCAGGCTGTGCCGACAGCCTTGGCGGAAGGCCCAGATGGGGCAATCTATATCTCCGATCTGACCGGGGTTCCTTTCCCGTCAGGAGAATCGAAGGTGTGGCGATGGACACCCGCAGGAATGACTGTGTTTGCCGAGGGATTCACCACGGCCACCGATCTTGCCTTCGGACCGGACGGCAGCCTTTATGTCTTGGAAATATTTCCGGGACGAGTGACACGCCTCAGCCCGGACGGAAGCAGGGACGTGGTGATCGACACTGACGCCGGGTTGACCCTTCCCTACGGGATCGCCATCGGACGTGACGGATCCATTTATGTCACCAACTGCGGAAACTGCCAAGGCACCGGAAGTGTCCTGCGGTTCCGGGGCTGATGCGCCAAGGGGTGCGAGGTCCGATCCTTGGGTACGACGATCGGTGGGCACACCGGGCACCGAACCCGCGGATCCTTCCTGATGTCTGCTCGTTCATGTTCACCATTTCTTCCTTCGAGGTGTGGTCGGATGGCCGAGAACGACTCGAGTCCACGTGTGTCCGGATGGCCAATTCTGGCCGACGACTCGGTGCAACCCCCCGAGTAGCGCGATGCCAGGGGGCGGATGGCCGCCGTTGCCGGCGAGGTGGGGCACGCATCCCTCGTTCGTCGGGCGGGACCGTGAGATGGCCACACTGAACGATGCCTGGACGCTCGCAGCTGGGGGTGCTCGGCAGGTGGTGTTCATCGCCGGTGAAGCGGGAGTCGGGAAGTCCCTTCTGGTGTCCGAGACGGCCGTGAGACTGCACGCTCAGCAGGCCGCGGTCCTCCTGGGTACCTGCGTGTCCTCCATCGGCGCCCCCTACCAGCCCTTTGTCGAGCCGCTCACCGCCCTGATCGCCGTCACGGAGGCGGGACAACTGCCCGTCGCCGACAGCGACGACGCTGTCGAGCGCCGACTCACCTGCATGCGGATCATCACGGGTGCGGAAAGGACGACGCACGGGCACATCCACGATGCCCAGTCGACCCGGCAACTGTTCGAGGCGTGCGCGCAGACGCTGCTCGAAGCGGCGAAGGCCCGACCGATGGTCCTCGTTCTGGAGGACCTGCACTGGGCCGGGGACACGGCGCTGCGACTCCTGCGCTATCTCGTCCGCCAAACGACGGAGTCCCGAATCCTCCTGGTCGCCACGCTTCGGACAACGCCACGGGAACGCTTCGCCCAGCTCGTTAGTACCGTCTCGCAGCTGTACCGACTTGATGGCGTGCACCGTATCGACCTGGGGGGACTTACTACCGAGGAGATCGCCGATTACCTCATGCTGGAGGCGAGGGTCACGCCGCGCAGCGCGCGCGGCCCGGCCACAGTGCTCAGGGACCAGACAGCGGGCAACCCGTTCCTGCTTCGTGAGGTGTGGCGCGAGTTGGCCGCCCGCGGTGGACTTTCCGCACTGAGCGAGGTGGACCTGCGGGTGGCACCGGAATCGTTTCGAGACACCGTGTCACGCCGACTTGACGGTCTGCCCGCTGATGATCGGCGCACTGTCGAGATCGCTGCCGTCATTGGAGAGGAGTTCTCGCTGTCATTGCTCACGGAGGTTACCCACCAAGGCAAACCCAACTCCGATCTCGCCGCCCTGGTGGACGCGGGACTGGCCGCAGGCATTGCAGTCGGCCTGATCGAACCGGCGTGTGAACTGGATGGGGTCTATCGGTTCCCGCAGGCCATGGTGCGTCACTATGTGCTGGAGCTCATGACGGAGCACCAACGAGCCTCCGACAATGCCGCTGTGGCAACCGTTCTCGAGGAGCAATTCCCGGCGGGCGATCTGCTTGTGCACCGCCTCGCGCACCACTACGCCAACGCCCAAGCGGTAGGTTACGCCGACAAGGCGGTGCGGTACCTCGCCGCGGCGGCCGAGCTGACAGCGGCGGCCCTCGCGCATCACGAGGCGGCGCGCCTGTTCGAGCGGGCGGCGGCCCTAGCCAACGCCCAGAACGAGCGAGACTCATTGCGCTTGAAAGCGGCGCGCTGCCTCCTGTGCTCATCAGTTCAGCCGGCTTGGTCAGCGGAATGAGTTGAGTTGGAGGCCGCCACCGCCGCGGGCATCATCCTCGTGGCGCAGCGGTCGGCCCGAGGCACGGTCGGTCGAACCTATGACCAGGTCGATTGCAGAGCACCGCTCGGCCCGCATCACCCGGTCTCCTGAAGGGCGCCCGTTCGCCCGATCGCCGCGGTATCTCAGGGGAGCGTGGTAGGCCCGGGGAGGTGTCGGTGGTTCTTGGGTCAGGTCAGTACGAAGTAGCGGAGCCAGAGGTAGGGCCAGGAGATCAGCACGGTGACGGCGG